>Ga0209737_10001788_pt1 | contig 15194 bp, 14 predicted proteins | sample TergutCu122P3_FD_187284 | JGI IMG/M metagenome (GOLD analysis project Ga0209737, IMG submission 187284) | Cubitermes ugandensis P3 segment gut microbial communities from Kakamega Forest, Kenya - Cu122 P3 (SPAdes) (version 2) | ecosystem: Host-associated > Arthropoda: Insects > Digestive system...
TACGAAAAGCTCGCCTTTGAATAGGTATAACCTTTACAACAATCTTCTCCTGCCCTGCTGACTAACCATGTGTGATAAAATGTCCCCATGCACGAGAGTTGGAAGAAATATCTAAATGCGGAATTTGAAAAACCGTACTTTCAGGAATTATCAAAATTTTTAACCGAAGCGTATAAAAATCATACAATTTACCCACCGAAACCTCAGGTGTTTTCGGCTTTCGCTACGCCACTGGATGGAGCCAAAGTGGTAATTATCGGTCAGGACCCATATCACGGCCCGCGCCAGGCGCATGGTTTGGCTTTTTCTGTCCAACCCGACGTTGATATGCCACCAAGTCTGCGCAATATCTTTAAAGAAATTAGTGACGACACCGGCAGGCCGATTCCTAATAACGGCAATCTGCAGCGCTGGGCCGACCAGGGTGTGCTGCTGCTCAATAACACCTTAACTGTCGAAGCTCACCAAGCTGCCAGCCATCGAGGTCGCGGCTGGGAGCAATTCACTGATGCAATGATTTCGCTATTAAATGACGAGCGTGAAGGTTTGGTTTTTCTACTATGGGGACGAGATGCGCGGAACAAAAAATCGCTAATCGACAGCAACAAGCATTTGATTTTGGAAGCCGCTCACCCATCACCGCTGTCGGCCCACAATGGATTTTTTGGTTGCAAACATTTTTCAAAAGCTAACGCCTATTTGATTATGAACGGCAAGCAACCCATCGAATGGTAATAGACTAAGTACCACGTGGGGGTTGACAAAACGCTTATGGTGTGCTAGACTAGTTATAGCCCGTCGCGGATGGGAGTGTTTGGTGTGGGAAATCAGAATCAAAAATTATCCTGCCTAGTCTAACCATATTACTACCACATTCCACCGCTAACTCATAATCATCGGATATACCATTAGCTATTCGACTTTGATCTTTGGTTTGATATGGAGAATCTTTTTGATACGTTCAATAATCGGGTTGACTTCGGATATTTTGAGTATCCGCGACATCAGCAAGTAAACTATGGCGCTCACAACACCAATCGCCAGTAATTGCGGCAGTACCATCAAAATGCTTTGATCGATAAATTGTAGATTCATTAGTAACACCATAATATAGGTGACAATACTCATCACAAAAGTGGCTGCAATCATCTTTAGAATTGATAAACCAAATTCGCGATCGAATAGTTTGGGCAAACGAATACTCATCACAACAAACAATGCTACAACTTCCAAAACCGCCCAAATAACCTGCGCCCAGGCCAGCCCATAGGCGCCAAAATCTAAACCAAACGTAAACCATAGGGCAAATCCGACAGCAATAATGATTGAAAAAAGCGAAATAAACATTGGAGTTTTAGTGTCTTGTTGGGCATAAAAACTGCGACTAGCAATATGGAAAATACTGCGTAGTAATATGGTCAGTGCTAAAATTCCGAATATCCCAGCAATGAAACTATCGCCACCCGCTCGAATAATTGAAACAATATAGCCGCGCGCAAAAAACATAATTACCGCGACCGGCATAGCCAGCCAGACAATAACTCTTAAAACTGTGCCTAATTCTTTGCGAAATAAATCTGGCCGGTTTTGTCCCAGCCGTTCGGTCATTTGTGGGAACGCTGCGGTCGAAATAGCCACGCCAATCAAACTAATCGGCATTTGCGCCAAGGTAGTGGCTTGTTGATAAGCCCGCACCGTACCATCTACCATGCGCGATGCCAGGTTGGTGTCAATAATCGAGGAAACATAGTCCAAGCTCTGGTCGGTCGAACGTGCTGGTAGCAATCGCAAGACTTTTTTAAAAGCCAGGTTTTTGCGAAAAATCTTGAACTGGTATTTGAAGCCTACTCCGATTAAGCCCAAAGAACTGATGACCATTTGAAGCATAGCACCAAGTACCACACCAATCGCCACACCCATGATGCCACCCTCCCAACCTAAAGCCGGGATTTCGTTGGTTAGAAATAACGCACCAAAAATAATACCGACATTATAAATCATTGGTGAAAGCGCAAAAAATACAAACCGGCCAACAGCCTGCTGAATACTGGCAATAACTGCGGTGATAGCAAACAAAAACGGGTTAATAGCGATAACACGCATCATGCTAGCGGCTAGAGCCTGTGACTGCTCACTAAGACCCGGGCCAACCACATACTGAACCAGTTGTGGCGAAAAAATCATAATCAAAACACTGGCAACCAAAGTGGCAATTGCAAAGAAGTTAATCATGCTGGAGCTGAGTTGCCAGGCAGATTCTTTATTGCCGGCTGCTAGCCGAGCATTAAACACCGGGATAAACGAAACCGCCAGCGCGCCCGAAACCAAGATAAAGTACATGAAATCCGGGATAGTAAAAGCCACAGTATAGGCATCAATGTAGGCCTTGCCACCAATATCGTTTAAGTACATACCATTTAGCAAACGATCGCGGTATAGACCTAAAACAGCCGACAAAAGTGTTGAGGTAGCCAAGATTCCGGCTGCCCATTTGAGGTTCAGCCGACTGTTGGCTTTGCTGATGGCCTGCTGTACGCGCTCCTTGGTTTTTCCCATTTTTTCTAGACTAGTTTTGCCGCTGCTGGCAACTTAGTCCCCTTTAGTAAAGTTTTAACTTGCTCGTCGTCCAGGGTTTCGTGCTCAAGTAATTCGTTGGCTAATTTATCTAAAATCGCGCGGTTGGTTTTTAAGACTGCACGGGCGCGATTGCTGGCCTCACTTAAAATATCGCTAATTTCTTGATCGATTTGTTCGGCGGTTTTTTCGCTATAACCTCGATCACGAGTCATTTTGTCGAACATTAAGCCGCCTTCGTCGTCAAGGTAGGCCTGGTCACGCAGTTTACTACCCATGCCTTCTTGGGTTACCATGTCATGCGCAATCTTGGTGGCTTGTTTAAGGTCGCTGCCAGCCCCGGTTGTGACATTGCCACGACCATAGACAATTTCTTCGGCCATACGTCCGCCCATAGCCCGTGCCAAAATATCTTTGAACTCTAAAATCGAAGTAAAAACTCTGTCTTCGGGCGGAATAAACCAAGTCACGCCGCCCGTATCGCCACGCGGAATAATGGTGACTTTATGAACCGGGTCGCTGTGAGGCAACACATGCCCAACCACGGCATGACCAGCTTCGTGATAAGCGGTTAGTTCTTTTTCTTTGTCATTTAACATGCGGCTTTTGCGTTCCGGACCAATGGCGATTTTTTCAAAAGCCGCCGTGACATCGTTGCCATTAATAACTTTACGGTTGTTGCGCGCCGCGATGATAGCCGCTTCGTTAGCGATATTTGCTAAATCAGCACCGGACGACCCGGCAGTTTTGGCAGCCAAGGCATCAAGGTTAACTGTACTGTCGACCGGTTTGTCTTTAAAGTGAACTTTTAATATGGCTTCGCGGTCTTTGCGTTCGGGCAAAGAAATCATAACTCGGCGGTCAAAGCGCCCCGGGCGAAGCAGTGCCGGGTCGAGCACATCGGCGCGGTTGGTAGCAGCCAACACTATCACATTTTGACCGGTTTCAAACCCGTCCATTTCGACCAAGATTTGGTTTAAAGTTTGTTCGCGCTCATCGTGACCACCACCCATGCCCGATCCACGGCGGCGACCAACGGCATCGATTTCGTCGATAAATATAATGCAGGGAGCATTTTTTTTGGCTTTTTCAAACAGATCTCGCACCCGACTGGCGCCTACACCTACAAACATTTCGACGAATTCTGAACCGGAAATACTGAAAAACGGTGTGTTGGCTTCGCCAGCCACAGCCCGGGCTATCATGGTTTTGCCGGTACCAGGTGGGCCGACTAACAAGACTCCTTTGGGAATCTTTGCCCCAACGCTCAGATATTTTTTGGGATGTTTTAAGAAATCAACAACTTCGGCTAAATCTTCTTTGGCCTCGACATTACCGGCGATTTCGTCGAACTTTACTTTCTTTTTGTCCGAACCATACAGTTTGGCCTTGGAACGACCAAACCCCAGACTTTGGTTAGTCTGTGATTGTATACCGCGCATCATGAAAATTACCAAGGCAGCAATTATAGTGACTGGAATCACAATTGATGCGATATTCCAAAGTAGCGACTCGGTCTGATCGGGTGGTTCGGAAACATATTCAACCTTGCTGATATTAATGCGCTGATCTTCGGCTAGTTCGGCCGACGGTAAACGCGAAGTCCGCGTGCCTGCATCGTCCGCCAAAATAACTTCCAGCACACTGCCACGTTCGATAATTTTGGTTACTTTGCCATCGTTAACTTTTTGCACTAGATCAGAATAAGAAATCTCCTCTGGTGGTTGGTTATTGGTATTATAGATTGCCACACCAAACAAGACAATACCTACTACTATCACCCAAAAAACTATCCTGCGGGCGATATTGCTGGGGCCTTTTGATTCATTCTTGGTTGGTGGTTGTTGCGGTTGCACTTTATTTTCTCCTCTTTTAACCATTCTAACAGATATTAGACCAACGTGCTACAATAATTATATGAGCACAAGCGGAAAACTGATTCTGTTACGACACACCGAGAGCACCGACAATGCTCGTGGGCTTTGGTCAGGCACCCGGAACGTTAGTTTAACCGATAAAGGTCGTCTGGATGCCGAAAAGTTTGGTCGGTTGTTGCGCGATTTCAACTTCGACGTAATTTATGTGTCGCAACTTCGTCGTTCTACTCAGACGTTAAAGCATTTTTTAAAAACATATGGCAAAACCCGGTCCAAGATTAAAAAAAGCGGGGCTTTTGACGAGCGTGACTATGGCAAGCTGGCCGGTAAAGACAAATGGTTGGTCCGTGCCCAAGTTGGAGTTCGAGCCTGGATAGATATTCGGCGCGGCTGGGACACGCCAATACCAAACGGCGAAACTTTAAAAGACACTTATGAACGCACTGTGCCGTGGTATCGCGAGGTGGTTGTGCCACAACTGCTGGCTGGGAAAAACATTTTGATTGTAGGTCATGGTAATTCTGGTCGCGCCCTGCGCAAGTACCTGGAACGAATCAATGACGTAGCGATTCGTCGAATCGAAATGGATTTCGACCAAGCCCGCATTTACGAAGTCAACGAATTTGGTTACGCCACAGACTATAAAATTCTGCGAATCAAAACCAGGAAAACGCTGCGTTATTAGTTAGTTAGCCGGTTGATTAGTGTAACTGATACACTATCTCGGTATATTCCGATTTGTAGATTGCCGCCCGGTTGGCAAATATCGCCTGATTTGGCGGTTTTTAGAAAACTTAGCAGTCGCATCAGCTGCGGCCGAGTGAGTTTGTCGTCGGTAATTTTGTTCAGAACTTCGATTGCTACTTCGTCTGGCAGTTTAATTATGTCATCGCGAGCGTAGCGTGGCGATCCAGATTTATTAGTTCCAATCCCTGATTCTGGTTCCAGACCCCCTGCACTGGATTGCTTCGGGCTTTGCCCTCGCAATGACAAATCGAGCATACTCTCTATTTCAGCACGCAAAACCTTTTGTTTTTCGTAAAGTTCGAGTAATTGCTGGCGCTGCGCTGCTGTCATTCGCGCAGTTAAATCACGCACGCGGTTGCGGAAGTATTTGGGTGAATAGTTTGTTTCGTCCTCTACCCACTGCAAATTATTTTTGATTGCATAGGCAATAATTTCAGCCTTGCTTATATTGAGCAATGGCCGTTCAATATCGTCCGATGAAAACGATGCCAATCCCCGCCAACCGGTACCACGAATCAAGTTGATGAAAATGGTTTCGATTAGATCGTCTTGGTGGTGAGCGGTGATAATTTTATTGTCATCGCGAGGAGCGTAGCGACGTGGCGATCCAGATTGTGTTTTTTCGCGTAAGTCCACAGCACCAGATTCTTCGGATTTGGTGCTGGGCCCTGCGTACGTCGTCATTCGTGCCTGCCCAGCATCAATTTCTGAGGCCACAGCACCAAGATGCTGGTAATGGACTGTCGCTCGACCGTCAGTAATTGGTGCTGTGGATTCTTTTAATCTGGATTGCTTCGTCGAGTCTTCGCCTCTCCTCGCAATGACATTTCTGAGGAATTCATACCTTTTCTTTCGTGCCAATTCTTCACTGGCATTTGGTCCCAGCTTCCCTTCGCCCAAAACAAATTCTACGCCATATTTCTGCGCCAACTCACACACAAACTCGGCATCGCGCGCTGAATTAGCCCGAATCCCATGATTAAAGTGCGCAATTACGGTATTAGATTTAGAAATACCTTGGGGCAAAGGAACTTTCGAACTGCCGACAAGCATGTCGGCCAACACCACCGAATCAACCCCACCCGAAACAGCCAAGATATATTTCATGAGTTAAATTCTAGCACAGTTTTCGTTATCGTCTGTCCGCAATAAGCAATAATAAAAACTTTTAATCGAAATACTCTGTTAGCAATACATATAATTTATATATTCAATCGATTAACCATGTAACCGCCAAGCGCCTCTGGTGCGCTTGGCTCACTTCCAATTCGCATCTAGGCTGGCTAAATCGGTCACGCCTGTACCCAAGAAAGCCTGTGTAGCACTGGCAGGAACACGCGGTACGGACCAGTGGCTAAATTTTGTATCAATAAATATTTGGGCTGTGCCGGTCAGTGATGGCATGTTCATAAATATCCGGTAAAAAACACTACTAGCATTGCTAGCCGTAATGCTCGATAAATCAGCACTGCCAAAGATATTATTGATATCAGTGTCTGGTGTGCCACCTAATTTGTTTGCATAAGCATATTCACCGAATGTCCTATCAAATAAGGCAGCAAGATTCGTAGCACTGCTGGTATCAACAAAACTGAGTAGGTTGTTTGGTATAGTGCCGATCGTAGAGCTATGAGCACATCTAGCAAAAGTAATAGAAAGCATTGAACTCAAATTTGTGGCGCTACTGGTATCAATCGAGCCGAATAGCCCGAAGGGGATAGTCGCTGTAGTAGAATTGTAAGCGTAGTCCATAAAGGTGCTAGAGAACATATTGCTCATATTCGTAGAGCCATTTGTACTAATTTTCGAAAAAAGATCTGCCGGAATCTGGGCTGCGTTCCGCGCACCAAAAAACATGTCGTAAAAGCGGTAGCTACTGCCTGGTGTCCGCATATTATTTGTTAGTGGTGTATCGATAGATTTAAATAAGTTTTTATTCGCCTGAGTACTCGCCCCGCTAGTCCCATAAAACCCAAACCCATTCATCCACCCCGGCGTGCCTGCACCAACTGACTTGATGGTAATTTGGTATTCACCGGGGCCAGTGTTTGAGCCAGTTGGGCCATAGTCGCAGAATATGCCGTTAACTCCTGGGGCGTTAGAGGTGTGACTGGTACCAGAAACTGCTCTGTCTGGTGTACCGTCACCACAATTGATGATCCAGGTGTAGGGGTGGCTAACTGCGGCGTTTACATACCCACTCGTCGGTATGCTGAAGGTGGTAGCAGTACCTGCAAAATGCGCTGGGTTGGTGATTGGAGTATCACCATCAGCAAACAGTGTGTCTGTCATGCGGGTATCGATGGTGAACTTAAAGACTTCGGGTGGTTCGGGAACAGGTTTAGCAATGGCAGTGTAGGTTATCGTTGTGCTGTATGTTCCAGCCATCTTGGTGGCTGGTACTGAGGTAGCATAATAAAAGGTGAAGTTGTCTGATGAGATTGGCATGGTAGTAGTATCGGCTATGGTGGTGCCGGTAGTTGGTAAGTTAGCGAACTTGCCTGTGGCTATACTGGGGCTGGTGCTACCTGGATTGGTAGTATAGGCAGAATCAAAACCAAGTTTGTTGGCTACAGCAAAGCCCCAAGAGTTAGAGATTAAGGTAGTGGGGTTAGTTGGAGTACCAGTGTTGGGTGTGGGGGTGTTGGTAATAGGTAGGGCTGGGATGAATGGTAATGGTGAAACAGTAGTAGGGTTTTGGTAGGTTAGGTTGTTAGTAGCATCATTACTATTTGCTTTAGTAGATAGAGTGTAACCTGGTGCATTGGTATCTATACTTAATACTTGGCAGTTAGCGCCATAGGTATCAGTACTAGCGTTAGGAGAGATATGAATGTTTAATCTGGAACTATCTGGGTCTGATGTGGTATCACAGTTAGTTACTGATAGAGCGATGATGCTGTCGATGGTAAGGGAAAGATCAGTAGAAGCAGACTGAGTGGCAGCATGAGCGGTTAAACCTAAAAGCCCCCCCCCCCACGGTAGTAGCAAACAAGCCAGCGATGAATACTGCTTTGTTAGTTAATCTCAGCATATTATTAGTCTCCCCCTCTATTTAGTGATTAAGTACAGTATAGCGCTTTTGGTTGGGAGTTGTAAATAGGTAACTTGCTGAATGATGAATTATGGGTTGTGGGTTGTGGGTTGTGGGTTGTGGGTTGTGGGTTGTGGGAGGAAGATGAGTCGCCTAACGGCGACGGTTTGATTTATTGGATTCCGAATCCACAACACCAGTTACTGGCGGTCGAGCCCCAGAAATTAGTGCTGGGCAAGGTAAGTCCAGAATGACAATAGGGATCGCAATGATTCCCTGCCCTAATCTTGCCAGGTCAAACCTAAGTAGGGGCGACTACATGTCGCCGCCTATTAGGTTTGGCCTGTTATAGCTTAGAACTAATAATGCACCACCACCCGCGTGCCGATGGGAGCGAAATCGTAAAGTATCTTGGCATCGGCCTCGCGCATGTTGATACAACCGTGGCTGGACGGCACACCATAAATATTATTCCAATACTTAGTATGAAAGGCGTAGTCTTGATAAAAATACGACACCCAAGTCACACCGGGCAAATTATAATAACTGCCGTCTGCCCTGCTGCCACCGGTCATGGTTTGCGAAACAGTTTTATACCAGATGCGAAACTCGCCAGTGACGGTCGGGTAATTTGCTACCCCAGAAGAAATCAGAAAAGTCTGTAGCAACTGAGTGCCATTCCACAGCATCGCAGTTTGATTACTTAGGTTCACTTCGATCCAGTTAACGTCTTCGACCTCGATTCTGACGATTTTAAAGTCGGCTTCGACCAAATCTAATTCTTGCTCCAGGCCAACCCCAGCCACCGTGGCATCGTAAACTTTGTCGACCAACTGCTCAAAATCCCGCGGCTGGCGGCCACGCTGACCGTGCTGCACCACCAATAGTTCTTTACCGGTTTTGTCGATTAGAATCTTCTTATCAACCGGCGCCATAGCAATACTCGGCGCTAACTTATTAGTGAGAAACATTTTGATTTTGGCTTTGTCGAACTCGATATCAATCTCGCCGGTTTTTGGGTTAGGTACAATATCGGCCCAAGCTGCAATATCGGGCGGGTCAATAAAATAAAGCAGCCGCCCGTTATAATTCATATTAAGGCGCAAATCGACCCGCAAGTTCATATAATCACGGGCTCTTTCGGCCGCAGCAATAGTGATATTCGACCCAGCATCGACTAAATCGACGTCAAAAATGGCCGAGGTTTTACTCATTAGCATTTCCTCGATGGCCAAACCTATGTTTTCAGCACTGACCACCCTACCAGATTTGCCCTCCATCACGTCAAATTGGGCGCTAGTTTCATTAAACACAATTGTGGTGTCTTTGGGGACGATGGTAACTTCGGTAAATTCTTGGTTCAAAAGTTCCTGCATCTGCAAATAATCGATATCCACCGCCAGGGATGCTTCCTTTTTCCAAAATGGGTTAAAGCGCACAAAAATGTTTCGGCTAGTACCGACCTCAATAGCCGCGACGGCTGAATCGTCGTCGCGCAGGGTGATTCCTAAATCTGCTGCACTAGCCAGAATAGTTTTTGTCTCGTGCCGCAGTGTAAGTTCAAATTTGTCAAAGATGGTTTTAGACAAGATTTTAATTTCGTATCTGGTTTTACCACTAACGTCCACCCCCGATAAATATGTCGCCGGGGCCGCTTTGTCACCATAAGTCACCATAAATAGGCCGCCGACCGTCAGCGCCATCAATACTATTCCTAACAAAATCGTATAAAAAATCGCTCTGTGTTGGAACTGCTTACGAGGGTCCTGCTCATAAATACCGCGGAACTTATCGAGACTTTGATAAAACCCCTGTTTAATACTACTAATCATATATTCCTATTTTTTTCTACCATTATCTTGTGCTTTATTTTAATGGAAGACATAAACAATAGCAAGACGAAATAGTTAGAATATGGAATTAGAAGATGGAATTAGAATAGTTACTAATTCTAAATTCTATTTTTTAGCTTTTCCAAACGGCCAAAGACTAGCACTCTTCTTGGGTTTGCTATACATCATCAATCTTTGGTCGAGGTCGATCATCATTAGCCCCAGCGCCGTAGACCAAGCTGGGCTGGTTAGTTTATCGCCCATTCCGCTGAACTTTTGTGGCCGACCAACCCTGGCCGACAGTCGCATAATTTCTTTGGCAGCCTCGGCTATGCCAGTTAATTGTGCACCGCTACCAGTAACCACCACCCCGCCCGGGAGCTTTGCGTAGCGCCCGATTTTCCTTAATTCCAAATTCACTAGTTCAAAAATTTCTTCCACACGAGCCGCTACAATATTATCCACTGTTTCGGTATTGAACAAATATGTCGTGTCGTTCATCTTGATTTTGATTCGGCCACCAACTTTGCGCTCGGTCGGAATCGCCACAGCGTACTGCAATTTAACTTGCTCGGCCACATCTAAATCAGCCCGAAGTCCAATCGCCAAATCATTAGTTATATTATTACTACCAACCGGTATGACCGCCGCGTGCAGCAACTCACCTTCCTCGTAAACCGCAATATTGGTCGTAGAGCCGCCCAAATCAATGCAGACCACGCCATTTTCGCGCTGTTGATTATTCAAAGTCGCCTTGGCAGCCGCAATTCCAGGTAGAATAATGTTGCGCTTTGGTATTTCGACCATTTCTAAAACTTTGTCGAGGTTTTTAATATGCGGCGCCAGGGCGGTAATAATGAACGTATTCACCTCTAGCCGCACGCCAGTCATACCAATCGGGTCGTCGATATTTTCTTGATCACCCAAAATATAACTACGCGGGGTAACGTCCAAAATTTCACGATTTTCCCCCAGTTGAATCACCGTCGCTGCTTCTTGAGCCCGATGAGTGTCTTCTTCGCTAACTTCGCGGCCAGTTACAGCCACAATTCCCTTACTCGACAAACCACCAATATGCGAACCGTTGACAGTAATCGCGGCGCTTTGCACGTGGTAGCCGCTCATTTTTTCGGCCGCCGCCAGGGCCCGATCGACTGCTTCAGCGGTCTGGTCAATATTAATAATTGTGCCTTTGCGCATACCAGAGTTGGGCGCCTCGCCGTAGCCAATGATTGTCGGCGGATCCGCCGAATTAACCATCCCAATCACCACGCGCACCGTGTTGGTGCCTATGTCGATACCAATGCCGTGACGAGATTCTTCTTGCATATGGTTATTGTAGCACCCCACACTACTTTTTGGCAAAAAGTAGTGTGGGGGGTCAAATAACTTTTGGGGTTGTTTACAGGGTCGAACCTTGTAAAAATTGGATTTTATAATACAAAAAGGTCCGACCTTTTTCTCTTATTCCTTGGGTCTAGACATTCAAAAATTTGCTTAAAACTTCGTTATATTTGAATCTTTCTTCGTCGATTGTCTCAATTCCGTAAATTTTGCAAAAGAACTTGAACTTTACATCTGACAGATAGTACCTAAAAACTGCTAGGTCATAATACTCGTCACCAAAAAAAGACAGCCCAAAATCAATTAAATAAATTCCATCGCTTTTTTTGATTATATTTTTCGGTCTGAAGTCTCCGTGTAGCAACTTTGCTTTGATGCCAGCCGGCCTGTTATTGTCTAGCCAGTCCAACAACTCGCTCGGTTTGATATGTTTGCCATCGATATAAAACTCGTCCTTATCTAACCTACCATCAACCATGTTTCGACGAGCTTTGTTTAATAGAAAACTGTAATCTATATCTTCATGGCGCTGGCTGTCGTGAAGCGACCTGAGTGTTTGGCCCAACTTTTTTAAAGTCGCATTATTAAATCCCTCAATCTTTTTCCCTTCGATAAACTCCATCACAACCCACGCTACTTGTTCATTCTGGCCGCTTTCTATGACTTTTGGCACCCGGATTGCACTGAGTAGCTTTTTCAAAAGTTTAATTTCGTGATTTAGCTCAACCACTCGAGCTTCACATGTTGCAATTTTTACAATATATTTTTCATCATTACTTCGAACTAGATACACACTATTAAGGTCCGTGTCATATTCCCTGATTACTTCCACTTCGCCAGAAATACTTTTTGTGGTTTTTATAATTTCATTCAATATCTTTTTTTCGTTCATACGTTAATTTTACCACTATCAAGCTGTGCTTTTAGGTTTTTGTGTTCTGATGAAGCACAAGGAAAACCCGAGTAGCGAAATGAGACGTATATCGAAGATACGGTGAATGAGCAACGGAGGGTTTGATGCAGTAGTTCGCCGAATAGAAAAATCTACTTAGTTAGGATTTCATAGCCATCTTCTGTGACTAACACCGTATGCTCGAAATGCGCCGCTAATGAGCCGTCTTTCGTCGCGTAAGTCCAGCCGTCTGCTGCTTGCTTGATTGGGTCTTTGCCGAGCATGGCCATTGGCTCCACGGCAATTATTTGACCAGGTTTAATAAGTTCGCCTTTGCTAGGGGATCCATAATTTGGCAGGCTGGGCTTTTCGTGGACTTTGCGACCCACGCCGTGACCGGCGAGTTCACGGACAATCCCTAAGCCGCCACCTTTTAACACTTTTTCAATCGCTGCGCCGATGGTACCGGTGTAGGTTGGACCCTTAATAACGTCCAAGCCAGCATAAAGCGCCCGCTCGGTCGTGTTTAACAAATGTTTTTTCTTGCCCGTTGGCTGCTCCCCCACCACCATCGTAAAAGCCGAATCGGCATTCATACCGCGGTACTCAACCACCAAATCAAAACTAACCACGTCGCCGGTTTGCAGCACATAATCGGTCGGCGGACTGTGGACAATTTCGTCATTCACGCTGATGCAAATCGCGCCGGGGAAGTTCACCGCTGGGGTTTTATAGGCCACCGTTCCGCCGGCTTTGATAATTTCGGACTCCACCCAGGTATCGAGTTCCTTTTCGCTAACGTCCGGTTTGGTGCGTTTTTTTAGCCCGTCAAAAATTCGGGCTAAAATCTGCCCCGCCTGGCGGACGTTTTTTAACTCATTTGCCGTGTACAGCGCTTTCAACTAGTCCTCTTTTCATTAGTTTCGCTTCAATCTCGTCGTGGACTTGACCCACCGTATTGTTACCATTGATATGTATGACTTCTACACCTTGGCTCGTAAAATAATCAAAAATTTGTTTTGAGTTTTCTAGATAAATACCCAAACGCCTGGTGATAGACTCGGCATCGTCACCAGCTCGGTTGTCTCTTAGTGCCAAACGTTTCATTATGTCCTCGTGATCTACATCTAATACTATAGCCAAGTCGATTCCAGCGCTACCCCACTTTTCTTTATTGTGCTCAACCAAGTCTCTCGCCTGGTCTAGCGCCCGTGGGTAACCGTCTAAAACTACGCCCTCGCCATGTACTTGGTCTAAAGCCGCAAATACGATCCTGTTGCTGATTTCGTTCGGCACCAATTCACCTTTTTGCATATATTTGAACGATTCTGGATCTTTTGCATCACGCAACAACTGCCCCATCGACAGCCACTTCCAGCCGTGGCGATAGGCCAAAATTTGCCCTTGCATACTTTTGCCCGACCCAGTTGGGCCAAAAAATAAGATCACTGTAGTTCCTCCTTTACCATCATAGCGATTTTGGCTCCATCAGCGCGAGTGCCAACTTCTTTTTTGGTTAGGCCAATCACCTGACCCATGTCACCAGGTTCAAAATTCCCGTCCGCAATAACTCGGCTAATGATCTCTCGCAGTTCATCATCAGTTAGTGGCTCGGGTAGGAAGCTGTTTAGGATTTCTTTCTCGGCGGTTTCTTTGTCGGCCGCCGTTTGGTTGCCGGCACTGGCATAAATCTCAATCGCATCGTTGCGTTTTTTAACTTCGCGGGCGATGACGGTTTGAATTTCTTCGTCCGTTAGCCCTTCGTCGCGCTTGTTTTTTGCCACCATCTCGTACAAAATAGCCGACTTTAGATCGCGTAGCACCCCAGTCAAAAACTGATCCCGCGCCAACATCGCTTCCTTCAACTTCACATTAATTTCGTCTTGTAATTTCATAACATTATTTATTATATCAAGTTCTCTCGTGCTTTGTCATCCTGAACTTGTTTCAGGATCCAACACGTAGATGTCGCCACTGGCGACTTACTTTCAGCTTTCAACTTACAGCTTACAACTTACAACTTACAACTTAAAGCTAATTCCTAATTCACTTTACCAAGCTTGATCGCCATAATCTTCTCCGCCTTGCGCTCCTCGCGAATCAGGGCTTTTTTGCGGCGCTCGGTTTTGCTGATTGGCTTTTCAAATCGCTGCACACTCTTGGCGTTAGCAATCACGCCCGACTGCAAAACCCGGCGATTAAACCGACGAATAATGTTTTCATTCGCCTCTTTGGCATCTTTTCTTGTAACACTTATACTCATAGCAAAAGATTTTATCAGAGTAGCAACTTTTCCGCAAGAGTGATTATTATATTGATTATTATATTAGCCGAGTTACGGAAAGATAGGAGCCGTTACAGTCTGACAGTAGATAACTCTCTTTGTTTTTGCCTAATCGTTTCCAATATATACTTAGCTGCCATCACGTTGATATCGGCATCGTCGAGAGAATTGAGTAATGCTTCGGATGCTTCTAGATCGTTTCCAAAACCAGGTTTAGTTGATTCATCATAGAGCTGCTGAGAAATGGCTTCGCTTTCTGCCAATATAACCTCGGCAATGTCTTTGAAGTTGTTGACAGTTAGCCAATCGGCCCTTTTGCCATATAGCTCTATCATTTTTCCTGGGTTTTTTCTATAGTTACGCACATATATATCTGCTCTTTCTATGGTTTTTTGTCTCAATTCAAATTCTTTTATTACTTCACGAGCAACATATTCACTATTTTCTATTCGTTTTTGGGTAGATTCAACATCTGACTTTAGTTGAGTACGGTCGGCGCTGATTTGGGCAAAAGTCGCTTGTTCCACCCGGCTGAACTGAGCTTCGGGTGTCGACGACTCCGTCTCGGGGTGGTTTTGGGGCCGCGGGATTACGTTTTGTGTAGTTTCTG
>Ga0209737_10001789_pt1 | contig 15193 bp, 14 predicted proteins | sample TergutCu122P3_FD_187284 | JGI IMG/M metagenome (GOLD analysis project Ga0209737, IMG submission 187284) | Cubitermes ugandensis P3 segment gut microbial communities from Kakamega Forest, Kenya - Cu122 P3 (SPAdes) (version 2) | ecosystem: Host-associated > Arthropoda: Insects > Digestive system...
AGCAGACGAAAAAGACAGACAGGAAAAAGAGCGTCAAGAACAAGAAAAACGCGAAAGAGCCAAAAAACTCGTAGAAAGTAAAACAAAAACTACGGATAGTGCAAGCACTTCCGAAAAAACCGAAACTGGTCAAAGCAGTACGGAAAAACCGGAACGACCGGAGAAACGTGATGAAATGGAACTGGACAGCGGAATCGTTGCCCATGGAATATTGGAAGTTATGCCGGATGGATACGGTTTTATCCGTTGCGAAAATTATCTGCCCGGCGAACGCGATGTCTACGTCGCGCCCAGCCAAATCCGCCGTTTCGGACTAAAAACCGGCGATATAATTGAAGGATCGACCCGAATTAAAACCCAAAGTGAAAAATTTGCCGCTTTATTAATCGTCAAGACGATAAATGGGTACAGCCCCGAAGTCGCGAGTACACGTTCCAACTTTGAAGATATGACCCCAATTTTTCCTAATGAAAGATTGAAACTTGAAATACCCGGTGCAAGCGTCGCAATGCGGATTATGGATTTAATCAGCCCGGTCGGAAAAGGACAACGTGGCATGATTGTCAGCCCACCCAAAGCCGGAAAAACGACACTATTAAAGGATGTTGCCCGCTCAGTAAAACGGAACAATCCCGATGCCCATCTGATTATCTTACTTATTGACGAACGTCCCGAGGAAGTAACCGATATCCGTGAAGCTATCGAAGGACCAAATGTCGAAGTCATTTACTCAACCTTTGATGAACTGCCCGAACACCACAAACGAGTATCCGAAATGGTAATTGAACGGGGTCGCCGACTGGTTGAACATGGCCGCGATGTTGTTATCTTGGTTGACAGCATTACCCGCTTGACCCGTGCTTACAACCAAGTCGTCCCACCTAGTGGCAGAACATTGTCCGGTGGACTTGATCCGGCGGCATTACACATGCCAAAACGATTCTTTGGTGCTGCCCGTAATATGCGTGAAGGTGGCTCACTGACGATACTTGCAACCGCATTAGTTGAAACCGGCAGCAAAATGGACGATGTTGTTTATGAAGAATTTAAAGGCACCGGCAACATGGAAATGATGCTTGACCGCAAACTACAGGAAAGACGAATATTCCCCGCCATAGACATCCCAAAATCCGGCACCAGAAGGGAAGACCTGCTTCTTGCCGTGGATGAACTGGAAGCGATAAATATCATCCGTAAAGCCATGACTGGCTTAAAACCGGAAGAATCCGTTGACCGAATCCTCGATATGTTCTCCAAAACCCGCAACAACCAGGAATTTGTCAATATGGTGAAAAAAATAAAATTTATATAGCATTTTATTTGATAAAATTCATTTAGTACTTGCATCTTAAATCAACCTGTGCTAAACTGGAAAAGGTCGTTTTTGACCACCCACTATACGAGTACAGCCAATAGGCATAATACTCGCGATAAACTAAGAGGTGAAACATGAAAGAAGCTATCCATCCCAAATACAATCAAGCCCCCGTGCGTTGCAACTGTGGAAATGAATTTACAACCGGCTCAACCAAAGCAGAAATCCGGACTGAGATCTGTTCCGCTTGCCATCCTTTTTATACCGGACAGCAAAAAGTAGCCCAAGCCCGTGGCCGTATTGATAAGTTTAACCGTAAGTATGGTGTAGCAAACCAGTAGCAACCAAATTATGAAAGAACAAAACTAGGGTTGAGGCAAACATGTCTCAACCTTATTGCATGAAAAAACCAACCAGGAGTAAACCATGGCAGGAAAAAAGCGAAACCTATCTTCTGAAATCGGCGGGCAAGCCGTTTTAGAAGGGGTAATGATGAAGAAAAAAGATGAATATGCAATAGCAATCCGCAAATCGAACGGCGAAATAGTCTTGGATACCGACTACTACAAAGGTGTCTTAGAAACTTCGTTTATCAAAAAAATCCCGTTCTTCCGTGGTATATTCAACTTAATTGATTCAATGATACTCGGTACCCGCCTAATCAACTATTCAGCGACCTTTTATGTCGATGAAGACATGGAGCCAACCAAGTTTGATAAAGCGATGGGTAAAGTATTTAAGGATAAAGCGGAAAGTGTATTAATGGGATTCACCACCCTTATCGCCATTGCCATCGCCATCGGAATATTCATCCTCCTACCTTTCTATATAGCTGACTGGTTTAAGACATTTATCAATAATGCCTCATTAGTATTGATACTGGAAGGCATCTTAAGAATATCCATCTTTCTATTATATGTGCTTGCCATCAGCTTACTCAAGGATATCCGCCGCCTTTATGCCTATCACGGCGCAGAACACAAATGTATCAACTGTATCGAAAAAGGACGCCCTTTGACCACCCATGATGTTATGCGCTCATCACGCCTTCACCGACGATGCGGAACAAGCTTTATGTTTTTCGTTATCTTTGTCAGCCTGATTCTCTTTTTCTTTATCCGGGTTGACAATATCTGGTTACGCGCTATATACCGCATCGCCCTAATACCCGTTATTGCCGGAATTTCCTATGAAATCATCCGCTGGGCAGGGCGAAGCGACAATATATTAGTAAAAATCCTCTCAGCCCCCGGTATGCTCATCCAACGCCTGACCACCAAAGAACCCGACGAAGCAATGATAGAAGTCGCCATCAAAGCCGTCGAAGCCATTTTTGACTGGAAAACATACCTAAAAGAAAACTTCGGATACGACATAGACGAAAGCTGGCTAAAACCAGAAGAAAAAAACGAACAACTAGAACCAGAAGAGTAAAATGATTGGTAAGAACCAGAGGAAACTGAATGGCTAGAACCAGAAGAAAAATGAATGAAGCACAAAAAGATAATACTTCCAAAAGCGGCCCTTGAGAAACGTCGCTACTTAGCATGTGTACTATACATGCTTACGTAGCGCAACGTTTCTCTCGGAGCGAAAGCGTGCCAGCGTTGGAAATATTATCTTTTTGTGCTGGGGTAAATCATATGAACTATCAAGAACTATACAACTACGGAGCAACCCGCCTCACCCTAGCCCACATCGAAGAAGCCGCCTTAGACGCCCGCCTACTCCTTGAGGCAGTATGCCGAACCAAAAAACACGATCTACTAATAAACGGCGAAATTGAAGTGCCAAGCACCCAAGAACAAGATTATATAAACCACATAACCAAACGCGAAACCCACATCCCCCTCCAATACATCCTCGGCGAACAAGAATTTATGGGCCTCAAATTTATCGTCACCCCCGACACCTTGATTCCCCGCCAAGATACCGAAACACTGGTTGAGGAAGTAAAACGCCACCTCCACGATGGATTTACAATACTTGATATGTGCACCGGAACAGGTTGCATACTCCTAAGCTTATTATATTACTCCAATAACTGCCTAGGAACCGGTGTAGACATATCCGCCGCCGCCTTGGACGTAGCCAAAAAAAACGAGAAACAAATTAACTCACTACCACGTACTACCCCCCCCCTAAACCCGATAACTTGGATACAAAGTGATTTATTTATCGAAATAAACAACCGCTATGACATCATCGTATCTAACCCCCCGTATATACCTACCGCCATCCTAAACACATTAATGCCGGAAGTAAAAGACCACGAACCCTTAATAGCCTTGGACGGAAAAGAAGACGGACTACATTTTTACCGCAAAATAATTGACCAATCAAGTCAACACCTAAACCCCGGCGGAAAACTATTCCTAGAAATCGGATACGACCAAGCCACCGCCATAACCACCCTGATGCAAACCTCCGGCTATCATGACATCACTGTCATAAAAGACCTAACTGGAAAAAACCGCGTAATATATGGAAGGAGAATCCCATGTTCGACCGCTTAGAAGACCTACTAACCCGCTTTGACGAAATCCAAACCCACCTAAACGACCCCAACATCACCTCCAATCAGGAACGCTTCCGCGCCCTAATGAAAGAACAAAGCGACCTGACCCCAATAGTTGATGCCTACCGCGAATACAAAAAAAACAAACAGGACATCGACGATTCCCTTACAATGCTCGAAGAAGAAACCGACGAAGATATGCGGACAATGCTAAAAGAAACCCTTAATGAAAGCAAAGACCGTATCACCGAACTTGAAGACGAACTAAAAATCCTCCTGCTCCCCAAGGATCCTAATGATGACAAAAACGTCATCGTTGAAATAAGAGCCGGAGCCGGTGGTGATGAAGCGGCTCTGTTTGCCGCCGAAATGTACCGCTTACTCGTAAAATATGCCGAACGCAAAAACTTCAAAATCGAAACAATGAATACTGACGAAATAGGCATCGGTGGTATGAAAGACGTGAGCTTCATGATAAATGGACATGGTGCATACTCACGCCTCAAATACGAAAGTGGCGTCCATCGTGTCCAGCGCGTACCCGTGACCGAATCAAGCGGACGAATTCATACATCTACAATAACCGTGGCAATAATGCCGGAAGCCAGTGAAGTAGAAGTGGATTTGGACTTAAATGATTGCAAATTTGATGTCTTCCGCTCCTCCGGAAATGGTGGGCAAAGCGTTAATACCACTGACTCAGCCGTACGATTGACCCACCTTCCGACCGGACTTGTCATATCCTGCCAGGATGAAAAAAGCCAATTAAAAAACAAAGACAAAGCCATCAAAATATTGCGGGCAAAACTATATGAAATCGAGATGGAAAAACAAAACGACGCAGAATCACAGATGCGGCGCAGCCAAGTTGGTACCGGCGACCGCTCCGAAAAAATCCGCACCTACAATTTCCCTCAAGGGCGTGTCACTGACCATCGGATAAAATTGACCCTGCATCGTTTGGAAGCAGTAATGAACGGAGATTTGGACGAAATAATCGACAGCCTTATAGCTGCCGACCAAGCCGCAAAATTAGGAAGAATGGCTACCTCATCATGATAAAAGATTCAATCCGTGGTACCGCATCACGTTTAATCGCCCGCTTATACTCAGTGGGCGTTTGATTTAAATACTTACGGAATGTCTTATTGAAATAACTCACACTATTAAAACCCACGGCAAAAGCCAAATCAGAAATTGAATGAATAATCGGATCATTACTATGCAAAAGCCGGGCGGCGGCAAAAATCCGATAACGCATCACATACTCTATCGGTGTAAGCTTTAACGTCCGCTTAAAACAACGACAACATTCACTTTTGCTGACATGAATCGAAGCCGCCAATGTATCGAGTGTTATCGGTTGCGTATAATTTTTTTCAATATAAACCATTGCTTCCTTGACCCTCATCTCATCGAGGGACAAGGTAGGAACCGGTACGGGGTCATGCTCACTCCGGACTTCAATATTTTCAATAAAGAGCGTCCAAAATTCGAATAACTTAGTTCGTGATACAAGCTCGTAACCAAATGCTTTAACCGTATGGGCAGCGATTACATCATTAATTAATTCTAATAATTTTTCTGTGTATTCCACTGACTCATCAAGATAAAAATACTTAAGATCTTTTGCGCTGATAACCGGAGCGAGATACTTCTCCGCCAGCATACTATTTTGGTCAAATAAAAAGTCAGGATGGAAGGTAAGAGAGTACAAAGTACAATTGCGGCTCTCACCATAAGGATGAATGGCATGCAGGACATTTTTGTTGATGAAAAGACCTTGTCCAGGAGTTAAGTGGATAATTTTATCATCAACCATAACATCGGCCTCACCATGATTGACGATAATAACTTCAAACTCATCATGCCATTGCCAACGGATATATTTTAGGTATGCCTTAGACAGGTCTATAAAATAGACCTGTACGTTTGGGTCCACATCCAATGATGCTACCGGATCCAGAAAAACACTGGCACTACGCGCAGAAGTTTTCATTTGACAGAATTAACCCTTTTCTTTTCACACAAGTTCATATATAATAGTGACACAACTATTACAAACATAATAATACAAAAGCAAGAAAAAATCAAGTATTTAAAAAATATTAAAGAATTTATTTTAGGAGATATTTATGACATTACACGAAATTGCTCCCATTATCGACCTTGATTTAGAACGGATAGTTGTTTTATTTGGTGGAAGGGAAGAGATGTACATCAAATTTTTGCGCAAATTCCCGGACAACGTTAAAAACCTGTTAGTTGGTCTTGATGAAGCGGTGAAAAACAACGATCATAAAGCAATTGAAGCCGCCGCCCATGGTATAAAAGGTGTGGCATCCAATCTTGGAGTTAGCAAAGTAACCGAATATGGCACCGCATTAATGCAGGACATCCGCCAAAATACCCCGGAAAACATCGCCGAACACTATGCAAAACTAGCCGAAGTAACAAAGCTTGCGATCAGTTACATAGAGCAGTTGGATTAGATATCAAACCATTCATCGTAATTTATTTCTAAAAACCTATCCCATGGGTCTATACATATTCTATATTTTGGGTTATTTACAACCCTTGGACTTTCGGTATTTGTAATTTTCATATCGTCATCGATATCTTGTTCATGAGGACAAGCAGAGTAAAAACGTTGAAAGGGAACAGCTTTTTCATAAAAACTACAATCAATGATGAACGTATCTATCCCTGGATATTTATACTTACAATCTGCGCATTTCGTTTGCTCATAAAGCTCTTCTTGTTCTGGCCACCTAAAACAAAACAAAATAAATGTAATTACTCCAACCATTATCAAAAGTAAAAGATAAAAATATCCTATACGTCCATATCCTTCAACTACTCGGCTTATATATGCGTTGACGATGAGATAGTCATTCATAACTCCCTTTCCTAGGTAGTTTTATCAATAAGGGCTTATCTTACTGTATCACAATACCCAAGAAAGCAATATCCCACCTACGAAATTACACATTATTGAAGCATTAAATTTGATTCTGTTTCCCGGACGTATAAATCATAATCAATATATTAGGAAGAAAGGGGGTTACAGGTGATGTCGGATGAGATAAAAAAATGTGAGCGAAGAGCTTTTATTTGTGCACTGATCCTGTTTTTAGCAGCTTTTTCATTTTTATATGCAGTCGCAGCGGTTCTTGACGCTAATCCATATTGCGTGTATTAGTATCGAAAACTAAAAACTACATATTAAACCTATATTTGGGAGTACATTTATGCTTATGAAAATCAACCCGAGTGGCTTTTATCAAATACCAGCCGGGCAAATCTACGAAATTACACAAAATTCAACATCAAGATTTGCTCCCCAAACAGATGATATCTGCATAAAATATGATTAAATAAAATTTAGCGAGGTTAGAAACAATGAAAAAAGGAAGTAGCAAAGTAATGGACTTGGCTATTCCGGCTCCAAAGTAAGAGGGAATCATAAGAGGGAATTATGTAGTTATAACTAGATTAGGATTGGCATTTTGCCTTTTTATTGCATCAGCGCGGTATGATTTTACAATGAAATCTTCATTGTTGTCAAATCGGATGGTTATTTTCTTGGAAAAAATATCTGTACCATATTCGTATTCTTCTATATACAAACTAGCACCATACTCGTATATTAACTCAAAAATGGTTTCATAACCACAGCCGCTTCCACCATCTTCCCGATGTGAGGTGACTCGTTCAGTTCCCAATTTCACAAGAGTTTCTATATTAAATGGTATTCCGGTATCAAGAAGGCTCAATTCATAACACCCGTTATCATTGCTGATTATCAACTTGATTTTAGATAAGATATCAATACTTTGGTACTTAATAGCCATAAAAGCATTTTCCGTTAAATCACCAATGATATTTGCCAGTTCTAATTGCGGGATAATTAAGTCAAAATCGCTGACATCACCATTAAGCTCAAAGCAGAAGCTGATGTTCTTCAGGACGGCTCTTTCCTGGACAGTTTCAATTTTGCCATCAACTATGATCAAACCGGTTTTTAGAAGTGTGATTCCGTCAAGCAGTTTTTCCGTACGAATCCTGGCATCCTTTTCACGCGACATTTCAATTTCATCAAGTATTTTCCGGGCATCATCCAAAATATCCATTTGGCTCGATTGCATTATGACTTTCTCAACTGCTCTTTTCATTCCGTCCAATTTCTTGTCTTTTTTGTGGGCGTCAGAGGTAATATACTCGGAAATATTCTGTAGCATCAATATATCCTGCTCTTTTTGTGCAAGTATTTCAGCTTGCTTTTTAAGGGCAATATCCCTGGCATTTAAATCATTTGAGATGACGGTTTCGCGTTTAATGCTGCTATATATACCGTAACCGAGCGCGGCGAAACCGCTGAAAAGGAGTATTTGTCCTTCGATTGAAATATCTTCTTTTAGCAGTCCATAAAAAATAATCACAATGCTGCCAATAGAAATAAATATTCCGTTTACAAATTTATTGAATATTTGTGAGAAATCAATTTTTGTTTTTGAAAGAAGTAAAGTAATAAATATACTTACCAAACTAAAAAACGAAACACGAAAAATGTTTCCCAAGCCATCATCTGAAATGTTAAATGGCATCAGTATGAGATATGAGGCAAATGCTCCCAATAATAATAGAATATAGCCTAAAGCATATACTGTAACTAAGGATACTAATAACTTCTCTATTTTTTCTCTTAAGAATATAGAAAAAGTTATTGTGATTAAAGCAATAACAATAATTGTCCTGTAAGGTTCATCAATAAAACCATATTTTTTTAACAAAACAAAAACAGAAGATGTTATTGTAGTAAAAATCAATCCAATTATTATTTTGTTAAGAAGATAATATCTCTTGAACCAAATCTCACACAGCAATATATAGCAAACTATCGACATTGTTAAATTCTTTATACATTCCTCTATAAAATCCATATTGATAAAACCTTCCCATATCGACAAAAATCTACATAATTCTACATAATTCAACAATTCAATTTGCGTTATTATATCACTTCAAAATGATACTCTATATACGAAAACAGGTTTGCGAAAAACCGAAAGCAACAATCGAAAGCAACAACCGAAGCAACAAACGAAGCAACAAACGAAAGCAACAAGCGAATATGAAAGGAGCGTAAAAACATGAGCTTACTCGAATGGTTATTGTATATTATGAGACTTTAATATACCTCACTAATAGGCATGATCCCACATCATGCCTTTCCCTCACCTTTAATGTAGTGGGCATAATGGAAAATGAGTTCCTTGTTCGTTGGTGTGCCTTTAGTACCGCTGACCACCAGCGGATAACACTCGGTGAGAGTTTCAGCATCGGTTATACTCCATGCTTTATTGATAGCAGATTCTATTGCTCGGTTTATACTCGCGATGGACTTTTTATACCTCCGGGATATTATCGGAAAAACATCACTATGAAGATTGATGTCCGGGTCATTTGATTTTATTACGATGGTAATTGCGTCAATAATATACTTTTTACCCAGCAAATCATCAGTGAAACCGTTTTTGTTGAGTCGTTGTTCAATGACTTGCTTGAGACTGGGGTTTTTATCAACATATGCTTTTCTTGGTTGAATATTGTATATGGACTGAAAATAAACACAAATATGTTCCATGACCAATGCAGGCGAGAAATCGGTCTTCCTTTTCCAGAATATATAGTCAGCACCATGGGTACGGGCCGTTTCTTTTGTTAACGGTGAGCTAATAAACGTGGCAACAACTATGTAGGGTTTGTTTGACAAGTTCAAGGAATTAATCTTTTTTAGTAAATTAATACCGTCACCATCCCCTTGATGTAATTCAAGATCCAAAACAATTGCATCAAATGTAATTTTTTGGATTAGATCAAGAGCTTGCAATTCTCCTTCAGCCAGATAAAGACTTAGAGGATATCCCAAACGGGGAACCAGATCGGAGATATACTCCTTGAAATCAAGTCGATATTCCAGCTCATCATCAACTAGTAATAGTTGCATTTCTTTCATTTGTTCACCAATTTAATCCTATGCCGATGGGCATAAGATAAGTTTGTTAGTTGGTTTAATCATAACAGTTTGAAAAGCGCAAGTCAATCCCGCCGCCTTTGGAAGCAGGGATGATTTTATAATTCTTTAATATTTTCTTTACAAAAACGTTAGCACTCACCACTCGACAGTGCTGACAATTGGTGCTATACTGTGTTTGCAAACGAATTTAATTTGTGGAACCAGGAGAACCCCATGAACATCACAAAATTTACCCAAAAATCCATCGAATCCGTTAACCGGACTGAAACTCTTGCTTATGAGTTTGGCAACCAGGAAATTGAGCAAGAGCATCTTTTGTATGCCCTGCTGACGATTGAAGACAGCTTGATTGCAAAGCTGGTGGAAAAAATGGAAATCGACAAAGCCCACTTTGTGAACACTGCCGAAAATGCTTTGGCAAAACGGACAAAAGTATCAGGTGGTCAGCTTTATATGGGTAAAGATTTGAATAAAGCCTTGAACCAAGCCGAAACAGAGGCAAAAATCCTAGGTGACGAATATGTATCGGTTGAACACCTATTCCTTGCGATGCTCAAATCACCGAATAAAGCATTAAAAGAAATCTTTGGCGAATATGCCATTACCACTGAACGATTTTTGCAAGCACTTTCCACTGTTCGCGGTAATCAGCGCGTCACCGGTGACAATCCGGAAGCAACCTACGATACCTTGGAAAAATACGGACAGGAATTGGTCGAGCGGGCACGCAACCAAAAACTTGACCCTGTCATTGGCCGAGATGCTGAAATCCGCAACATCATCCGTATTTTGTCCCGCAAAACCAAAAACAACCCCGTTTTAATCGGTGAGCCGGGAGTCGGAAAAACCGCCGTTGTCGAAGGTCTCGCCCAAAGGATCGTAAAAGGTGATGTCCCGCTGGGTTTAAAAGACAAAAAAATATTTGCCCTTGATATGGGAGCATTAGTCGCCGGAGCAAAGTACCGGGGTGAGTTTGAAGAACGCTTAAAAGCCGTCTTGGAAGATGTAAAACAAAGCGACGGGCAGATTATTCTTTTTATTGATGAACTCCACACTATCGTCGGAGCAGGGAAAACAGACGGCGCACTAGATGCCGGCAATATGCTTAAACCAATGCTGGCAAGGGGTGAGCTTCATTGTATCGGCGCAACGACCCTTGATGAATACCGTCGCTACATTGAAAAAGATGCCGCCCTTGAACGCCGCTTCCAACCGGTGATGGTAACTGAACCAACCGTCGAAGATACGATTTCGATTTTGCGTGGTTTAAAAGAGCGTTATGAAGTGTACCATGGGGTGAAAATCATGGATAACGCCTTAGTCAGCGCCGCTGTTTTGTCCAACCGATATATCTCCGACCGCTTTTTGCCTGACAAAGCAATTGACTTGGTTGATGAAGCATGTGCCTTGATAAAAACGGAACTTGATTCAATGCCAACTGAGCTTGATGAACTTCGCCGCCGTATTATGCAAATGGAAATCGAAGAAGCTGCCCTCAAGCGGGAAAACGACCGCCTTAGCAAAGAACGCTTAGATATTTTGCAAAAAGAGTTGGCGGAATATAAAGCTGATTTTACCAACCGCAAAACACAATGGGATAACGAAAAAGCGATGGTTGAGCGCCTTTCCGGGTTACGTGAGGAAATCGAAAATCTGCAAAACGAAATCCAAATTGCCCAGCGCGTGGGGGATTTGGAAAAAGCCGCCGAGCTTAGTTATGGAAAACTGCCGGAAACCCGCAAACAGCTTGAAATAGAAGAACAAAAACTAAATGAAAGCGGCACCTCATTAGTCCACGAAAATGTCAGTGAAGAAGAGATTGCCCGGATAATCTCCCGTTGGACCGGTATTCCGGTTACCCGCCTTACCGAAAGTGAGCGCCAAAAGGTACTTACCCTTGACGCCGAACTTCATAAACGGGTGGTCGGACAAGAAGAAGGGGTGGCACGGGTCACCGAAGCAATCATGCGCTCCAAAGCCGGAATAAAAGACCCAACCAAACCGATTGGTTCATTTTTGTTCCTTGGTCCCACCGGAGTGGGTAAAACCGAACTGGCAAAAGCACTGGCAGCCGCTTTATTTGATGATGAAGCAAATATAGTCCGAATCGATATGAGCGAATACATGGAAAAGTTTTCTGTTTCGCGCTTAATCGGTGCGCCTCCGGGATATGTTGGTTATGAAGAAGGCGGGCAACTAACGGAAGCAGTCAGAAGAAAACCATATGCGGTTGTACTTTTTGATGAAATCGAGAAAGCACATCCGGAAGTATTTAATGTCCTTTTACAAATGCTGGATGATGGGCGAATTACGGATTCGCAGGGTAGGACTGTTGATTTCAAAAATACCGTTGTGATCATGACATCCAACATCGGGGCGGAGTATTTACTTAATGGAATCGAAAATGACGGCAATATCAGCCCTGTTATAGAGCAACAAGTCATCTCAGAGCTCCGGAATCACTTCCGCCCGGAATTTCTGAATCGTTTGGATGAAACAATTTTATTCAAACCATTAACCAAGACAAATATCACAACCATCATAGAATTAATTATAGCTGATTTAAATAAACGCTTGGCCGACCGTGAACTAAAAGTCACTTTGACCGAGGAAGCCAAACACTTCATCATCGAAGGCGCTTACGACGCAACCTATGGCGCAAGACCACTTAAACGCTATATCCAAAAATATGTTGAAACTTTATCAGCGAAACTGATTTTATCGGGTGAACTCAGAACTGGTGAAACGATAGAGATTTACGTAGCTGATGGCGAACTAAATGCCCGGACGCTAGAAATAATTAATCAGTACTAAAGGCGACTATTTTATTATCCTTCTTATATGTGTCGCTAAAATCAACATAGTCTAATAAATCATGGAATGAACGCTTGATTTCAGATTTAAGCTTTTGTTCGACTGCGTCGATTTTTTCATTCAGTTCAACTCTAACTGCATCGATTTTTTCATTCAGTTCAACTTTAACTGCGTCGATTTTTTCATTCAGTTCAACTTTTACTGCGTCGATTTTTTGATTCAGTTCAACTCTAACTGCATCGATTTTTTCATTCAGTTCAACTTTAACTGCATCGATTTTCCTATTTAGCCTTTCTTCAACTGCATCGATTTTCTTATTAAGCCTTTCTTCAACCGCATCGATTTTTGCATCAAGTGCATTAACTTTTGCATCAAGCGCATTAACTTTTGCATCAAGTGCATTAACTTTTGCATCAAGCATATCAACTTTTTGTGCAATTCCATCTACTTTTTCGCTTAATACGTATATCATTTCGGTGTTTTTATTGAGTGCATCTGCTATTTTGTCAAGTGTAATCATCTTATCCTCCTTTCCCCAAAAGTTGTTGTCCTAAAAGTATACATCATCCGTAAATGAAAAATCTATTGGCAAAATAACCAAAAAGCCGTTTTGTGAAAGATGTACAAAAAACACTTCAAAAAGGGTCGAAAAAAATATATCGGATTGGGCAATAATAATATATTGACAATAATGTGCGACATACAGTATAATACAATTAATATTGCCAAACACATTACCAAAAATATTGTTAAAGCGCAGAAACTAAGGCTTTTGGCATATGGAAAGGAAAGGTGAAGATGAAAGATGACGACCTACTTCAAAACCTAATCATTGATTTGAGACGTGGTACCTTGGTGCTGGCAGTCCTAAGTTGCTTGAAAAAATCAAAATACGGTTATGCACTATTACAAGACATGGAGAATCAAGGCATCCACATTGAGGCGAACACCCTCTACCCCCTACTCCGTAGGTTGGAAACCCAAGGTCTATTGAAAAGTGAATGGGACACCGGTGAAAGCCGCCCCCGCAAATACTATACCCTCAGTAAAAAGGGAAAGAGCTTGCAAGAAATACTAAAAGAAGAATGGCTTAAAATGTCGTTGGAAATGAAAAAATTTTTGGAAGAGAAAGATGAGGTAAGAGATGAAACAATTAATTGAACGTTATATTTATGATGTGACCAGACGTTTGACCGAAAATGACCGCATTGAAGTCGCCAAGGAGCTCGAATCCAATATTATTGATATGCTGCCTGAAAACCCCACAGAGCAACAAATAGTTGAAGCCCTCACAGAATTAGGTGATCCCCGTGAGATGGCAGAGCAGTACCGCGGAAAACCCCGCTACTTGATTTCACCCGCAGTTTTTGATATGTATATCCAAACATTGAAACTGGTTGTCCCAATTGTCGCCGGTGTACTGGCTTGCTTGGGCATTATCAGTGCTTTATTTGATATGGATACATCATTTTCTCTGGGAAAACTGCTAGGGAATACATTTGGGATGGCTTTCTCCGGAGCAATGCAAGCAATAATCTGGATAACAATCGGGTTTGCAGTTTATGATTTTCTTGAAATAAAGAAAGAATGGACAATTGCAAATTTACCGGAAGTAGTAAAAATACCAGAAAACAAAAAACACCGAATTTCACGGGCAGAATCAATTGCCACAATAATGATGACAATATTTTTTACTGCCTTATATATTGCGATGGTCTTACGGAATGAGTGGTTTTTCGTTTTTATCAGCAGGGACAACCAAATATTCATTCCCTTTTCCGAAGATGCCCTGTACCGCTCAATACCATACATTATAATCGCTTGCGTCTTAGGAGTAACGGTCGGCCTATTTCAACTATTTTATGCCCGCTGGACATGGCCTCTCTTTGCCGTAAATGCCGTATATGCAACAATATGGATGGGAATAGTAATATACATCATTAACTGGCCCGACCTAATTAACCCCGGTTTCAAAGATGCCGTCCTACCATACTTCAACTTCAATGAAAATGACCTAGTTACCCGAATATTTGAATCTAACGGACAACTAATCCGCAACATAATTACCACCCTCGCCATCTTTGGCACCACCCTCGAACTAATCACATCCGCCATTAACACCTGGCGCACCACAACTACAACAAGTGAATGGAACCCATAATAAGACTGCTAGAAAATGTTCACATAAACACATGTCGAACGACCAACACGTAAGCACAAGATAAATATATTTCCAAAAGCCAACCCTTGAGAGACGTCGTTACTTAGTCCGTGTATTATACGGACTTACGTAACGCAACGTCTCTCACGGAGCGCAAGCGCGTTGGCGCTGGAATTATATTTATCTTGTGCGTATTATAGCCAACATATTTATTCCCACATAGCCAACATATTTATTCCCCCACCCCCTTGTACAACCCCCAATAAAATGCTATCATAAAATAATCAAATCAATAGGAGGTTTCCACATGAACTACGGCTATTTCGACGAACAAAACAAAGAATA
>Ga0209737_10001790_pt1 | contig 15178 bp, 12 predicted proteins | sample TergutCu122P3_FD_187284 | JGI IMG/M metagenome (GOLD analysis project Ga0209737, IMG submission 187284) | Cubitermes ugandensis P3 segment gut microbial communities from Kakamega Forest, Kenya - Cu122 P3 (SPAdes) (version 2) | ecosystem: Host-associated > Arthropoda: Insects > Digestive system...
GCAACTTTGCGCAATAATAATGCAAGAAAGAGCAATAATTTTTAAATTCATAAAAAATCCTATATTTTTGCGCCGTATATTGTATTAATAATCAAATATTTGTTTTATGAAAAAAACTAAACTTATTCATGCTCCAAGCCAATTTTCAAACTCTCTCTGTTCTGTTGCGTTCAAATATACATTGCCTTGCGGTTTATTTTTTGCAAGAAAATTATACATTTCCTCATCGCTAACTGCGCTGGCTTCCACCACAAGCAAATTTTCAATAAAAGATTTAAGACTTCTACCTTCTGCAACTGCTCGAATAGACAAATAGGGTTTCTAAACAAATATCAATGATATTCAAAAATTATGATGGTTTTAATAACCCCACACTCCTTTTCACAAACTCGCTTAACTTCTCGCCGGTTAATAAATTTTGCGACAATAATGCCAAATCGAACAATTGTTGGGCTAACGTTTTTTGTTTTTCTGTATCGGTCTCATGTAGCAGTTGGTTGGCTAACTCATGATTGCCGTTTACTACCAACGTAAAGTGGTCGAATGCAGAATAAAAACTTTTTTGTCCCGACAGTTTTTCCATATCTTGATAACGGCGCATAAATTCGTTTTTTGTCAGCATTATCGGCAAATCGGTTTCACTTAGCGATTCTATTTTTACCGTAAATTTTTCCTTTTCAACGGCGTTATCAAAAATCTCTTTCAATTTTTTAGTTTCTTCTTCCGATAATTTTGATACTTGTACCTCATCTTTTTCAATCAACTTATCAATAATATCGGCATCCACGCGGGTAAAGCGCGTTTTCTCCAATTTTTGCTCTAACATGTTAATAAAGTGTGTATCCAAAAACCCGTCGAACCACAACACATCGTAACCGCGCTCTTTTGCTGCGTTAATATATACGTGTTGTGCATCTACATCTGCCGCATATAGATAAATCAAATTTTCTTCTTTGTCTTTTTGTAATGCTTCAGTATGCGTTTTATATTCATCGAAAGTAAAATATTTGCCTTCAACATTTTTTAGCAGATAAAATGCTTTGGCGCGGTCGTAAAATTTATCATCGGTAACGGCGCCATATTGGATAAACACTTTAATATCGTCCCATTTCTTCTCAAAATCTTCGCGGTCGTTTTTAAACATCTCCTCCAATTTATCGGCTACTTTTTTGGTAATGTGTGTGGAAATCTTCTTTACTGCTGCATCCGATTGCAAATAGGAGCGCGACACGTTGAGCGGAATATCGGGCGAATCAATTACACCATGCAATAGTTGCATAAACTCAGGGATGATCCCCTCCAATTGGTCGGTGATAAATACTTGATTGCAATAGAGATGTACTTTGTTTTTTTGAATTTCCAATTGATTTTTTACCTTTGGAAAGTAGAGTATTCCGGTAAGGTTAAACGGATAATCAACATTCAAATGGATTTGGAAGAGCGGTTCATCGAAAGTCATTGGGTACAATTCGCGGTAGAACGTTAGATAATCATCTTGTGTTAATTCGCTCGGCGTTTGTTTCCACAACGGATTAGTATTGTTGATAATACGTGGTCTTTCCATCTCCACCGATTTCTCTTCGCCTTCAGGTTTGTCCCAATATTTTTCATTTCCGCAACGAATGAGTACCGGCAAAAAGCGGCAATACTTTTTCAATAAATCTACAATCTTATATTCGTCTAAAAATTGTACATCTTCTTCGGAAACATGCAGAATGATTTCAGTACCGCGTTCTGTTTTATCGTGTTTCTCCATTTTGTATTGCGGCGAACCATCACACATCCAGCGCACCGCCGGTGCATCTTCAATATACGATTTGGTAATGATTTCTACATTTTTTGCCACCATAAACGCCGAGTAGAAACCCAATCCAAAATGTCCTATCAAACTCGCTGCATCGGTTCCTTTATATTTTTCCAAAAATTCTTCCGCACTTGAAAAAGCAATTTGGTTAATATATTTTAGTACTTCCTCTTCTGTCATCCCAATCCCTTTGTCAATTACACGAAGCGTTTTATCTTCTTTATTTACTACAACTTCAATAGTTGTATCTCCCAACTCTACTTGCGCCACTCCCGATTTTACCAAGGTATTCAATTTTTGTGTAGCATCTACAGCATTGGAAATCAACTCACGAAGGAAAATATCGTGGTCGGAGTATAAGAATTTCTTAATAATGGGGAAGATGTTTTCTGTTTTAACATTAATTTTTCCGGATTTCATTTTTATAACTATTAATGGTTAATGGATAAAGATATTACAAAAACCATGCCAACATTGTGTGAACTTTCTTCAACATTTTTTCAAAAAAAACGGTTAAAAAAAATACTCCCAATGGTTATTAATAAAAAAACTATTTATTTTGCGCCTTCTTTGTAATAATTGCATATTATGATATTGATTGAAACTATTGAAAAGTTGAAAGAGGTTCTTTTTAGGGTCAAAAGTAATGGAAAAACGATTGGCTTAGTGCCTACCATGGGGGCTTTGCATGATGGACATATCTCATTGATAAAGAAAGCTAAAAGTGAAAACCAAGTAGTAGTTGTTTCCATTTTTGTGAATCCTGTTCAGTTTGACAACTTGAACGATTTGGAAAAATATCCGCGTAACTTGGAAAAGGATTTACTAATGATTGAAGGTATTACCGACATCGTTTTTGCGCCATCTGAGAAAGAAATCTTCCCAATAACACCGGATGAAAAGTACGATTTTGGTGAATTAGATAAAATATTAGAAGGAGCTTCCCGTCCAGGTCATTTCAACGGAGTTGCTACGATTGTTAAAAGATTATTCGATTTTGTTCAGCCCGACAAAGCTTATTTTGGTGAAAAAGATTTCCAACAATTGGCTATTATAAGAGAATTAGTGAAACAAAATAAAATGGATATAAGCATTGTGGCCTGTCCTGTTGTGCGTGAACCTAATGGCTTAGCAATGAGCTCAAGAAACCAGCTTCTCTCTTTTGCAAAAAGAAATATTGCAGCAAAAATATATAACACTATTAAAAAATCTCACGAGCAATATACACCTAACGTAAAAAAAATTAACGATTTTGTTATTTCCGAAATAAAAAAATTGGAACCCATTACCTTAGATTATTTTGCAATTGTGGATGAATCCACTTTTCAACCACTAAATTCAATGGAGGATGCCAAAGGTGTAATAGCTTGTGTGGCGTATGTAATAGGAGAAGTACGACTGATTGACTCTATCCGACTTAAATAATTCCTCCATTATGAAAATTGAAGTACTAAAATCGAAGATTCATCAAGTAACAGTTACGGAAGCCAATCTACATTACGTAGGCAGCATTACCCTTGATGAAGCATTGATGGATGCTGCTAATTTAATTGAAAATGAAAAAGTTCATGTATTAAACTTGAATAATGGTGAGCGTTTGGAAACCTACGTTATCAAAGGCGAAAAGAATTCCGGTATCGTTTGCTTAAACGGCCCCGCAGCAAGGAAAGTATATGTTGGCGATGCAGTTGTTGTAATGTCGTATGCTGCAATGAATTTTGAAGAAGCTAAAACCTTCAAACCGTGGATTATTTTTCCGGACAAGAAAAACAGATTGAACGAGTAAAAGTGATTTGTATTAAGCATAGTGCTGGGTTATGTAGTTGACTATTAAACTCATTGCATTATGAAAAAAATGGGCAATAATGGGCAACCATAGCGATTGTCCCCACAGTAACAAATATCCTAAATAGACACCCAACAAAAAACGTGGGATAAATCCGAAAAATTGAAAATGGATAGCGCTGAAAATAAAAGCGGTTACTAAAACAGCAATGTGTTTATTGGCAAACCATTTCGTAAAAAATGGTTGTAAAGTACCCCGAAATAAAAACTCTTCAAATAAAGCAGGAAAGATAGCCATTGCTACTACATTGAGAAACAAAATGGATAGAGTAGAATTATCAACTAATTTGAGCAAAAGTTCTTTATTAGCATTTTCCATTTTTCGCATCCACAACTCAATACTGTTCAATGAATTAGGAAGTGAAATTTGTTCATTAAGGTAGCCTAAACATGCTATAACCGGCAATAATAACAATGAAATAATAAACAGATAGCCCACTAAATGTAACGAAACTTTTTTATTTGCTTGGCTATAAGAGAACCAATTTTTGGAATGGAAATATGAAAAAAGAATAGCCGGAAAGAAAAAAACACCAAAAGAGCTAATCGTTTGCGTAATATAAAATGAGTAACGGAAATCTAATTCTGCTCTTGCATTTACTGTATTTATTAATGCACCAACAACGCCAAAAAAAAGCGTACTACATGCAATAAGAAAAATTAAGAAACCAAATTGTGTCCTTTGTGGTTTGTTTGTTAGCAAATATGGCATGATTATTTTACACTATATTATAATTATTGCCCTTGCCCGCCCCTTCTTTGTCTCTGATGCTGGTTTTCTTCAAGGGGTTTGTCTTCAGAAAGAGTGGTCGGAGGGGTTGCTATTAATCCTTCTTTGAAAAGCACTAACGAATCTTGTGGAGTAAAAACTTCCGTATCTTTTTCCAAGAGTGTAGGGTCGATTTTGGGTGCTGAAAACTGACTGAAACGGGCAACATCAATACCTTGTCGAATAAAATTATCTATCTGAGTACGAAGGTTTATACGTGTTGTGTCAATCAAAGTAACATAAGTGGGCAAATTAGTGTCTTTATATTTTGTTTTCCCAACTCCATATTTCATTTTGTTCATATCGTTTAAATCTCCCCTAATGTTTAGTCCCACCCTAAAAGGGATAGGTGATTTAAGTACCGAAATATGGTATGAAAAACTCATGTCGAGATTATGAATACCGCTTATTGCCGTTCTGTAACGGTCTATTTCCATAATAAATGGGAAAATCTCTATCTGATTCTTGCGAATAAGCAATTCAACTGAAATATTCTCTACTAAATTTGACTCTCTATTTTTGAATTTTAATGTTTTAGCAATTTCTGCAAATGTTTCACCATCAAGAAGAACTAAATTTTTTCCACTAATTCTACAGGCAGCATTTAGGCTCGGTAAAATAATATTCATTGTGGTATCTAAAGATGCAGTAGCTGCTATCTGACTATTCACGATACCTTTAAACGAGGATAACATGGGAACTAAAGAATCAACAGACGGAATAATTTGAATAAAATCTTCAATTAAAATATCTTTAAACTCCAAGTCTATTCCAAAAGTAATATCTTTTTTGCTACGGGTAGCATAAAGCGCAGTTAAATCAATCTCGCCCAAACTTGTTTTTGCCGTAATATCTTTAAGTTGGATACACCTATCTCGAGAAATTAGTGAGCCTGTAAGTTTATGAATGGTTACATTGGCATATTTTCCATATCCTATATCAATTTTCACATCAACAGCAATATTTGAAGGCACTACAATAAGCATTGGTTTTTCTGTTTTTCCTTCGTTTTCATCTTGAATAATCTGCTCCAAATGTTCTTCGTCTTTTGCTCCTATAATAGCTTTTTTATATTCTTCAGTGGCTTCAGCATAGGCTGCTCCCTGCGAAAAGGTTGTAATCAATTGATTGATATTTAGAGTATCTGCTTTAAGAACGGCATCAACTTTTAGTCCTCTGCCTGTGGATAACGCACGACGAATACCATCTACTTTTCCGCTTAAAGCAATTCTTGATTCCCCGCATCTAACATTTATATTATTTAGCGTAACACCGTTGGTAGTGAAGGTAAGGTCAAGGTTTTGGATACGTGTTCGTAACGGAAAAAAAGGAGTAACCACTCGCCCTGTACGTGATTTAATGCTACCTGTTACATTCCATTCCCGTAGGAGTCTTCCAAGTTCTACATTTCTAATATCAACATCTTCGCCTGCAAAATCATCCACCCTTCTGTTATCCCCTCTTTGGGTTCCTGTTCTTTGTCTTTGTTGCTGAGGCGCATTTTTGCTCGCCTCAATCGAAATACTTGCATCGCGGGTAGAGAAGCGATTCCCTTGCGAAAACGCACTTAATTGTCGGGTTTCAATCTCAAAATGTATGGATGGTAGCAAGCGGTTTTCTCTCGAAGGCAAAACTCTAATATTGCTTTGTACCTCCCTTAAACGCATAGTTGTTGAATCAACATCGGAATATTCTAATGTATTTGCCTTAAAACTACCTACCATAGGAATTACCCTTGAGGTATCTCCCGTTATAAGTGCATCGGAAGTACGCATTTCTAAATGAAGCTTTGAAAAGGCAATAATTTCCCGGTTTGGCATTCTTACACGTGCCGTATCAGAGGTTAAATCAAGGCTCAACTGTCTTCTCTCTTCGCCGGTAGTTCTGCTGATTCTTGTTTTTGTAGTGTTTAACTCTAATGCCGTTCTTTCTGCTAAAATACTCACCGATTCGCGGGGGATTCTTACACGAACTCTGTCGGCATTAAACTGCACAATAAGGTCGTTCTTAGATAGGTCTTGCAAATTTAGACGACTTGCTAAAAAGGAGCCTTCTACATTAAAAGTGATGTCTCCTCTTGCCGTAATGCCCAAATCATCGGGGGCAAATTTTTGCAACTCACGCAAATTGGCAGCACCAGCAACTTTTAAAGTTACATTTGGGTCAACAAACAAGTTCGTTACATTTGCATTTCCATTGAGTTTCACCGCAAAGGCTTCTACTCGAAAAGTGTTTAGCTTTATTCCCGTTTTTTTAGGATTACCCGGATTGAAATGGAAAGAAGCATCTACAACTATATTGTCAATTTTAGATTCTAAATCTTTGTAAATCAAATATCCTTTTGGAATATTGAAGTCGGCATTGATAATAGGTAGCCTCCCGTTTTCGGTAAACTCATAGCTTCCTTTTACGCTCGTTTGTAAACTAATTTTAACATCTGTTTTTATTTTTTCTATCTCTTTTGAAAAGTTTTTAGGGACAATATCCAGTAGCGATTGCAGGGGCAATGCATCAATCTTACATTCTAAATCGGAAGTAATATCTCCATCATTTACAACAAGCTCGCCATTTAGTTTCAATTCGGGCAGGTGGGCTACTTTCAAGAAGAAATCTTTAAAACCAAAAGAGGTTATATTTTCCGGGTCAATTTTTAAAGTACCATTCAATTTCAAAGGAAGCGAATCGCAATAGCGTTGTTTTTCTATCATTGCGGATACTGCCCCATCCAAAATAAGTTCATACTCTCTCCGTTGCTCAACAACCGCTATACGAACAGAGTCAAGGAATAAAGAGGTAGTTATTCCATTTTTAGCAAGATTTGCATTTACTTTTACCTTTGAGCATACAAAACGGTCTAACTCCAACTTATCCATATCCGGCGTGAAAGTTCCCCGCAAAAAGAGCCGTCCGATAGATGCTTTAAGCGCTACCGAATCGGGAGATGAATTAAAGTTCAAAACTGCCGGTCCTCGAATAGAAAAACGGTCAATATTAAGGTCTAAAAGTGTTTCGTTTTCCGAGGGCTTTACAATATCCCAGTTTGCAATTCCTGAAGGTGATATATACGCATTAATAGTGGGTTGTGATATTCGGATACGTTGGATATTCACTTTCGATTGTAACAAATCTCTTATATTGAGCGATATTAATAACTCTTTAAAACGAACAAGTGTGTCAACGCCATTTGGATGGATAATATGTTCCGCAGTATCGGCTTGTAGAGCATAAGAGATTACCTCGCCGCCAACAAGTTTAACACTGATTTTTGGAAACTCTTCAAACAAGTTAACCTTTACAGAATCAAAGGTTAACTGTGCATTGAGAAATTCTGAGCTATACTTATTAACAATTGGGGTTAGACGCGCCGGAGATAGGAGATAGAAAAACAAAAGAACGGCGAGACCAACAAGAACAATTAAAATTGATATTGAAACAATTAGCCATTTAAAAAATTTTTTCATGGTATAGGGTTTAATAACGTTTACAAAAAAAGAATTTTTTTTATTGTAGAATGCTCTTGGTTGAAATTTTTGTAAAACTTTCTCAATACAAAAAATGATTGTAGGGATAGATTTGAATGTGTAATCTTTTCACTTCTTCGTAAAGAAGTACCCGAAGTGCATCGTAGTTTTCTTTTGTTTTTGCAGAGATAAAAACTGTTCTTTTGTTCATCTTTGCCATCCACGTTTCTTTTAATTCATCAATAGAAATATTGAATTTTTCTTTGGGGGTTAAATCATCGGGGGCTTTTTCTACCCATTTGTAATTGTCTATTTTGTTAAACAAGTAAATCATCGGTTTATCGCCCGCCTTAATTTCTTGTAAAGTTTGGTTGACTACCTGTATCTGTTCCTCAAAATCGGGGTGGCTAATATCAACTACATGAATGAGCAAATCCGTCTCGCGAATTTCATCTAACGTTGATTTGAACGATTCTACTAAACCGTGGGGCAGTTTTCTTATAAATCCAACAGTATCAGACAGTAAAAAAGGGAGGTTGTCAAAAACTACTTTTCTAACGGTAGTGTCTAAGGTAGCAAACAGTTTATTTTCAGCAAACACATCCGATTTACTTATGAGGTTCATTAAGGTAGATTTTCCCACGTTAGTGTAGCCCACTAAGGCTACTCTTACAAATTTCTCTCTGTTACTTCTTTGCGTATATTTTTGTTTGTCAATCTCTTTCAATTTTTCTTTCAGTAATGATATTCTATCTCTGATAATTCTTCGGTCGGTTTCTATTTCCTTTTCGCCCGGCCCTCTCATTCCAATACCTCCTCGTTGTTTTTCCAAGTGTGTCCACATACGGGTTAGGCGGGGTAAAAGATATTGATATTGGGCCAATTCTACCTGAACTTTTGCATGAGCGGTTTGTGCGCGTTTAGAAAAAATATCTAAAATAAGGCGTGTTCTATCAATTACCCTGCATTTCAACACGGTTTCAATATTTCGCGTTTGCGATGGCGAGAGTTCATCATCAAATACAACAATTTTTATCTTATTATCATCAACATAGCGGGCTACTTCTTCTAATTTTCCGGAGCCAAGAAAGGTGCGGGGGTCTGGATAAGGAAGGTTTTGGATAAATTTTTTCACTGCAATTCCGCCGGCAGTATCGGTTAAAAAAGCCAACTCATCTAAATATTCATTTACTTTCTCGAAAGCTACAGAGGGGGTTGCTACTGCAACTAAAATAGCAGTTTCGTTCTGTATATTTGCGTTGTTCTCGTTCATCATTATCCATTCATAAACAACAAAAACTCATCATTATTTTTTGTTTTTTCCATTTTATCTTTAATAAATTCCATGGCTTCAATGGTATTCATATCGGCTAAGTGGTTTCTCAAAACCCATACCCTTTGCAGTACTTCTGTGGGTTGCAGTAAGTCGTCGCGGCGTGTGCTTGAAGCCACAATGTCAACCGCAGGATAAATGCGTTTATTCGAGAGTCTTCGGTCTAATTGCAACTCCATATTTCCTGTTCCTTTAAATTCTTCAAAAATCACTTCGTCCATGCGCGAGCCTGTTTCGGTAAGTGCTGTAGAGATGATAGTGAGCGAACCGCCGTTTTCAATATTCCGAGCGGCACCAAAGAATCGCTTAGGCTTTTGTAGTGCATTGGCTTCCACTCCGCCTGAAAGCACTTTGCCTGAAGCAGGCGACATAGTGTTAAAGGCACGTGCTAAACGGGTTATTGAATCAAGCAAAATACACACATCGTGCCCGCATTCTACCAATCGTTTTGCTTTTTCTAAAATGATATTTGCAATTTTAACATGCCTTTCTGCCGGCTCATCAAACGTTGAAGAAACCACTTCGGCTCTTACGCTACGTTGCATATCGGTTACCTCTTCCGGACGTTCATCAATTAATAAAATAATAAGATAAATTTCGGGATGATTAGCAGAAATTGCATTAGCTATTTCTTTAAGTAATACGGTTTTACCTGTTTTTGGTTGCGCAACAATCAATCCGCGCTGCCCTTTACCAATAGGAGAAAATAAATCAATAACCCGTGTACAAATATTAGTACCGGTATGCCCTGTAAGTCTAATTTTCTCATCAGGAAACATAGGGGTTAGATAGTCGAACGGAACACGGTCGCGTATCTCTTCTGGTAGTTTTCCATTAATTCGTTCAACTTTCGTTAACGGAAAGAATTTTTCTCCGCTTTTAGGCGGCCGAATCAAACCTTGAATAGTGTCTCCATTTTTAAGACCGAATGATTTGATTTGTTGCATAGATACGAAAACATCATCGGGGGAAGGCAGATAATTATAATCGGAAGAGCGTAAAAAACCGCACTGGTCGTTGCTCAGTTCCAACACCCCTTCGGTAGATACAGTACCCTCGAACTCTGAGTTCGCTACTAAATTCCACCACTCATCTTGAAGTGCAGTGGTATCTTCTTTTTGTTTATTGTTTTGATGTTGTGAAACCTCAACTATTTGCACCTGAGAGGTATTATTCTCTTCAAAAGGATTAGTAGCATCTTTTGCAAGAATAGGTTCCTCTTTCTGGAGCATATCACTTTCCACTTTTTCCTCTTCGATAGTATCAATGGAATTATTGCCACTTTTTTTATTCGATTTTTTAAAAACCTTTATTTTTTTCGCTTCTTTCGTAGATTCCTCTTCGATATTTCGCACCACAGGCAACTCAATCTCTTTATCAGGAAAATATTCCATTGGTTTTTCTTCAAACGACTCTTCCGGAAAAGTAAAAGTAACAATTGGAGCTTTGAGTTGTTCTGTGTTCTGTTTTTTTCTCCCTCTTTTTCTCTTAGTTGGAGTTACGTCCCCGTTGGTAATTTTTGTTTCACTCGAGGTTGCTAAAGGTGTTTTTTCTACAATGTAAGTAATACGTTTGCGTTTACGTTGTTTGCCTTCTTCAGGATTTTCCATAAAAAATTGGAATAAAATTGTGGATGAAATTAATTTGTGATTGCCTTATGACGTGTGTCGTAATCGGCGGTTAATTGTGCGGCAAAAATATATTTTTTTTAATAAAAAATTTTTGAAAAATAAAATATTTTCGCCGTTATGATTTCAATTCACAAACTCTCGGTTAACTTTACGGGCGATTTTTTGTTTAAAGATGTTTCTTTTGTAGTAGGCGACCGTGATAGAATAGGTTTAGTGGGAAAAAACGGTGCAGGAAAATCTACTTTGCTAAAAATTATTCACAAAGAGATGGAACCTGAATCGGGAGTAATGGTCATTACTTCAGGTTTTAAAACCGGCTACTTACCCCAAGAAATAGCGAATAGTTTTTCGCGAAGCGTTTGGGAGGAGACCCTATCTGCCTTTGTTGAGCAGAAACAGTTGGAAAAGAAGCTCGCACAAATTACTGAGCAATTTTCTGTAAGAAAGGATTACGAATCGGAGGAATATCAGCAGTTGGCGCAGCAACTGGCAGATTTTACCGAACGTTTTCACATACTTGGCGGTAGTACTATGGATGCCGATGCCGAAAAAGTTCTGGTGGGGCTTGGCTTTAAAAGCACTGATTTCACGCGACCACTAAACGAGTTTAGCTCAGGCTGGCAAATGCGTGTAGCGCTCGCCAAAATTTTACTCCAAAAACCTGAAATCATTCTCTTAGACGAGCCTACCAATCACTTAGATATTGAATCTATTCAATGGCTCGAAGAGTATTTGGCAAATTATGAAGGGGCGCTAATCATGGTATCGCACGACCGCGCCTTTTTAGACCGCGTAGCCAACCGCACCATCGAAATTACACTCGGAAACATTCAAGATTATAAATGCAGCTACTCTGAATATGTGGAACAGCGTTTTGAACGTATTGAAACACAACAAGCTGCCTTTGAAAACCAACAAAAAGAAATCGCGCAGATTGAACGCTTTGTAGAGCGTTTCCGGTACAAAGCTTCCAAAGCGAAACAAGTGCAAAGCCGATTAAAATTGTTGGACAAGATGGATAAAGTTGTTGTTGATGAAGTTGATGACAGTGCTATATCGTTTAAATTTCCGCCGGCACCACACTCCGGAAAAGTTACAGTAGAAGCCAAGCAATTATCGCTTGGGTATGGTTCTTTTAACGTTTTGAAAGATATTGATATGCACTTAGAACGGGGCGAGCGCGTAGCTTTTGTGGGAAGAAACGGAGAAGGAAAATCTACTTTTGTGAAAAGTATCGTGGGAGAACTTAAACCACAAAGCGGCTCAATTCAATTAGGGCATCAGGTAGTAATCGGTTATTATGCACAAAACCAAGCACTACTGCTAAACCCGCATAAAACCGTATTTGAAACTATTGATGAAGTAGCGGTAGGAGATATTCGTACAAAAATAAGAACAATACTGGGAAGGTTTTTGTTTACTACGGAAGATACTGAAAAAAAAGTATCTGTACTTTCAGGAGGAGAAAAATCAAGGCTGGCATTAGCGAAACTGCTTTTGTCGCCCTTTAATTTGCTTATATTAGACGAGCCCACCAATCACTTGGATATGGCATCGAAAGATGTATTGAAAAGTGCATTGCTGCATTATACCGGAAGTTTGATTATTGTATCGCACGACCGCGACTTCTTATCGGGGCTGTGCAATAAAATTTTTGAGTTTAAAGACAAAAAAATAAAAACTTACATCGGCGATGTGTTCGATTTTTTAGAAAAGAAAAAGTTGGATTCCTTACATGAATTGCAGCAAAAAATGAATATAACCACAGAAGAAGTTAAGGCAATTTCTTTAAACAAAGAAAATTATCTGCAAAAAAAAGAGCAGGAAGCGCAACAACGCAAAATTCAAAACCAACTAAAAAAATTGGAAATTGAAATTGAAAGCGAGCAGAAAGAACTACACGCAATTGAAATGAAATTAGCACTGCCCGAACAGTACGCCAAAGAGATTGAGGATGGCTCTTTATACTCAAAATACGAAATGTTAAAAAAGAAGATGGCAGAAAAAGAGGAAAAATGGCTTCATCTGAGTGAAAATTGAATTTCTTTGATACGCACATTTTTTCATTGTTCAGTCTTCGTTTAATATTTTCATGTTAATTTGCTGTCCAAAAAACGACGGTCGTTCTGTCGCTGCCAGTGCAAGCTGGTAGAGGAAAGTCCGGACAACAAAGAGCACCATACTTCCTAACGGGAAGGTGCCTGCAAGGGTGACAGATAGTGCCACAGAAAACAACCGCCCCAAAGCGATGCGGGGTAAGGGTGAAAACGTGAGGTAAGAGCTCACGCCGTTGGCAGTGATGTGCAACGGGGGTAAACCTTATGGGTTGAAAGACCATGTAAACCGGGGTTTGAGGGCTGCTCGTCCAACCCGGAGGGTAGGTCGTTAGAGCGCATCGGCAACGCTGCGCCCAGATAAATGACAGAACACGACAGAATCCGGCTTATAGACCGTCGCTTTTTTTATTCTTTTTTAACCCTTTTTTTCTAAAAAATGTTTAATTTTGCGGCTATAAATCACCACATTTATGAATATATCCCTAATCATCCCCCTCTTAAACGAAGAAGAGTCTTTGCCCGAATTGGCAGCATGGATTCACAAAGTGATGACGCAACACAACTTCTCTTACGAAGTTTTATTTATTGATGATGGTAGTCGCGACAAATCGTGGCAAATTATTGAACAACTGCATCAACAAAACGAGTCAATTAAAGGTATTAAATTTCGCAGAAATTATGGAAAATCTGCTGCATTGAACACCGGTTTTCAAAAAGCGAAAGGCGAGGTTGTTATCACTATGGATGCCGACTTGCAAGATAGCCCGGAAGAGATTCCGGAATTGTATAAGATGATTACCGAAGCCGACTATGACCTTGTATCCGGCTGGAAAAAAGTACGCTATGACGCTACTTTTACAAAAAACATTCCTTCTAAATTTTTCAATTGGACAACAAGAAAAATCTCCAAAATTCATTTACACGATTTTAATTGCGGACTGAAGGCTTATCGCAAGGAGGTTATTAAATCTATTGAAGTGTATGGCGAGATGCACCGCTATATTCCGGTAATTGCCAAATGGGCAGGGTTTAACAAAATTAGCGAAAAGGTTGTTACCCACCAAAAGAGAAAATATGGAGAAACTAAATTTGGTTGGAACCGATTTGTGAATGGGTTTTTAGACTTGCTTTCCATTACTTTTACCTCGCGTTTCAGCAAAAAGCCCATGCACTTTTTTGGAGTGTGGGGAAGTGTGGCGTTTCTTATTGGTTTTGGAATTACTATCGGTTTAATCGTTCAAAAACTACTACACATATCGAATCAAGCGGCGTATTTCAGGCAAGTTACCGACCAACCGCTCTTTTATCTTGCGTTGTTGGCAATGATTGTAGGTACCCAACTCTTTCTTGCCGGCTTCCTTGCCGATATGATTTCAAGAAATGCCTCAGATAGAAATCATTATTTAATTGAGAAAGAATTGACAGATTGATATTCCAAATGGAACATCAATCTGTCAATTCACTAAAATTCCCGTTCGTTGTATCTCATCAATGAAACCGGCATAATCTGTATCGCGCGCAATTAAAACCGGCTCAATCCGGTCATCCACTTCACGAGTTAATTTCCACAATATAGGCTCTGTTTCAAAAAAATTATAATCATCCCCCAAACTGTCTACCACCAACGCAACGTCAATATCGCTATGTAGGCGCGGCTTCCCTTTTGCATACGAACCGAAAAGCCAACATTGATCTATCTTTATTGGAAAAGAAGATTTAAGTAAATCCTGATAGGTTTTTACTTTGTTTATCACAGTTGCTCTTTCATCCATAGTTGTAATGTTTTAGTTTTTTCTAATATTTCAAGGCATTTCTCTTTATTTAGTTTTCGCCAAGTAAACTAATTTATGTGAAAATGGTGGTGTGTCTTCTTTAAGTTTTGAATAAAGTGCCTTAAAAATTTTCTCAATTACTTGATGACACATAAAACCAACATACAAGTAACGCCCTGTGTTGAGCATAACAACAGCTGTTTCCATATCGCCTTAAATCCGCAACTATTTTTTTAGAATAATTAACAAAGCGTTGTAAATAAAATATTTGCAACGCTTTTGCTATTTAAAAAATTTCACTTATTTTTGTGGTGTTAAACAATAAAACAGTGAATTTTAGATAGGTATGGCAAAAATACAAAAAATTTCAAAAAACATCACTCCATTTGCAGGAGTTTTTTACGTAAATGAACAATTTAATCGTTCAGGGTTAGGTAAACTTATTGATAAACAGCTTGGTAAAAGATCGTCTACCAAAGATTATTCATATAGTAATCTTATCGGTA
>Ga0209737_10001791_pt1 | contig 15175 bp, 17 predicted proteins | sample TergutCu122P3_FD_187284 | JGI IMG/M metagenome (GOLD analysis project Ga0209737, IMG submission 187284) | Cubitermes ugandensis P3 segment gut microbial communities from Kakamega Forest, Kenya - Cu122 P3 (SPAdes) (version 2) | ecosystem: Host-associated > Arthropoda: Insects > Digestive system...
TTTTGTGTAAATTTTCACATCAGTGCCCAACTCACCAAGTGATGCAATCACGCGCTCGTTTGAGAGGATTGAATAGCCGATATTACCGCATTCCACAACGATATTGGGGTAATTTTTCGATACTAACTTGCCTTTTATGTAGTCATACAAAGTTCACCTCCAACAACAGTAAGCATATTACCAATTAGCACTCCTTCGGCCGCGGTATGAAGCGCAGTTTGTTGCGTCTCCCTGCTCATCCTCTGCCCTCTGCCGCCGCAAAGACGCACGATGGATTTAGGATTCGCAATTTTTAGGATTGCAAGCGTGCGCAAAATATGCTCTTCATTAATTTTATCGTGATAATTTTCAAACGGGGTACCAACAATCGGCACCAAAATATTGAAAGGTATTGAATGGGGCGCAATCTCCGCCAATTCAAGCGCCATTTCAACGCGCTGTTCAATGGTTTCGCCCATCCCTACAATTACGCCGCAGCAAAGCTCCATTCCCGCGTCTTTTACGAGTTTGCAGGTGTTAATTCTGTCATTGAAACTGTGAGTCGTGTTGATTGAGGGGTAATATGAGCGCGAAGTGTTGATGTTATGGTGGTAGCGCGAAAGCCCCGCCATAAGGAGTTTTTGCACTTGCACTTCGTTTAAAATTCCGAGCGAAGCACAGCTTTTAAGCCCGAGCGAATTTATAGCTCCAATCATTTCGCATATTTTATCAAGAGTCTCAGGCGAGCGGCCTGAAGTTACAACCGCAAAACGCGTTGCGCCGTTCTCGCGCGCTTCTTTTGCGACGCGAACAACATCTTCAACGCCCACAAGCGGGTGTTCAGCGATGTCGGTTTTATAGTGCGAACTCTGCGCGCAATAGCGGCAATCCTCACCACAACGGCCGTTTTTGGCGTTTATGAGTGCGCAAAGCTCGACATCACCACTCACAAGCGAGCGCGATTGAGCCAAAAGTTCGTCCAGCGGCGCATTGTATAGTTTTAATAGTCCATCGAATTCCATATGGGAATTATACAATAAAAAAAATTTTGGGATATAATCAAGTAACAGACATATAAGGGCTTGGTTGTGAGAAAAACTTTTTTTGATATTATAAATAATTCAGAAATTAATGTAAAAACCGAAATAGAGCGGGTGGATCATTATTTTAGTAGCACTGGCTATTATAAAGAGTCTCTCAAATCATTTATTAATCGTACTTGTTTCCGAGATTGGAAGCATAATAAACGCTGTTTGAGTATTGAAGACCTTATGAATTCATACAAAATACAGCCAAGCAATACTAATCCGAGTGTTGAAGAAATGTTTGCGTATTTCGAATTTATGATAAATCTTATATTTTTTATGGATAAAAAAATGCCTTCATTACGAATCAACTGGATGCCTGACGTTATAAACTACGTAGAAAAATCAAGTCTCGAGATAGTAAGAAACATAATTTCTATCTTAGATGAGCTAAACTACAAATTTAAAGAAAATGAAAAAGGCGAATATATGATTGTTGAAAAATCGGAAATAGTTAGTGCTGTTTCCGAAATATACGAAGATATAGCCCCAAAAGTTATTGAATATCAAAGATTTAACTTAAAAGGTAATCTGGAAAGAAAAAAAGAGCTGCTCTTGGCACTAGCCCATAAATACGAAGCTATAAATGACAAGTTGATAAAAAATAACTACAAAGACTTGGCAACCAATGTACGCTGTCTGATAAACAGGTTGGACATTAGGCATAATCCGAAAGCTGGCAGCAAAGAAGAAGCTTATTTAAAAAAATTATCTAAGGAAGAGCACGAGAATTGGTATGATAAAACTTACGACACCATTTTACTAGCTTTGATGGGCGCACATTACATTGATTACAAGTCAGAAATCGACGAACTAAAAAGTGAATTAGGCAGCTAAAATCAAATATAATTCTTCAAACTCCCGCCCACATTCTGGTGGTTGCGGCAAAGTTTTTTGAGCTTCGCAATGGCGCGGTTTTCAATCTGTCGGATGCGCTCGCGCGAAACGCCGTAGCGGGTGCCGATTTCATCGAGCGTTTTCTTGCGACCGTTGTCGTCTAGGCCGTAGCGCATAATGAGTACGTCTTTTTCCTTGGGGCTCAACTGGTTAAGCATTTTTTGAACATCATCAAGCAAATTTTCACTCGTAACGCGGCTGTCAGGCGTCAGGTCGCTCTCATCTATAATAAAATCGCCGATTTTTGACGCATCATCTTTTTGGTTCGCGGGGGTTTCAATGGAAATCGTGCTTTGCGCGGATTTCATCAGCGCCGAGAGTTTTGAAACACTCACCCCGATTCGATAAGCAATCTCCTCCTTGGTAGGGTTTCGACCCAATTCCACAAGAAGTTCTGTGCTTGCGCGCTTAATTTTCCCGAGAGTTTCAATCATATGCACGGGCAGGCGAATCATCCGCGATTTATCGGCAATTCCGCGTGTGATTGATTGTTGAATCCACCAGGTCGCGTAAGTTGAAAACTTGTAACCCTTAGTGTAGTCAAACTTTTCGCTCGCCTTCATCAGCCCGAGATTGCCCTCTTGAATTAAATCAAGGAAGGAAAGGCCGCGGCCGATATATTTTTTCGCGATGCTCACAACAAGGCGCAAATTCGCGTTAATCAGCTTTTCGCGCGCTTCAACCGATTTTTTCTCTTTTATTTGTTTCGCAATTTCAATCTCTTCATCGTAAGTGAGGAGAGGAATTTTGCCGATTTGCTGCAAATAAATTTTAACGGAATCATCCGCCACAACGCTCTGGTAGTCTATTTTTACACTTGGAATTAAACTCTCAACATCGCTGTCTTCATCCGTGATGTCAAAATTTTCGTCAAGAATTTCTTCCCTGCTGTCTTCAGTGTCCTTAATATCTTGCATTTTCACTATATGTATTCTCCTGAACTGGTGGCGTACGGTTGCGGCACCTTGCCTTCGCAAGGCACCTCCACACACGGCTCACACGCTATTATACAACTTTTTTCAGGATTTCGCTATTACTTTAGATTTTATTTATATTTAGGCTTTCTGCTCCTGAGGGCGTAAACGCCCACGTCGCCTGCGTAGTGCCTTTGCTCCCGTCGGGCTCATCGCCCGTCGTGCCGCTGGGCACCGGCTTGCGCATTCTGCCTAACAGCCTCATAAACAATCACGGCACATGCTGTTGAAACGTTGAGCGATTCAAATTTTGTCGGAATTTTTACTTTATAATCAGCTTTATTTAACAAAGTTTTATTTACGCCTTTTCCTTCTGCACCTAAGATAATTGCAAAATCCATGTCTTTAAAATCGACATTGAAATAATTATCTTTCGCATCAACCTCAGTTGCAATTATCCACCAGTTGTTATTTTTTAAATCGTCTACAGTAGAAGACAGGCTATTGACTTTAACTATGGGAATGTAATTTACTGCACCGGCAGAGGTTTTCTCGACCGTCGAGGTAATGGGACATGCGCGGTGGTTTGAAACAATAATTCCGTCAAAACCTGCGCAAGCGCAGGTTCTTATGATGGCGCCAAAGTTGTGAGGGTCAGATACTTCATCTAAAATAACAATCTTACGTCCGACCCGTCCCTCAAGCGATGCGGCAAACTCATCATACTCAACAAATTCAACAGGCGAAACAAGCGCCATGACCCCCTGATGATTAATCCCATGCTCTAAACCCGCCTTATTATTAAGATTTGTAAATTGAACCTGCAAAGAAACTGCTTTTGCCAGCTCAATTATTTTCTTAATTCGATTATCAAACCCGATATTATTTTGAATAAAAATCTTATTTATTCTTTTAGGGTTCTTTGCAATTGCTTCCAGCACGGGGTTTTTACCATATATGTAGTTGTCTTGATTTTCCATTTTCTTACACCCCAAATTAGTTTTAATTTAAATGTAGTATATTGTCGCAAAAAATCTATGTATTTTTTTTGCTTATTGTATTATACTTATTAAGTATATATTTTTAAAGTTGAAAAAGATATGCCGCCAAAACAAAAACTTACCGTAGGGATAGCTATAACGCCCAATGTGGGCTTGGAGATGATTGTCATCGACACCAAAACCCGTATTGCGGAAAGATACGGGCGGAGGAATGTTGAGTACAATCCTTCTAAGCGTGAAGTTGACGATTATTCCGCTTTAAAAGGCTCTCTGAATGAACTTTTTGACGAATTGGATATACCGAACAAATCCAAATGTTATTTCGTTGTGCCAAACGTGCACTTTGGTTTTATGGATTTACCCAGCACTCTCGGTGATGAAGAAATCAGGGGTATTTTGCTTGCAAAGGCTGAAGAATCCTATATCTTCAAAAAAACCGATGCAATGATTGGCTACACCAATGCTTCAATAAATACTCAAAGGGAAAATCAATATCTTGTTTATACTGCCGTTCAGGCCGATGTTGTTACGCAGTTGCGCGATATTTGTGCCGACTTAGGCTATGAACTTGCAGGTGTTGAAACTTCATACAGCGCGCTGTTCAGGGGTGTTGACTATTCGGGCGTTATGTTCGATGAAATCTCCGGCAATGAAAACTGGAACTTACTGTTAATTAACACCAACAGTTACGCCATATTTGCCATGAAGGGCGCCAACATTTTTGACTATGTTGAAGTTCCTATTGCCGTTAAATCAATAGGTTATGAAGAAACATACCGCGAACTTGCGGATGCAATTGCGGAAAATTTGCCAAATTACCCTGCCAAAAAATTGCTGGTTTTAAGCCAGAGCGACGATATTTCAGCCGGTGTTTTAAAAACGCAAATTACCTTTGAAAACGAAATTGAAACGCTTGATTGTAATAAGTTTTCAAAACAAAGTTTGATTCAGTTTGACCATACCGTGAATAGCGAAGATGCGCTTCACATGTCACCTTCCGTAATCGGTGCGGCAACGGCAGGCGGCGCAAGCCTAATGGCTTTTGAATTAAACATTCTCGGTGCGGTTAAAAAATCAAAATCTTCGTCTGCTGCTGCTTCTGACGCCTTTATAAAATTTGACCTTATACCCGGACAAGAATATGTTATCACACCTGCAATGATAGGAACCATTTGTCTTATTATTGCCTTTGTAATTGCAGGGCTTTCATTTGTGACACGTATGTGGGTCATGAATTATGACGCAACACTTACAGAGCAGATTTCAGAGCTTGAAACTAAAAAAGCAACCATTCAAAGGCAAATTAATGAATTAGCCGCAGAAGATAAGGGCGTTGACATCAATTCGCTCATCAGAAACATTATTTCAAACAACAAAAAATTCATCAGTTATTACGATTCGCTTTCAATTGATATTCCTAAAAATATCTGGCTGACTTATTTTTATAACAGAGAGGGTGAAAACGTTGCAGTTGAAGGCTTGGCGCTTGGAATGAATGACATTTATGAATATTACAGGGGAATCAAAAATTCAATCCCGACTTCAACTGTCAAGCTTAATAAAATGCAAGCTCTGACTGACATTACAGATAATTCTTATGACCCGAATGCAACAAATGAGCTGAAATTATATAGTTTCGAAATTTCAAATGCACAATCCAAAAAGGCCGGTGGCGGCTTCACCGCGCCGGCTGCAGAATCTACGGACGGCATGCCTCCGGGTGCGGCACCGCCTGCCCTAGAGCCTATCTAGTAGTAATAAAATAAGGAAACCGAATGGGATTTTCACAACAAGTAATACTTTATATTTGCATACCGGTATTTGTATTATTGGGCGGTATAACCTGGATTGCCTATGATACGCTGCCAAATGTTTGGAGTAAAGAAAAAGGTTATCCGACTCTCCGCGGCGATGACACTACGGAAACCGTAGCAGACCACTACGTTAAAGTGCAAAGGCTTGAAAGTAATGTTCAGGCAAAAGAGCAGGAACTTCAGCTTGCAAAAATTGCGCAGGCAGAAAGACTAAAAAATTCCGTACCTCCGGAAAAAGAGATTTACGAGACAAAAGGGCTTTCGTTTGGCGCGGATGCTTCTTTTGCACCATTGTTTGAAAACGTTATCAGTGCGGCAAGGGGCTCCGGCATTAGAATTCGCTCAATCGCCCAAACTGAAAGACCAGGCGCTGACACTATTGTCGCAAGCGGTTTGCCCGGTTACAATGTTTTAGAAGTAGACATAGTTGCTGTTGGCACATACAGCGAATTTCAGGCTTTTTATAAAAATGTTTTAAGAGAATATTACTTAACTTATTTCGCCGAAATTGAGGTGAAGCCATGGGAATTAGATAAATCTGTTCTCATTTCAACCATTAAGTTAAGACTGTATACGAAAACTTAAGCCGGCACGCTGAAAATTCAACCTTTTGATTGATGAAACCTACACGCCCTTTAGGGTACATTATTAATGTGCCACGTAGTGTTGGCCATCGAGCGCTTAACGCGCCCGCTGCCGTCACACCGGCTCACGCCCTAAAAGTGACTACAAGGATATACGGGCAAAAAGAGGTAGGTATAATGCACGGGGAGATAACGGGTCTTGAGTTCACGCTTCAGCGCATAAGTTCTATTGAAAGCAATTTCAATAAGCTCTTTGTTGATAAAACCGACAGAGCTCAAGAAGCCGAAGATTTCAAAAAAATATTAGAGAGTAAGCTGGATAATAAAATAGCGCTCAATTGCCCGCCCGACAATGAGGGTAGGGGCATTGACGATTTAGTCAGAAAATACGCGGGCGACCACGGGCTTGACCCTGATTTAATAAGAGCAATTATTAAGCAGGAAAGCGATTTTAATCCCAAAGCCACATCTAAATGCGGCGCTATGGGGTTAATGCAATTGATGCCCGCAACCGCCAAAGGGCTCGGGGTGGTTGACGCCTACGACCCCGAACAAAATATCAAAGGCGGGGTGAAATATTTAAGCGATATGCTTAATCGCTTTAATTACGATACCAAAAAGGCTCTTGCGGCTTATAATGCGGGGCCGGGCGCGGTTGAGAGATACGGGGCAATTCCACCGTATCCCGAAACTCAAAATTACGTAAAAGTGGTCTTAGAGAATTACAACAACTTAAAAAAGGATAGAAGTTAGTGCTTACAAGAGGGCTGGAAGCCGCATCCAAAGGGATGCAATCATTAATTGAATATCAGGACGTAATTGCAAACAACATTGCAAACGTGAACACGACAGGTTTTAAAAGAACCACAATGGCCTTTAAAAATCTTATGGATGCACGCGTTGAACAGCGGCCGCAAGATTTGGAACGCATCGGTTCAACATACAGGCCTGTCGGCACCCTGAGCCTCGGTAACGGCGTGGACAGAACTTATATGGATTTCCAACAGGGCACCTTGAACCCGACAGGCTCAAAGCTTGATATCGCAATCAACGGCGAAGGTTTCTTTAAAATGCGCTACGCCAATTCACTTGACCAGCCCAACAATAACCCGAACAACTATTATTACGCAAGAAACGGCCATTTTCATCTTACACAAGATAATTACCTTGTGAATTACAAAGGCGATTATGTGACGGACACGGAAAACCGCAGAATAAGAATTGTGCGCGACCCTGATAACCCTGACAACGGGCCTGATAACAGAATTAATGTGCAGGATGATTTGTTGGTAGGGCAAAACGGCGTCCTTCAATTGACTCATCCGAATTACATGCGAAACCTGCAAAGGATTGCTATTATTGATTTTGAGGACAAAACCAAAGTAACTTCCGTGGGCGAAGGTAAATTTATGGCAATAACGGGGCAAGACCCCAAAATGTATACAAAAACGAGCGGGTTTGAGCTTAGTCAGGGCAATCTTGAGAGCGCGAACGTGAGCACAGTTACCGAAATGATTCAATCGGTTAACACATCAAGAACTTACGAAACACTGGCCAAAATGGTCAAAATGCAAGGAGACGCACTGTCTCAAGCTATTGAGCTTGGACGGGTAAGAATTTTCTAACAACAAGGGGATAAAATTATGTTAAGGTCACTAACGACAGCCGCAACGGGCATGATTGCACAACAAACCAATCTGGATGTAATCGCCAACAACGTCGCGAACGTGAACACATCGGGCTTTAAAAAAGTTCGTGCCGAATTTCAGGACTTAATCAGTCAGGTCGAAAGGAGTGCGGGCGCTCAAGCGGGACAAGGCACATTCATTCCCGTGGGCATCGAAATCGGGCTTGGTGTTCGCACTAGCGCCACTACAAGGATGTTCAATCCGGGCGTAATGCAATCAACAGGCAGGCCGCTTGACATTGCAATTGAGGGCGATGGCTTTCTTCAAATCACGCTTGATGACGGCACAATCGCCTACACCCGCGACGGTGGTTTAAAAATGGATGCTAACGGCCTTGTTTTAACTTCAGACGGCTACCAGCTTCAACCACCGATTCAGATTCCGCAAAATGCGGTTGACATTGCAATAACGCCCAACGGAACAGTGAGCGTGCGTGTGGGTTCACAAAGTGATATGACCCCTGTCGGCAATTTTCAAATCGTAAGATTTCAAAATAATTCAGGTCTGATGGCAATCGGCCATAACCTGTATAAAGAAACTCCCGGCTCGGGCATTCCTGTTCCGGGCATTCCGGGTCAGGACGGCTACGGCACAATTCAGCAGCACTTCCTTGAGGGTTCAAACGTTCAGGTTGTTGAAGAACTTATCAACCTGATTAAGGCAGAACGCGCGTTTGAAACCAATTCAAAAGTCGTAACGGCTTCATCAGGCATACTTGAAACAACTAACAGAATGGTGTAATTTGAATAAATTTTTCAAAAGTTTAATAGTTTTAGTGCTCTTCGCCATAACCATGGGCGGGGGTGCCGAGGCGTATGACCTCAAAAAAAGCGAGCTTGAAAAAATTATTATAAACGAGGTCATGGCGCAAACCCAAAAACAGCTTCAAAAATTCGGCAAATTCGAACTTGAGGTAAGAGTTATAAATTTGCCCGTTGAAGAGGTCACCAAAACCTCACAAAAACCGACAATTAGAGTTGCATCAAATTTTGAAAGATTTATGCAATATGACATTAAAAGGGTGACAATTATTGATGGCGCAACTTCAAGAAGCTTCCCCGTGAACGTCAAGGTCGCAGTGCATAAAGATGTTCTGGTGGCAAGGGAATTTATCCCGCAATTCCAGCTTATAAACCAGTCAAACACTTATATTAAAAGGCTTGACGTCGCTTCAAATATCGAAAACACTCTTGAGTCGCTGCCCGTGGCAATTGTCGCAGCAAAAAACATTTCAAGAGACATGCCCGTTTTGACAACCCAAACCAAGCAAAAGCCCGATATTGTACGAAACTCGGACATCAGAATTCTTTTCAGGCAGGGGGATGAGCTCACAATCGAGCTTGAGGGAATGGCGATGAAAGAAGGCAAGCTCGGGGATATTATTACTGTGAAAAACAAAAAATATAACAAAATCTACACCGCAACGGTGGTGGGCGAAAACAGAGTAGAGGTGAAATTGTGAAAAAGTTTTTATTGTTAATAATGTTACTCGGGCTTATTATCCCGATGGCACAGGCCGAGAGCCTTTTCAGCCTGAATGCTTCTCAGGCGCACTATATTGAGCCAAGGCCTTTATACGGCACAATAAGAGCCAGAAATGTGGGCGATCTGGTGACAATAATACTGAACGAAACACCAAATGTTTCAGACAGGGGGGTTTATGAAACCCAAAAATCTTCAAGTATAGCGGAAAACCTTTCAAACACTATCGGCACTGTTTTTAATAAAGATTTGAAGACTATTGACGGTACAAAAGGCTCGCTCAACGTAAAAGGCAACACCGCGACCCAGCGGCAAATGGCTTTTCAGGATAGAGTCGCCGTGCAGGTTGTTCAGGTGCTCCCGAACGGAAACCTTCTGGTACAGGGCAAAAAGAGCTTGGTCAGTCTCAATGAGCGCGTAGATATGCTGATTTCAGGCATCGTTGACCCCAGATGGCTTAATCAAATCGGCGAAATTGATTCAAGAAAGGTCGCCAATCTGCAATTCGCAATGAACGGCTCGGGCACTGTTTCAAGAGGCCAGAACGAGGGCATTATAAACAAATTTATAAGGATGGTATTCTAATGAAAAAAATTACACTGATTTTAATAATGTTGTTGGCGCTAAGCCCGTGTGCGTTTGCAATAAGCGATTTTAACCAGAGCGTGCGAATTAAAGACGTGACACGCATTAAGGGCATTCGCGACAATCAGCTTGTTGGCTACGGGCTTGTGGTCGGTCTTCAAAACACGGGTGACAACTCCCGCCACACACAAATGACATCACAGCAAATGTTAAATAACCTCGGCACAATAATCGACCAGTCAAACTACATACAAAAAGGCGCCTCGGCGGCTGTTATTGTTACCGCGAACGTTCCACCCTTCGCTAAAAACGGTGACAGGATTGACGTTACGGTTAGCGCAATGGCTGACGCCAAAAGCTTAGAGGGCGGTGTTTTAATTCAAACCCTTCTTCGCGCGCCAAACGGTGAAGTTGTTGCAATCGGACAGGGTCCGATTTCGGTTGGCGGTTCAAGCGCCAGATCTGGCGGGTCAAGTTCAAGAAACACAATCACCACAACAGGCAGAGTGCCGGGCGGCGCGATTGTTGAGCGCGATATTGTAACGGAAATCGGCGACAATAACTCCCTGACACTTTTGCTCGATAAAGCAGACTATACAATGGCTGCGCGCATTGCAAACACAATTTCAAACGTTGTGACGCCCGCAAAAGCAATCGACGGCGGCGCAATTGAAGTAACAATTCCGAACAGATTTTTAAATAACAGAATTGAATTCATCTCAATCATTGAAAATATTGAAGTTACAGCGGCGCGCGACCGTGCGAAAGTTGTCATTAACGAGCGCACGGGAACAATTGTAATCGGCGCAGATGCTAAATTAATGCCTGCCGCAGTGGCACATGGCGGCATCACAGTGAACATTCAAAGCCTCAACACGGTTTCACAGCCAAACCCGTTCGGACAGGGCCAGACCGTGGGTACCACAAATTCCGTGATTGAAATTGAAAAGAAACAGGGCTCGCTTATTCAAATGAATGCCAACTCAACGCTGGGGGATTTAGTTAAAGCGCTCAATTCAATCGGCGTCACACCGACAGATTTAATCGCAATCCTTCAGGCGCTCAAAACTTCAGGCAGCCTGAACGCGGAATTACAAATAATTTAAGGATACAGGGGGAAAAATGTCAGACAGCATAATGCCTACAAAATTTAATATTTCAGCTCCAATGGGCGATTTAGGCCCTCTGGACAGCATCCGCAGTGAACACATTTCGGGTAAGGAGCAGTTGAAAAAGGTTTCAAGGGAATTTGAGGCGATTTTTGTGGCAAAAATGCTCGAAACGCTCGATAAGACGGTGGACAGGGAAGGTTCACTTTTTGAGGATACTAAATTTCAAGACACATTCAAATCAATTATGTACACAGACATAGGCAGGCAGGTCGCAAACAATCCGCATTCAAGCATCGGACTTGCAAAACAGCTCTATCAACAAATGGAGCGGAGTATACCGGACTCGTAGTGCTTATCGTCGAGCGCTCGTCGCGCCCGCCGCTATAGCACCGGCTCACGCAAAGGGGAAACAATGGCAGCACCAATTAATTCAAACATCGCATCAACAATCGCAAATTCACTAAATTCGCTAAATTTGCACATCGCAGCGCGCAGTTTTCAGCAGGCTCAAAAGCCGGTTGAGGAAATCGAAAAAGAAATCCAGCTGCAATTAAAAGAAGACAAGGCGATAATCGACAACCCTAAAAGCCTTATGGCAGGCCTGACGCCGGAGCATATCAAAGAAATGAAAGAAGTATCGCAAAAAATAGGCGAAGATTTAACGGATGAAGATATTCAATATGCACTAAGGTATGGCAGAAGCGTAATCGCGGATTATTCCGTATAGAGGGAATTATGGAATCATTGGAAGAAAACTTGGCACAAAAGTTAATAACGACTTACGAGAACCTTTTCGAAGCACAAAAGCAGAAGGAGCGGGCTCTTATAAGCCGCGAAATTGACAAGCTCGGGAGCATTGACGAAAAAATTGTTACTTTTTATAATCAGGCGCTTGAAATTTCAGACAAGCGCGACCTTGTCAAACCGAACGAACAGGAAGTAAAAAAAATTAACGAACTTTATTTAAAAATCGCCGAAATTGAAAAGAGTAATCAAAATCTGGTTGAATATTCGCTCAATTTAATCAACAAAATTTTCACGGGGATAATGAAGATGGCAATGACACATACAACAGAATATGATAAAAACGGAAAAAGCAATAATAATGAGGATTACGGGCTTTCTTCCATCAGTGAGGAGGCATAAATGACTCTTAATCAAGTCATGAACATAAGCAGGCAATCGATGATGAACAATCAGTATGCTCTCACGGTTGTTTCTCATAACATTGCCAACATGAACACCCCCGGCTACGCAAGGCGCGGTTTACACTTTGCCGAAGATGTTCTCCAAAGGCAAAGCACCAATCTGGTTTCGACAATACGCGGCTTAAACGGTGCGCAAATCAGCGGTATTGTGAGCTACACAGATACAATGATAAACACTGCCGTCAGAAGCGCAAACTCGGAATCAGTTTATTACGGTCAATTAAATTATCTTCTCGGTAAAATGAGCTCCATAACGGCCGAGCTTGATGAAACAGGTCTACAGGCAATGTTTGGTGAATTTTTCGCTGCTGCACAGCATTTGAGCAAATATCCGACAGACAGCGCCGCGAGGCAAAATTACATACAGGCTTCAAGAAATGTGTCCCAGAAATTTAATTCGCTCGCTAATGACCTTGACAAGCAAAAAATCGATATCTGCGGCAATTACCTTCAGCCCTCAACCGTTCAGGATTCGCAAATTGCAATGCTGCTTGAAATGGCCAACACAAAGCTTGAACAGCTTGCTGAACTCAACAGATGCGTTTTACATGTGGGAAGCGAGTATGGTAATTCAATCGCGCTCATTGATGAAAGAGAGAAAATTTTAGAGGAACTTTCGTCCATCATACCGATTAGTGTAATGGAAGACAGGGGTGGCACAATCATAGTTTTATTTGACAACATTAAACTTCTGGCAGGTGCGGAGGTAGAAAACAAGTTTGTTGCAACAGCGGGAACAACGGCGGATGATCCTATAATAATCCAGCTTCAAAGCACAAGAACGGGTCACATCGGAGGCGACCTTAATTATGCTTTCGATAGCCGCGGGGCAGTCGGCGCAATGCTGAAAATGGTGACTACGCAAGACGGTTTCCTTTCGCTGAATACCCTGATGAACCGCCTGGACACCCTTGCAAACGACTTTATGGCAGCAGTTAACTACATTCAAACTTACGTTGACAGCACTGACCCTAACATAAAAGCCTGCTATTTAACCCGCGATGCCAGCGGCAACGTTATTCTTGCCTATGACCCTCCGCCACCGCTGATGTTTATCGGCACGGGTGCGCGCGACATGCAGGTTAATGACGAAATTATAAAGAACAGCATGCTCATTGCAACTGCACGCGTTAACACTGATGTTACAACAAATACAAACTGGTGGCTGAACGTCGGTAACGGCGACAACATACTTTTGACCGCTGAATTGAGAAACAAAAACATTATTGATTCAACAAATCTCGGCGCACCGCCCGACAATACAATTGAAGGTTATTTAACAGCAACCGTAACAAGAGCGGCAATGCAGGGGCAAGACATTGAGCGGAAGGCAAAAAGCTTCAATGATGTTACCGCAATTCTTCAAAACGAGCGCAATAGCATCATTGCTGTTAACCTTGACGAGGAATTGGCGGATATGATTAAATACCAGCGTGCTTACGAGGCTTCGGCAAGAATGTTTTCGGCGGCAGATGAAATTTTACGTCTTTTGTGTAATTTAGGAAGGTATTAAAAATGGTTATCAGAGTCACAAACCAAATGATGTCAAGAACAATGATTAGCAATGCAAATAATGCAATGTTAAACATGTACAAAATTCAAAACCAGATTTCAACGGGCAAAAAGTTTCTCAATGCCGCGGAAAATCCGATTGATGCTTCACAAATTCTAAAAATGAACACATCTTTAGGGCAGCTCTCCGACTGGAAGCTTAATATCGGCACTGCAAAAGAGGAGTTAAACCTTACTTATGACACTCTTAACGGCGTTCTGGATAATATGCAGAGAATTAATGAGTTAACTGTAAGGCTTGCGAGCGCGGCAAATTCCGAAGGAACCAACCTCGCGTTAATTTCCGAGATTAATGAGCGTACAAAAACCGTTGCAAGTCTTGCAAATACGCAATTTCTGGGTGTTTACATTTTTGGCGGAACAAACACATTGAATAATCCTTTCGACATTGACGACGCTATGAACGTGACCTATAACGGCACGGTTGAGGGTGAAATTTGGGAACGGCGCACCGAAATAAATTTCAATGAAGAAGTGACCGTAAACGTGTACGCTAAAAACCTTTTTGGCGATAACACAGAGGGAATTTTCGCAACCGTTAAAAATTTAAACGATATTCTGGCGATTGACCCGGTTGATATTATGGCGATAAATGCGTCATTGCAACCAATTCAGGATTCTATAGGAAAAGTTGTGGATGCAATGTCAATCATAAGTTCGCGCGTGAGCAGGCTTGATTCTGTAGCTGATTTGAATATGTCCATGACAACAACTCTTAAATCATCAAAAGCCAACCTTTTTGAAACGGACATTATAGAAGCCACTTCACAATATGCACTTTATCAAACAGCAATGGAAGCTACCTTTAAGATAGGTTCATGGATGCTCAACGGGCCGTCTTTATTGAACTATATTTAGGGGAATTGTATTTAAAATTTATCCAAACACATTCATACTTACCATATCAAAAACGCCCGCAAATTGCGGGCTTTCTATTTTTGTTGCGCAGGCAAATTTACAATATCTTTTTCGATGCGGTTAAATATTCGCGCTCTTTTTCACCATCCGCTGTGATTGTTCCGTTTTTCAAGATGATTATTTCAAAGCGGTCAGGTCTTTCGCCGGTTTTACAAGTACGGGGATTGCAGTTCGGGCGTTTCGGGCCGTTAACATCAATTTCGACCACCTGACGCTCATCTGTTGCAAAATCCGCTATCGGGAACGACCAGACTACACCGTCCGCAGTTCTAAAGTTGCCGCCGTTGCCAATGTCGCCGTTTATATCAAGCGGCGCTCGCCCATGCTGCGCCCCTG
>Ga0209737_10001792_pt1 | contig 15173 bp, 7 predicted proteins | sample TergutCu122P3_FD_187284 | JGI IMG/M metagenome (GOLD analysis project Ga0209737, IMG submission 187284) | Cubitermes ugandensis P3 segment gut microbial communities from Kakamega Forest, Kenya - Cu122 P3 (SPAdes) (version 2) | ecosystem: Host-associated > Arthropoda: Insects > Digestive system >...
ATTTGATCGTGAGGCTGAAGGGCTTCACTTCGTAAGGTTTGTAAGTTTTCTTTGTCATCTCTTTGTCCTCCTGACATATATAATATAAGAAGGGCGTGGGCGCCGTTCAAATCCTCACGGGATCTTCGACCCCTGACTAACTGAAAGAGATAGGAGACCCTTAAAATGCCTGATATTTATGAGATAGATCGGAGCTGGAAACGGAGTATAACGACCACTCCTGATAAGCCGTTCTGTTCCCTCCTGAACGCGTGGGACGCCATGTTCTATTTCAATCCCACATACCCACCGGCCGTAGAAGGAAGGGAGCCCGGAGCATGGGTTCCTCGGATTCGAGTCCAGACGACTTCTGGTGACGATTACGTCTTCAAGGGACTCCAGCTCTCCCATACTACGATATGTCTCGATCTCGGAATATATGAAGCCACGAACTCTAATGAAGATGGTCATAAGAGGATGGGTCTCCGGAGTGACGCTTCATGGTCGGACTTCGCTCTCAAGGGGATAGACGTTTCCATTCCGAAATTTGATTCTCGAGTCACCCCCCTCTTCCTCACTGAAGATAACGTCAATCACTACGTGAAGGGATATGGGGTCGTTTCAAATCAAGAGATAAAAAATGAACTGAATGCCCTGATTACATTTTTGAATCCACCGTATAACGTTCCGAGCGATCATTGCTTCAGGGCGGCTGGAAATAAGAGGGGACTGAAGATCTATCCGAAGAAGTCTGCGATGGTCCCGGTAAATACGTTCGAAGCGTATAAGAACAGTCCATTTTTTATGGGAGGACCGACCGGAGACACTCCGATCAATTCTTTCAATCACTACAGATCACCTGCTTGGATCGCTACCGACGAGCAAGGTGGTCCCCTCGTCAAAAACGCCAATATCGTCCTCTCACAGAGGGATTATAATTTTGAAAATCGGTATCTCTTAGACAAGAGTGGAAATAGGGATCTCAGATATCAGGCGTGGGATTCCGCCCTCTTGAATCCGTTTGAACAGACTACATTTTTGATCCCGTACTTCGCTCTCGGTGGATCTCCGGAAGGAGCGACGGACACTGAAAATATACGGACCAAGTTGACCGGAGGACAGGTATTCACGGATGATCTGGCTGTAGATTTTTCTCAGAGTCCAGTGGCCCAGTTTCTTCTTAAAAATTCATGGTTTTATATCAAGTGTGCGTTCTACGCAGACTACGTTGATTACAGAGACTTCGCCCAGACTCTCAATAAAGAAGCCGCGGTGAAGCATCGGAATTTGATAATTTCAAAAGACGGAGATTACGGACAGACGGACGAAGGATACGAAGAAGGTTCTGAAGGCTGGAAGAAAGAATACGCCGCGAAGAGCCGACGGCCATATGCCCCAGTCACCACTCCAACGGTAGACTACGTGACTGAAGTCCTGGCCAATGTGGACAATACTCGAAACTTGGTTTCGGAGCCAGGAGATCAAGAGTTTGAAAAGACTATCAAGGCCCTGATCAAGCTTGGGCTCGATCCTGAAGGGGTGGTAGGATCAGTACAGGTGGAGCCGTTCGAACCGAGGACGGAAAAACCACCGGAGGAGTCAGGAAGAGCTACTCCACAGACGAGAGATGAATTTCCACCGATGTTCTTCGATCCGTCATTTAGAAAAACCATAGAGTCTTACGGTGGGCAAGTCCCAGTGGCCATCCCGAAAGATGGAAATATGATCGTCGATGGTAGGATCATGTCACCGACCATAGATGAGCTCTGGTCCGCGATCAAAATGATCGCGGGAGGTCGATCAGCCGATCCGATAAATCCTTCTGACGGGGCAGCCCCGATCAATGTTCGAGACTTCGGAGGGTATCCTCTCGGACAGGGAGCCAGGAGAGTGGACGTTTCGACCCAGCTCAAAGTCAAAGACTATCCGTTTAAAAAAGACGGAATTCAGAGAGTCGGAGATCCCATTAAGATCGAATACAATCTCGACGTGAAGAGGGGAGATGAGCCTGGTTTCAGTATCTCGTCGTGGATCAACGATCCGACCAATATCAAGCTCAACGTGATCAGGGAGCTCACTGGACTCATGAACTCGATGGTGGCTGAAGGTAAGATCACTCAGGCCCAATATCTCGGACAGCTCATCGATCCGGTCAGTTGGGCAGGTACGGTGAACGGAGTATTTGAAGGGAAGTACGAAAATCAATACGAAAGGACTTCTCACGTTCCGTCCCTCAGGGAGATAGAGGCTCTCGTCAAGGGGCTCAGGTATAACTTCGCCTATCTCGTTTCGATACTCGATAAGAGTAACGTGTGGGCCGGCCCACTCGGACAGGGAAACGGAGATTCGGAAGCTCATAACAGGGCGGCCGGAACTGTCTATATGCTCCACAAAGATTACTCCGGCCTCACTACGAAGACTGGAAACCGACCCCTCCATAATACGGTATTCGACTCTTCAAAAGGGGAAGGATCTCCTCAATGGCTGGGAGACCTGAAGCCAGCGGAGAAGTGGTCACAAGGCCAGAGGGTTCCATCTTGGGCCGTATATATGGGGGCTGACGGAGAGTGGCACTCGTCAGCGCAGGCTATGATTCTGGCAGTACATTCGGAAAAATGGTGATTTCATCTCGAGATTTCTTATAGGAGACTAGTTGAACATGGCGAGAGATACGATTCAGAAAGATCCCAATGGGAAAGTGATAGAGGCTGTCCGGAAAACTCCTGGAAGCATATACATCAACGAGGAGCACGGTCAGCTCAGGTACGGAAATAACGACTCCGGAGTCCTCAAGTGGGTCCAGCCGATCCCAGTCCACATGGTCGGAAATAGGGTGATGAGGGGTCAGCCTGTCAGCATCGGTTTCCCGAGAGAGTTCGCAAAAGAGTCTTATGTCCGGTCAAGTGGGATTCCACTCGTGGTTCCGACCAATCCGAAAAATCATCAGGTCGCTACTGGAATCGCTATGGAACCTGGAATCGCCGATGATACCAAAGCCGATCACGTTCACGTCGTGACGGACGGTCAGATCAGATATGTCAAAGATGATCCGAGGTACGTCGAAGATCCAAATTCGTACTACATGCCTCCTTTCAAGTATTACATTTCCGAGTCCGGGAGTCACCTCAGGGTATTCGACTGGGACTACGACGACGTCGGTAAACCTGTATACGTCGACGGAAGGGAAGGACACGTGGGTGAACTCACGATGAACATCGAAGAGGCCTACGATGGAGGGAGTAATATCTGTACGATCGGAAGACTGGCGGACGCTCCGAGAAAGATTCCATATACCGTCGAGCTCCTGTATAGATCTGACAAAGATAAAAATAAAATCGGTTCAGCTCTCCCATCAGGAACCCTGATTGATCATCCCGATGATAAGTGTGTCTGTATTGATATCCAGATAATGGGAGACGCCAGAGGACTTACAGATTCCACGGAGTTTTCAGTAGAGATAGACGATGTTCCAAATTCTTACAAAGACTCTTCTGGAAATCCGACTGGAGTTGTGAATACGAACGCCTTTGATATAATCCGACTCGTGAAGGTATACTACGCTGGAGGAAAGGTCAGGGGAAGGATAGTGACGAGCGACGCCGACCTCTCATTCGGAAACGACGGCTCTCCGATAGGAGCGTTCATCGCCGAACAGAACGTGGACTATCGAAATAAGACGATTGTGATCCATAGACTCGGTATCATACGTGGAGAGTTCAATTTCGCCACCGGAGATATCGGTAAGGAGCTCCAGCTCTCTATGGGAGAAGTCTCAGTCAACGGAGGGTCGACCACTTACGAGTACAAAATGGGCGTCGTCCTCGATATCAAGAGGGTCCTCATCGACTGCAGGTTCATAAGGCAGTTTAAAAAGTTCGCCCCGGTGGGAGAGATCAAACCCATATACGCGACGGGTGAGATCATGGGTGATATCACCGACGACATCCTCAAGAAGTACGTCGAACCCGGCTATATCGCCGTGGATAAGACTATACATCCTGTCTTCGAACCGACTTCCACATCAGTCCCGAAGGCGAAGGGGATGCTGTACGTCCTGGTCGAATCGATCATGTACAAGAACATGGCGAAATTTTACAGGGATATCAATGGTACGAATCCGATCGACATATACAACGATCCGAAACCGGCGGGCTCGACGACCCTTCCAGGATCTCCATGGACTGCCAATGACCTCCTCCTCGCCAACGCGTACTTCCAGTTCGACGATATCTATTACAAGATAGGTGACGGTCAGATCGGCTCCATGATCAAGTACGCCACCGAGGGATCTCCGGATAACTTGGACGTCCTCTGGCCGTGGCAGACGTTCACCAATTACAGGCTCGACGGAGATGTCAAGGGTTCCATGATGGGTGACGGTAATTTCAGGTTGAACATCACCGGGCTTGTCAATATGGGATCTATAGTCGTAAAGGATAATAATTCGTATATCCTCGATGACTTTGAGATCTCCCTCATCGTCTCGGACCCCGCCGCTGGAACCGGATCTTCTCAGCCAGCCGATCTCCAGAGGCTTGAGGGTCTCATCATCTCTCCGGGATTTTATACTGTTGAAGTAGAAGAAACTTACACCCAGACATGGACAGCGGGATATAACTCAGCTAGACAACCTCCCCTCTTCTCTACAGACCTTTCTCTCTTTCCTCCTGGAGTGGCGTTCAGGACTGTGACAGAAAAGAGGACGAAGTACTGCGGTTACGAGTGGAAGATAGTCCAGGAACCGGCAGCGATCGGAAACACCTATTGGCTCGTGATGGTGACCAATCCGTCACTCACTACAGACTACGCAGCTCCGGGATATGTTCATGAAGCGGACGTATACGGTGTCTGTATACCTCCAGGTCAGCCCTTGAGGGATAAGCCCATGTCGGGTGGAGCTCCGAGATGGGACAGGATCCTGAATGTTTCAGTGGTGGTCAGGAGGAGACCGACGGAGTATAACGACCTCTCCCTCAATCAGCTTTACTTCAATATGCCGTGGAATGTCGACGTGTGGTCCGACGGTACCGGAACGATAGGCCTCAATGAGCTGAGGTTCGGGGCGAAGAGAGCCCTGTTTGACGCTTCCGGTAGGGTGACGGACGTCGATTGGAGCACAGCTCACGACATGAAGGTGAGCCTCTCCGGAACGAAAGTCAGTGGAGGAGAGTGGAATCAAGATGATGCCACTATAGGTCCGATCTCCACTTCGCCGGTGGCGATCCAAGAGCTCGCCTTGGGTGGAGTATACGACTCAGCTGGTACGTTCTGGGTCCCGAGAACCCTGGAACAGATTTATAAGGTCAAGGGAGACTCGTCTCTCACTCCGATCAAACTTACCTACGACTTCGTCAGGACGTCGATCAGTTCGAACGCCCTCATGGCTTTTAAGTATTACAGCCCGACGTCCATCCAAGGTCTCACCAAGGACGACAGGCGGTGGTATTACGATCCGACTGAGGCTCTCGGTAAGAGTCCGGACCTCGTCGGTGGCAGGAAGGCCCTCCAGTCCATATATGAAATACCCATAGGTCTGTGGAACTACATTGACGATTCTCCCTCCCAGATCGCCGAGGGCGGAAAGAGGATTTCCCCGTTCAATACTCAATTCTTGGATATCCAAGCGTCTTTCAATAAAAATAAAGATAACTTGGACTATAGCTCTCTGACGAGTCAGAGGACGATCTGGACTCAGCTGGAGATCAAGAATCAAAAGTCGATGACGTTCACGTATACTCCAGAGGAGAGGGCCGTCATCGGAGAAGATAGGATGTCGGCGTATGGACGAGCCCTCGCGGACCAAAGTATCCAGAGCAATATCGGTCTCCTCACTCAGGGTCTTTCTGAAACCCAAATCAGACTTCTGAAACTCGAGAGGTCTCTTTACGGAGCTGACTTGGAATATCTTCCAGGAAGATTAGCCGATAATGTAAACAGCTGGATCATAAAGCACGGAAAGTTTTTTACAGCCATCACGGAGTATGGAGCCCTCCGCCTCACGAAGAAGCTCCTCGATCTCAAGTTTCTGATCGATGAGGACAGGTTGAACGAACAGGATAACGTGTCTCTGTGGTCTTGGTGGCATAACGTCCTCAGCGAAGTTTTAGGCTGGGTTCCAGCTCAGGCGGGAGATCCGTCATACGGAGTACTTCATAAGTGGGTTTATAGGGGTGATGTTCCTCCGTTCACCGATTCGAAGTTGGCTAGCGGTCTGACAAGGACGGCGACCGGACTCAATATCGAAGGTGGAAACGTTTCCGATATATGGTTCTGGATCAAGTTCTTCCTGACGGATTGGGAGTCGGTCGGTGACAATCCGTGGATGATCCCAGCTGGGTCGACCATCAACTTCGACGCGTTCAAGGGAGAAGCCCCTTCTTCTGACAAGACAGTTTCCCACTTTCCAAACACCGCGTGGTTCAGGGCCGATCATATATTCTTCAAGAGGACCTTCACTCCGGACGTGTTTTTCTCGACCAAGCACTCTGGTGTCATGAAATACACTTCCACCGAGGGGTGGCAGCTTCCGATGGAAGTCTTATATAAAACTGAGACTCCGCTAGCCTTCCACGTATTCAGATCTCAGGGTCTCGGAAAGAGTGATTACACCAGCAGCAACAACGAGACGTTCGCTTCCCAATCTCTTGAAGGGATCATCAACGACCTCTCAATGAGGATAGCCCTCTGGAACTGGCAATATGATCCCACTCACGGAGTCATGAAGTCTGACATCTCCATGTATAGTATCGCGGAGACGACTAACGAAAATGACAAGATGCTCAGGAATGAAGTGACGGGAGTTTCTTATGCGTTCTTAAAGACGTCATACGGAAATACGTTCGTAAACTTCCACAGACCTCCGATAGTATCGACCGGGGTAGGAAATAGATACTTTGATTGGAAGGGACCGGGAGCATTAAATAATAAATTCGTATCGGCGATAGGTATGGACCCGGTCGGAAAGATCCAAGTCACTGCCGGCCTCGTACTGAAAGGAATAGTCAATACGGAGAAACTCACGACGAAAGATCCAGAGTTCTTTGACGAGTATACCAATCAGTATAACGCATCGACCGATTATGACTCGGCCAATCTAATAGATATCAGACATCCGAGACTCAGGGATACCAGGCTGCCGATCCTCGGTGTATATGGGACCCGGCTCGATCCGTTCAAACTCCATAATCAGCCCAGGAAGTTCATCTCGTCATTCGATCCCAACTATATGTCCCTCCTCAATAAGAACGGAGGAGACGATATCAATAATCAGGGGACGGGATATCTCCAGGATGGAGGATACGATCACGGTAATAGGCCTAGTATATTCAGGGTTCAAGATCAAACCGCTCATCCGAACTTTCAGAGGTATATTCTCGAATCCGTCATAGACATTCCGAGGGAGAGGAAATGGAGAGGTTTCGATCAGAAACTGAACTCGGAAAATTCATCTGATGAATTTAGAAGCTCTACGTCTCCAAACAGGGCGGCTTTCGACCTATTCCTCCCGCCGGAGTACCAGTATAAGACGTATAGGTACGAGTGGCCCTTGCCGTTCAAATCGAAGTCCCTCTTGGAAAATACCAACGGTGCTCTCTTCAAAGTCTTAGATGAAGTTCCCGATAATTATATCGGATATACCGGACCGAGTACTCCTCCGATCACCAAATCGGAAATTCCGATCTGGGCGAGGATGAAGAGGACGGGAACGTTTCCCAACTTTACTTACGACGCGGCGGCCGTTTCTACGGATCCGGCGTTCGGACACACGTTCCACCTCAACGCCCATCAGATCCAGATTCCGAAGATCCCAGTGATCGGCTCATTGGAAAAAATAAATCTTCCTCGATTATATACGTTTGTGTATCCTGTCGATCTGGGCACCAGACCCCAGAGGGATCTCGACAGAATAGAGTATAACGGCTCGACCTCGAGGGATAGTACTTATCTCGGTGTTCATCCGAAAACCGGTAGGACTACCGGTCCAAAACCCGCCGGTGATAACGGATCGGTCGCAAATATATATGAAGATAAGGTCATTCTGAAACAGAGGATGTCCGGAGATCCGGAAGATCCGAACGGATACTTCTACTCCAGTGTTGTCCATCCGGCGGTCCCCCTCCGGAGCTACTGGATGTACTACTTCGACTTTGCGGATGTGATCGAGTCGGGTGATATCACCAGGAGGACGAATAAGATGTTCGTAGCTCCGAGTGGTCTCACTCAGATGCCGGAACTTAGGCTACCACCGTCACAGGCGGTGAGGGCCAGATTCAGAAACTCGTCCGGCCCGACACTCAGGTATTATAATCCGTCTTCAATAATGACTGTCACGGGACAGCTGTCTGCCACATCGATGACTGATCTCAGGACTTGGATCTTGGCGGCGATAGCGACTCCGGCGGCTCCTCCGCCGTTCCCAGCCGCTTTGACTATTTCAGCGACAGTCTCTTCATCTACTGCTAGGGTCCTCGGAGCTCCGATAACATCTGCTGATGAGGAAACGGACAACTCACCCAGGATAGAATTTGAAATATCAGATCTCTTGGACACGGGGGTCCTGATCCCGACGTCTCACGTGAAGCTTCCTGATACGGTGTTCGTGGACAGATCGGCAGCGGGAACAGCTGGAGCTGTGCCTAACCTTCCGGGCTTACCGACCGATCCAGCGATGACGACGAGACATAACTTAGGTCTTGGAGATATTGAGTCTCTCAAGTACTGGACGATAGGTGCCATGGCGACCGATGATCAGGAGAGACTCTTGAATCACAACGGCGTCCCGATCTCACCGACTGTTCAGGGACAGGCAGCTATCAAGACGTTCCTCAGTAATCCCTCTAACCTACCGCCGTATCCAGCCGTCGTGGGACATCAGATCCCGACGGAATGGAGATATGATAAGATCGATGAGATCCACTTAAACAGGGTGAGGGAAGTCACTTATGATAGATTATCTTCCGCCTCGATCAGGGCACCACTCGAAGTCTCCGATATAAAAGTCGAAACTGTATATACTCAAGAGCCCGATCCGTCGGCGTGGGTGGAATATATGAAAGCGAAGGAAACTATCGATTTTGCCCTTCCGGATCAGAGACAGACTCTGACGATCCTCAAAGGACAACTCTCCGCCCTGGGTAACTTTACGATAGAGTATCCGAAGTCGACTTCGGCCGACGTCGGACTCAAGATAGTGGCGGGAGATCTGAATCCGAAAAAGCAAGGTCACCTCACGGATAATAACTTATCATGGAATTTTATGTTCGACTCATTCGGCACTATCAACGACATCTTCGCCGTGATGTTTAAAAACTTCGGCACTGTCGCTGGAGTCATCACGATCAAGGGTCTCTGGGACAGATATAACTCGGTCAATGAGTACAACGATCCGGTCACCCTGGATGATATACGAATCAGGTTAGGTAGTGGCGCCGGTAATACGAACTTGACGGGTCATTCCGATCTGAATCTGAGGTCCCTGGCGACCAAGGCTCAAGTCAGACTGGCCAGCATGATCGCGTTTTCAGATCCTAATATCTCCATGACATTGGACGCCACCATTTTGGCGGCGATGTTTGATACGACCAAGCAGCTCGAGCTTCACATGAGGGGAATGCTGGACGGAACGGCGATGCCGGAGCAAGCTCTCTGGATAGACATTCCAAATTCGGAAATCTACTTGAAGTTTATAAAACATATCGATAAGATTATGAAGCTCGCCGTTCACGTTGAAGACTACATGAGACATCCGGAACATACCGACTACGTTCTCAACAGGGAAGAAAATCTCGCGTGGCCGTGGGATAACCCTAGTCAGGGTAACGCCGTCAACTATCCTGTCACGATATCACCCGTCAGCCCGGCGTGGCCGAGAAACTTGATGCCAGACCTCGTGGACCAACAGGTGAAAGTCTACTCGATAACTTATGAGGAGTGGATGCTCATGAAAGGTATTCCGGCGACTGACTACGTGAAGGGTTATAATAAGACTGTGTCCGCAGCGGTGAGCGATATAGGAAGGGGACTCAGGGTGGATATGTTCGAGGAGATGTATCAAGACGCCAGCCTCACCCGGCCTTATGAGTCCCTGACCATCTTCACTCCAGGAAAGAAGTTCTGGACATCATATTCCCAGAACTCCTTCTCTGTATTACCGTAATTAAGATTTGATCTTGAAAGGACGGAGGAGCTCTTCGAGCTCCCCTATCCTTTTTAAAGTGTAGGGTATCACGTAGCCGTCATACCACTCTTTATTACCGAGGGTCGATTCACTCTTCGCGTAGAGGAGGACGGAGTAGGCGTCGGCGAGGGCGACGGCCTTCCCCTCAGGGGACCTATCCGCCAAGCTAAACCGGTTGAAATCTGACAGGAGCTGGGCCATCTCGTCACCCAGGTCATTTCGGAGTATCTCCACCTCGATCTCTTCCAGCCTGTCCTGAATGTCTGGAGGGAGCTTCTTCTTGATTGGGTGGGGTATGTCGCTCGTTTCGTTCTCGGCGTAGTCGTGGAAGAGGGCGAGCTTGATGGCCTTCAATTCGTCGAACTCGTAGTCGTCCCTGAGCTTCGCCACGAGGGCAGCGACCACGGCCTGGTGTTCGAGGACAGTCTCGTCGTGTATCCTCGGACTCGTCTGGTACCTCACGAGATTCTTCAATTTATAGTACTTCTTCGCAAGGTCGTCAAAACTAATGTTCATCGTCATATTCCTTTTTCCCCTTCGCCTTTTTCGCTTTCTGCTTGGCTTTCATCTTGTTCACTTCGCCCCACAGGTCGTCCGTCTCGATTATCATGTTGGTCTTGGTGATGAGGGTGCTCCTCAGAACAGCCTGGAGACGGCTCCCACCCTCTCCGTAGTCGGGGACGTTGATCTTGTAGAGGTGATTGCCCCTTCCGAGCTCACCGATCAGCCAGGAATACTTCTTGGGCACCTTCGAGCCGAGATACTTTTCGAACGTCTCCACGTCGTCAATCTTTACGACGGTCTTTTCCTGCATGGTGAAGTCGTCAATCTCCCAAGAGAAGTCGGCCTCCGACTCTTCGAGAGCTTCGAAGATATCTTCCCTGATGAGCTCCATGAAGTGTTCGGTGAGGGTCCACCCCTTCTTGGTATACGGAGTCGGAGGAAATAATCTGTCGGTGAGCCTCCTCACTGCCGTACGCCTGTCAACTTCGGGCGAGGGGAATATGAAGGACGTGGAGGACGAGTTGCTCACCCATCCGATTCTGGCTTTCACTTCTTCTGCTTCTTCAAGTCCTCGAGGACTTTTTCGAGAGTCGGAGCGAGGGCGGACGCCGCGGCACCGAGGATCTCGGTGAGGCTCTCCATGGCTTCGTTGAAGGCCTCTTGGTCTCCGTTATCTTCTTCATCTCCGTCTTCATCGCAGTCTTCGTCCTCGGGTTCGTCCATCCTCCTCATGAGTTCCTTCATGGCTAGGCCCCTGGACTCGAAGATTTCATCTTCGTCTTCCTTGGTGAGGGTGACGGTGTACTTTTTATTGATACTATCGCACACGAGCTTACCGAGGATCTCGTGATACTTACCCCTCTCGAATTCTACCACGTCCTCGTCGAGGATCATGAAGAAGGACGTGAGGTCCCGCGTCCTGAGACGGTCAAAATTGTTGTTGAAATTTCGTTTGACTTCCATCGATCAAATCTCCTATTGAAGAGGAGATTAACCTACTGGACGATGAACTTCTTTTCCACCAGGATATCATCCGGATCGCTGAATATGAGGTCATTTCCGTAGAGGGGTCCGAAGTCTATGACGTTGGGTCTGGCCCACGCGTCGACCCGGACGACTTCTCGGAGCTGGGAGTGGACTGCGTCGCTCATTTCCTCGAAGCTGTCTGAATTGGCGAGCTGGATTGATAAGTCTTTCAGATCTTTCGGAGATATAACCCTGTCGATCGGGATGACGAGGTATCCTGAAGCGTATTGTGGATCTCTGATATCCCCATAGTTTTCGGTGAAGATGATCTTAGACCGTGGAAAGTAGTTATTGTTTCTCCGGTAGCAATAATTTCCGGTGATCTCGCTGTCTTCTTCGAGGGACAGTGGAACCCTCTCTTCCGGATCGACCATATTGACGTTGAACTGCTTTTTAAAACCAAGATTATCGATGAAGAGGGGCCTCTGCTCGAAGGGCTCTTGATCGAAGAGCTTCATCCTGAGACAATATTCATCTGACGTGATCTTATTGATGAACGGATACTGGGCTGTTCTGACTTGTCTATTTATGAAAGCGTCATCATATTCGTCCCACATGATATAATCGCCGAAGCCCGGATACATACGTGAGATGTACACGGGTACCCTCGTTCCTTTCTTAATTGGTTCACCTTCAGCGTCCATCAGCTCTTTTACGTTGGCCGTATCGGCCCTATTATCGAACAGGAAGAAGCTCTTATCTTTCGAAGGAACGTTTTTGAATCGGATATCACACCTGACAAGATACGGAGAGGATTGCTTAAAGTTTCTCAGGCCAGCATTGTCCATATTTTTTGAAATGGACTTGTCAAATCCGAATTTGAAAGCCAAGAGGGTCAGATCGCTCACGAGGGCGTCTCTCGGAAACATCTCTCTGGTTATGATCATAGGTCTCTGATCTACGTTTCCCTTGATCTCCATGAAAGAGTTTATGTACGATACGTAACTGAATCCACTGGCAGCTTCGTCGATGACTGACTTATGATATGTCCTATCGAAATCGACGTTGAAGATACTATATTTTCCAAGAATAGCAGATCGTATCTGATCTCTGATCTCGGGCTCCGGCAAAGTTTCCTTAGTTCCAACGGTAATGTTCGCCCTGATCTTTATGAAGTTCGGCTCGAGGTATTGAAAGGTATCAGCTGGGCTCTTCTTCTCAGCGAGAGCCGTAGTGATGGGCCTGATCAGCTCTACTTCCGGATCGTCAAACTTCGTACCGTTGGATCTCACGGCACAGACTATGAGGGCGTTCTTCGTCTTGGTGATCTCTTGTAGGACACCGCTCGACTCATTCGAGATATACTCTTTGGAATTGGAACCGTACGAATTGGCTTCCACCACTCTAGAGAGGAACACCTTGAGCTGAAGAATACTCACCGGAGCCCTCTTTCTGATCTGTTCAATGTACGTCCTGACAGCTGAAGTCGTGTGAGAGAGGAGGTAGGAGCTCGGAGCATCCGACTTGAAGGTGTCTTCCGACTCGATACTTCGTCCACCCATGATCGGAACTATGTTGGTACAGGCTAAAAATTGTTCCTGTTTATTCGTCCTGGGATCTACCTGGGCCACTCCGTCTGGGAGTATCATGGTAGTCACCTGGAACCTCTGCATGACGTTGCCGCCTTCACCGAGGGTGTCGAGGTAGTCGCACGACACGATCGATCCGGGAGGGAGTCTCCAACCGGTGATCCCATCACCGAACTTGACGAGGACCCTGTCCGTTCCGGAGAGGTACTTCACTTCGTATACCTTGTCGTATGGGCCGGCGAGCCTGATGTTCTCGACCTGCTCCCACTTCTCCTGGAGCCTCCCGATATCGTTAGGTGGGGTGACGAACACGTTGAAGTAGTGTCTTGAGATAGCGTTCGTTCCGGCTTCCACCGACGACGAGTCGATGACGAACCCTTCGAACCTCACACCGGTCGCTATCCCGAGGGTCATCTTCGTGAGGATCCCTTGAATCACGGGTACCTTGAGATACTTGATGCCGTTCCATCCGCCCGCTTCAATGAAGTTGAGATATTTTTTTCGATCAGCCCTGATTGACTTATACGGTTCTATGAGTTGCCTGGACTCCACGCTCTCGAGGGATATGAATTGGATCCCGTTTCCCGTCTTGAATACCGTCCCCTTTGGGATCACGTAATTTATCGGAGTCATCCACGGAGTGAACGAGGCCTTTTCCATGAACGAGGCGTTCTCATCTTTAGCCAATCCGTCCCAGTCGGAGATCTGATCGATATTGAAGAAGCTCGATCCATAATTCGGGAGCCTCATGTTCCTCTCGGGATCCGTGTGGGAGACGAGGACGTATCCGACGGAGCTCACGGCCATATTCCTCTTCCTTCCTATGAGGTCGCCCATGCTGGTGAGGGACGTGATATTTCGGGCAGTCTTCCACTTCTTTTCGAGGAAGAGGTATTCGAGGTATCTGACTATCTCAGCCTCGCCATCGGCAAGGGTGTCGATCAGATTTCCAACGGTTCCTTCCCGGAGGACGTTGGCCCACTCTTCTTTTACTCTGAGCCTCTGTCTGAGTCTGTCCGCTACGGCCTGGGTGTCGAATCTCTTCAAGGGTCTTCTCCTACGATGAACTAGTCAAGTGGACGGATTTTTGGGCTTCGAGGTAGTGGGCCCGGATGAGCCTCTCCTCTCCCCTCGTTCCGTCCGAATATATCACGTCCATCTTCGGACCCACGTCGTACGGGTCATCAGGGATCTTCTTACACCGTCCGCTCAGGCTCGACGGGGTCCTCACCGCCCCGTAAGACTGTGGAAAGTACTCCACCGTCCTGTCGTATCCGGAGATCCCCACGTCCCTCCCGAGATTTTTCAGATACCTGTACACCTGACACGTCCTGACCACGTGTCCCGGATTGTGTTCCAGGAGGTACTCGCTCGTGCTGAGTCGGAACTTCAGTCTCGGCCAATCCTCGGCCATGTGGAGGACGGCCCTGTCAAAGTCATAGGGCAGGGACGTATAGAGGAGGCAGTCGTTGTTCTGGGAAAATATCGTCTCCATCACGTCTCCGATCGCCGAGTTCACCAGGGGCTCCCCGCCGCAGAGGTGGATGAAGTCGTCCCTCACGCCTGCGAAGTCTGAGGGTCCGAGGGAATTTCGATTACGTGGACCCGAGGCGGTGAGGCACCTCGGACAGAGGTGGGGACAGACGTTCGTCACGAAGGCGAGGACCATCATACCCCTCCGACGGGATGACCGTTGGGATAGTATAACTTCTCAGTGTGGTACATGTACTTCCACGTCTGGGTATTGGGATCCCACTTCTCGTACGTCTTTCTGACTCCCCAGTAGTCTGGGATCTTGGATCCGTAGTGGTAGATCGGACCGGTGGTGTATATGATCCTCCCCTGCTCCGCCTTTGGCTGCTCGGGCACGAACTGGACGTTGTTCATCTGTTGACCCATCTGGGGATTCATCTGTCCCATTCCACCCTTGTTCATCTGACCGACGAACGGATTGATCG
>Ga0209737_10001793_pt1 | contig 15163 bp, 12 predicted proteins | sample TergutCu122P3_FD_187284 | JGI IMG/M metagenome (GOLD analysis project Ga0209737, IMG submission 187284) | Cubitermes ugandensis P3 segment gut microbial communities from Kakamega Forest, Kenya - Cu122 P3 (SPAdes) (version 2) | ecosystem: Host-associated > Arthropoda: Insects > Digestive system...
CCCCCCGTCGCCTGCGGCGCCACCCCCTTTAAAAAGGGGGCGCGGCCGATACGCGTCTACCCCCAAAGCGGGGCCTCAATCGCCGGCCCCGCAACGCCCCGCTTTTTTGGTTTTTTGTGGGGGAGCATTGCTCCCCCACACCCCCTGCGATACTTCGTATCGCTTGTGGGTGAAATGGCAAAATGCATCGTTGGAGTCCACCAGCATGCCCATGGCAAGCAAAAGATTATCCAATCCGCCCTGCATCAAAATGTTACCCAAAATTTCTTCAGTTCCGAAGGCCATCGCCGATGTCCCAAGCCCCGACAGGGATGTCGGGGCGCCTCGGAGCGACGACATGGACGTCGTCTCGACGAGGCAAAGCGCGCGGGGGGCTCGCCAAGGGGGGCGTTCGCGCACACAACGCCCCCCTGGCAACAAATATCGATAGAGAGAAAAAACTAATTATTAAAGCAAACGCCCATGACCTGATCCCTCACCAAAACACCATAGAGTTGTTAACTCAACGTGAGCGATAATCAAAAATGTTGCCCACACAACACTACGAAACAAAATTAGAAAGATAGGCCAAAAAACCATCAAAACCTTCATCTTTCATATAAAAACCATGAAGATTCTGATCCAGGCAGTAATCCTCGACCGCAGCCGGATCGCCGCAGCAAATCGCAATAATTATCATGTGCTGCATCGAAGGCGCATTCATGATCGTCGCCAATAACGCATCCGAATCCGCATTGGGCATGTCAGGATTAAAGAGAAGAATGTCGGGTTTCTCATAGTCGAACTTCGCCAAAATGCCATACGGTCCCGTCAGCGTCGACACCTCAAAACTCGCCGCCTTCAAAATCCTCTCCATCTTGATGACGTCCATCAACTCGTGATCTAAAATTAATACCTTAGGCATCGCGTTACCTCCCCTCAAACACAAATCAAACGCATGTCTGTCTGAACTCCTCTCACGAATTTTTCAAATATGCCACCACGAAATCAGACCTCAAAGCCCAAAATCTCCCCCTGATCCACCTCCATGACGAATACAACATACGAAATCAAGTCAGAATCCGCCCGCTGTACGCCTTTCACCTCACAGCTGCAGAGTGTTTTGACTCTGCTTGCAATGCGAGGCATGCAGCTTTAGCGATACTTCATCCACAAATGCAATATAGAGGCAGATAATATCTGCCCGGCAGGAGTGTGGGGGAACTCTGTCCCCCTCTTTGAGGGGGATGTCGACGCCTCCCTCAAAGAGGGAGAGTTTGACGACAGGGGGAGTCCCCCACGAAAAATACGGCAGCTGACAAAGACACAATGCCTCTGGCACCGTCATCGCCATCTACTCCCTGAACTTGGGACGCTCACAATAATGCGTATGGAGAAGCTCGTGCGCCTCATGCCCGCCAACTTCGCCAATGTACTTTTTGTAAACATCCGAAAGCGCCTGGTTATCCTGAGGCTCTCGAACCTCAAGCTGCTCATCCCTGGCATAAACCCCCGCCGTTCGCGCAGGAATTACCAGATCAGGGCGAATCGTAAACGGCTGCCCGCCACCATTGACACAGCCATTCGGGCAAGCCATGACCTCCACCACGTGATAGGATTTCTCGCCAGACGCGATATCCGCAATCACCTTCTTCGCATTCGCCAGACCGTGCACCTGACAAAGCTTCAATGTCGTGCCTGCCAAAGACAGATTTGCCTCGCGAATGCCTGCCTCTCCACGCACTGCCTCAAACCTGACGTCATCCAGCTTCTTGCCCGTCAGCTTCTCAGCAGTATAACGCAACACCGCCTCCGTGACACCGCCAGACGTCGCAAAGATTACACCACTCCCCGGCTCAAGGCCAAACGCATCATCGCATACCCCATCCTCTAAAGAGAGGAAATCAAGCGATGCTTCCTTGATCATCATGGCCAGCTCAGACGTCGTCATTGAGTAATTCATGTCCTGGATGCCATCATGCGACAGCTCCTTACGCTCGATCTCATACTTCTTCGCCGTACAGGGCATCACCGACACAATGACAAGATCCTTGTTCTCACACCCAAGAAGGCCAGGCAGCGCCTTGCGCAATACGCTCGCCAGCATCCCCTGCGGTGACTTGCAGCTTGACAGATTCTTCAGCATGTCGCCGTGGAAATACTCCGCATACGTGACCCAGGCAGGGCAGCAGGAGGTAAACACCGGTAACTCACCGCCATTCTGGATGCGGCCCAAAATCTCAGTCGCTTCCTCGACCGTCGTCAAATCCGCCGCAAAGGATGTGTCATAGACGTGATCAAAGCCAAGCTCGCGAAGCGCCGACACCATCTTCCCAAGAACGTTCTGCCCCGCAGGCAGACCAAACTCCTCCCCCAGCGCAATTCGCACGGCAGGCGCTATCTGAGCCACGACAACCTTCGTCGGATCATTCAGCGCAGCCCAAATCTCGTCATTATAGCTATGCGAATAAATCGCACCCACCGGACAGACGGCCGCACACTGACCACAGTTGACACACTCCACATTCCCCAAAGGCAGCCCAAAAGCAGGTGTCACCTTCGCTTCGTGCCCGCGCCCGGAGAACTCAAGGACGCCGATTTCATGAAATTCCGTACAGGCACGCACACAGTTGCCGCACAAAATACACTTGCCGGGATCCCGCACCAAAGCAGGTGAAGAGGCATCACAAGGCGTCTTCGCACCTATCTGCTGATACGGATTGCTCGTCACACCCAAACGGCTCGAAAGCTCCTGAAGACGGCAATTCGTATTCTTCCGGCACGTCGTACAATCCGAATCGTGATTTGCCAGAATCAGCTCAAGCGCCGTCCGGCGAAGCTGGCGCAGCACCGCAGTGCGCGTCTTAATGACAAGCCCCTCCTGCGGCGCCAGCGTACAACTCGAAACAACCCCCATCCCCTCGACGTCGACCACACAAAGACGGCAGGCACCATAAATGGAAAGGTTCGGATGATAGCAAAGCGACGGAATGTCTATGCCGTGATTGCGAGCAAGCTGCAGCACATTGCGCTCACCGTGGATCGGATAGTCGCGCCCATCAATATTAAGGTATTGTATCTTCTCCATATTTATGCTCCTTCAATCGCACCAAACTTGCACGCCGCCTTGCATGCGCCGCATCGAATACAGGCATCGCCATCAATGACATAGGGTGTCTGACGATCACCCGTGATCGCATCTACCGGACACTTCTTGACGCAAAGACCGCAGCGTTTACAGGCCACAGGGTCAATCACATAAGGCGAAAGCGCTTTACACTTGCGGGTACGGCAATGCTTCTCCACAACATGCTCAAGCATTTCTTCGCGGAAAAGCTTCAACACAGAAAGCACCGGATTAGGGGCCGTCTTGCCAAGTGCGCACAAAGATCCCTTCTGCACCGCATGCGCAAGATTCTCAAGCACAAGAAGCGTCTCTTCTGTCGCCACACCCTCAATAATCTGATCCATCAGCTGAAGCATCTGCTTGGTGCCCTCACGACAAAGCACACACTTGCCGCAGGACTCGTTCTGCGTAAACTGCATAAAAAATCGCGCCACCTGAACCATGCAGGTCTGGTTGTTCATCACCACGAGACCGCCAGAACCCACCATGGCGCCTTTCTGACGCAAACTGTCAAAATCCAGCGGCATGTCCAGGCAATCGGGCACCAGACATCCACCCGACGGACCCCCAATCTGAACGGCCTTAAAATCCTCACCCGTCACATGACCAGCATCATCTGTCACGCCTTCCCCAATGTCATAAATGATGTGGCGAAGCGTAGAACCAAACGGCACCTCAATCAGTCCCGTATTCTGAACGTGGCCCGTCAGCGCAAACGTCTTCGTCCCGGGGCTGCTCTCTGTCCCAATGGCTCTGTACTTCTCTGCGCCATCGCGAAGGATTAAGGGCACTGCCCCCAGGGTCTCCACGTTGTTAATCACAGTTGGACAACCAAACAGCCCTTTCTGCGAAGGAAAAGGTGGCTTGGATTTGGGCATGCCGCGATACCCCTCAATAGATGCAAGCAGGGCCGTCTCCTCACCGCACACAAAGGCACCTGCGCCCTCCTTGATGCTGATCACAAACCCCTGCCCCGTCCCAAACAAATTCTCCCCCAAAATCCCCGCCTCAAGCGCATCTGCCACAGCCTTACGCACTCGCTCTACTGCCAGCGGATATTCGGCACGCACATACATATACCCCTCATCCGCGCCAATCGCACGCGCTGCAATCATCATCCCCTCAATGATGCGATGCGGATCACCCTCCATCAGCGAACGATCCATAAATGCCCCGGGATCCCCTTCGTCCGCATTGCACACAACATACTTTTTCGGACCATTCTCAATCAGGGCCGACAACCACTTACGACCCGTCGGAAAACCGCCGCCTCCGCGCCCGCGCAAACCAGACGCGAGAACTTCATCACAAACTGCCTGAGGCGTCATCTCAATATACGCACGACGCGCCTGCAGATAACCACCATTCGCAACGTATTCCTCAATACAGCTAGGCGCGATATGACCACACTCCGCCAACACCGTACGCATCTGACGCGTATAAAAAGGAATCGTATCCATACCAACAAAACGCTCACCACTCGCAGGATCAACATAAAGCAAACGCTCAATCACCCTGTTACCAATCAGCGTCTCCTCGACTATCTCCGCCCCATCCGAGCCCTTCGCCTTGCAGTAAAGAATCCCATCCGGCATGATCATCACCAATGGACCCTGCTGGCAAAATCCCTGACACCCCGAGTCAGAAGAATATACCGTACACACACCCGCCTTATGGATAATCTCCTCATTCAGATCTATCACGACCTCAAGACCATACTTCTTTGCCGTGGCAATCATGGCATCACGAACATCATACGCGCCATTCGCAATACAACCCGTACCCGCACAAATAATCACGCGCCGATCAACCTTCGCCATCTTCTCGCGATACGACGACGCCATCACCTCCAATGTCTGCCCCTTAGATGTCATCATTGCTCCCTCCTTCCTCGTCGCGCGCCACCATATCCTTGATGAACTGAATCGTACTCTGCGCCGTCGCCTGACCATGAACCTTATCGGCAATCAAAAGCACTGGCGCCAAACCACACGCCCCCAAACAAGAAACCGACTCAAACGTATACATACCATCCGACGTCGTCTTCTCCTTAGGATCAACAAGATTAAGGAAAGCACGAACCCCATCTATAATGGCCAACGACCCCTTCACGTGGCACGCCGTTCCGTCACAGCAGCGAATGACATACTTGCCCTTGGGCTCAAGCGCGAAGTGCGCATAGAACGTCGCCACACCATAGACTCGCGCGGGGGGCACGCCCAATCCATCTGCAACCAATGTCATCACTTCACGCGGCAAATACTTGAACTCTTCCTGCGCAGCCTGCAACACAGGCACCAGCATGCAGGGCTGACGCCCAATGCGCTCAATGATCGCATCCACACGCGATGCCGTGTCGTTTACGCTTTTTTCCTGCATCTCTTTCCCTTCCTGTTTTAATAGGATGTGCGCAGCGGCAACTGTCACCGCAATGCGCAGCTTCAAACACCCCTGTCTAATGATCTTCCGCGGCAATGCGCCGGCTCAACATCACAACGGATGAAAAAATGTCCTCGTTCTGGACAATCACACCCGCTGCAACGTTCAGCCGGATGGGCGCAAAATTCCAAATGCCGCGTATACCACCATCGAACATTAAATCTGCAACATACTGTGCGTGCGCATGAGGCACCGCCACAATGCCAATCTCTATGGATGCTTCCCGTGCACGGCGCGGCAGCTCCTCCACATGATAGGTCGGCAAACCCACAAAATCACGGCCAACCTTCACAGGATCCACATCAAAAGCTGCCACAACCTTCACACCATGCGACACAATCCGTTCATGTGCCAAAAGTGCAGCCCCAAGATGCCCTGCCCCCACCAGATACGCTTCACGAACCACATCCCAGCCTATCAGACGCTCCAAAGCCTCAATAAGCTCGGTCACCACATAGCCAATCCGGGGACGCCCCACAAGGCCGGTATACGCCAAATCCTTGCGCACCTGCGACGCATTAAACTGCAATATCTCTTCAAAACGCGTCGCACTCACCGTCACACGATCAGGCTCCGCAAGACGCATCTGCTTCAGGGCGTAGACATACAACGGCATCCGCAAAAGTGCCGGCTCTGGAACGATCACCTTCATTCGCCTTTCCCGCGCCAAGCGCCAAAATAACCTCGCCTCGATTTATCACACCTCAAGGCGGCGGGAGAATGACCCTAATCCCCCCCTTTGTCAAGCCCACATAGACCTACAAAGGCAATTGCCCAGAAAGTCGCTATTCAGAGGAACTTCGGGGGAACAGCCCTCCCCGGGGGAACAGCCCTCCCCCAAAGCGGGGCGTTGCGGGGCCGGCGACTGAGGCCCCGCTCTTGGGGGTAGCCGCGTATCGCGCTCGCCGAGGCGGTGCATTGTCGTCATCAGCGGCGTCGTTGTGGTCGGTCACGTACGAAGTACGCTCCCTTCCACGCCTCCCTGCTTCCTGGAATATGCACCATTTCGACGCCGCGACCCTGCCGTCAGTGATAGGGCGAGTGCGATAGCGGCGCAGGGGGCTCGGCCCCCTCCAAAAAATCGCATATATACGCAAAACACACGTAGGGGCGACCGGGACGGTCGCCCGCCACTTAAAAAAGGCTACGCCTGACACAGCAGCATATACCCCGTCCCTCTGACGCTTTTGATAAACCGGGGCGATCTGCCGCTGTCACCCAGCGCGCTGCGAAGCCGGGAGATGCGAAGGTCGATGGAGCGATCTGCTGCATCCCACTCTGCGCCGCGCATCTGGCGGTTTATTTCTTCACGCGTCAGGATGATGCCCTGATTGGAGAAAAAATAACTTAAAAGCTCGTATGAGCAGCCCGTCAGGTGGACTGGTTTGCCGTCGACAAATGCCAGGCGGCGCTGAGCGTCAAGCGCAAGCCCATGCGGCTCTGCCGATGAAAAGGGCGTATCTGCGCCGCTCTCTGCCAGGGTGCGATCGCTGCGGCGCAACAGATTGCGAATGCGCGCGAGGAGGTTACGCAGCCTGATGCTCGTCTTGATGAAGTCATCTGCACCGACCTCCAGACTGACGACCTCATCCACATCATCGTCGCGGGAGGATGCCACGAGGATGGGGCGCGGCCAGCGAGGACGAACTTCCCGGCAAACGCTGATGCCGTCCATGCCGGGGAGAACGAGATCGAGGATGACAAGCGCCGGCCACTCAGAAATGATCCGTTCCACCGCAACATCGCCGCGACGTTCAACACATACTTCGAACTGGTTCTGTTCCAGATAGGCCTGTACCCCTTCCGTCCAGTTTGCGTCTGCAGAAACCAGCAGAATGGTCGCTTTTTTTTCTTCCATCGCTTCTTCCCCCTTTACGGTTCGAGACGCCAGTCCACAGCCCCAAGACCGTGTTTGGTGAGAAAGGCATTGATGCGGGAAAACGGCCTTGACCCCAGAAAGCCGCTGTGTACAGAGAGTGGCGAAGGGTGAGCCGAGCAGAGCTTGAGATGGATGGGATTCGTAATCAGCGTCTGCTTGTTCTGTGCCGACCGCCCCCAGAGGACAAAAACAACGGGGGTCGGCTTCTCATTGACACACCGAATCACGGCATCCGTAAACGCCTCCCAGCCTTTATCCCGGTGCGAGTTTGCAGATGCATGGCGAACGGTGAGCACCGTATTGAGAAGGAGCACCCCCTGCTGCGCCCAGGCCGTAAGATCGCCATGCGATGGGGGAGGTATCCCGAGATCACTTTGCAGCTCACGGTAAATATTCAGAAGCGACGGCGGCGGGGGCGTCGGACGCTGGACAGAAAAGCTCAGCCCATGCGCCTGCTTCTCGCCATGGTAGGGATCCTGGCCAAGGATAACCACACGCGTGCCGGCATAGCTCGTCAGGTGCAGGGCATTGAAGATATCGTGCATATTCGGATGAACCCGATGTTGCCGGTATTCCTGGATCAAAAAAGCCCTCAACGCCAAATAGGACGGCGTTTGAAACTGTGCCTCAAGAAGAGGCTGCCAGTCATTATGAAGAATGGCTCGCGTCATGATGATACCAAAATCCCACGCCTTCCTCCCGCAACATGCAGGGGGAGGCAATCTCTCAATCGTCAAACATCTGTCTGTGAATCTTCTGCGCCTGCGGACTCATCGCATAAAGCACCAGGCCTTTGATGACAGGCGATTGCTTCATGGCCGATTTGAGGCCGGCCAACGATGTCGGCAAACGAACATTCTCAGTCTCACACAATATCTCAAGACAATCTCTAAGGCTCTGGGAAAAATGCAATGCCACCTGAATCGCCATGCGCCTGGATGACTGCGCAAGCTGCTTGAGCTGAGGCAATGTTGCCTGCGATATCCTTGGCATGTGAAGGGGACTATAGCGTGAGTCCGACAATACCGTCTGATACTGCGCCAAAATCTCCTTTGGGTAATCGGCGGATTTGTGGCGAAGCGGATTGATCGCGATGGAAGCAATCTCAAGATGATCATACAGACTGGCTGATGACAGACACGTCACAAGCATGAACTCAGGGCGCGCCAGCACCATGGCATACGTTAAACGCGCTGTCCACCCGGCCTCTCCCATGTCCGGCGTCGTCTCATCCAGCAAAACCACCGGCGGACGTGCTGCCAGCAAAGGAGGCCCGGATACCTCACGTTTGCCGAGAACAAACGCAGGCAAGTCGACAAGCTCGCGTATTTGCTCGGCCAAAACAGAAACCTCCCGACGCTTTTCTTCCGGCAAAGCCACGGGCACCTCTCCCGACAAACACGGCGAGAGTTCGTGGGTTGCCAGCGTCGAAAGCAACTTGAGAAGGGAAGTTGTGGCGGACTGGCTGTGGAGTGTCAATAATGTATGGCGCAGTGCCGCAGACAGCTGCTCCGGGCATCCCGGCCGTTCAGACACATTGGAGGACATGTTGGCAATCTCAAACAAATCCTCCAGACAGTACCCCAGTAATCGAGACTGGCTCTCCTCGGCATACGCCGACAACAAACGCAGTTCCTCCACACCAAACGTCAGCTTTTCAAACGCCAAAACCGAAACCACTTCCTGGGATACGGACGCACGCGCAGACGAATCCGACAAACTCCGGCCAAGCCGCCCCACGCCCGGCACCGTCGATCCCTGCATTGAAATCTGGCTCAGGCTTTCAGGGAGTTCCTCAATGGGAAGAATGCTGTCCTCCGGGAGCGCTTCCACATCCCTGCCCACTAGCGAAGCGATATCCCTGAGCAGCAGAACATCATCGGAATCCGCATCCCTGCCCACTATCGTGGCAATATCGTCAACCTGCAAAACCTCATCGGAGCCCACACCATGCGCCTGCCCTGCCGACGGCACCAATCCAGAGCGCCGACCTTCGGTGCTCCCTTCCAACGCCAATGCCTCGACATTCTCCAGCGGCACTGTCTCAATAACGGACGACCCCTGTGCCGATGCTTCGGGATGCTGACGCAAAGACGAATCAAACGTCACCCTCGGCAGCGTTTCACGGCGCGTCTGCCCTCCCCCCGATATCTGACTGTTGACGGGCGGGATCTTTTGAACGCTCGCCGCAAGGCCAAACGACGAAGCCTCAGACTGCAAAGAAACAGGCGCCGGCGCCACCCCCATCAGCGCGCGCTGAATCGCTACCACCCCTGTGTGGTTCGAGCCAAACGTCTGCACCCTGGCCAGTGCATGCGACATGATTTCGCGGCATGGCTCAAACCCGCGGCACTCCCTCGCCATAAAGGTCAGAACCGCAAAGACGCGATCAGGATAACGCTCAACCAGCGCACTGACCTGCTCAACGATGGCACGGTAATTCTCAAAATCCTGCCGCCAAAGCAAAAGCCGCGTCAGACGGCCAATGATCTCATCATGAAGCGGCTCAATGGTAAAAGCCTCAAGGTAGGTATGAACGGCCTGCATCACATCGCCAAGATGTGTCGACCAGATATCGCCCAATACCAATAAATACGCCAGCCTGGCGTCGGGCGAATTCACCTGGGCATTCGCAAGAACCTGCGCAGTCAGCGCTGCCTTGTGCCAGGAACCAGCAGACTGATAAAGCTGAAGCAGACGAATCGGGACATCCTCTACGTCACCGCCCAGCGTCAATGCCAACTCATACCCCAGAATAGCCTGGTTGGGATCGTGCATGTAGAAGTGATAGACTTCGGCAATGCGCTTGTGTATCGCCCCCCTCACCTCAGGCTCCTCTGTCAGATCAAGCAGAAGGCTAAACATGGGCAGCGCCTCCGGCCAGCGCTGCTGCTCAAGAAGGATTGTCAGCTTGAGATCAACCGCCGGCCTGAAATCCATCCGGATTCTGAGCGCATTGTCCAGGCACTCAATGGCAAGATCATTGTGCTCGGCAGCGTGCAAAATATCCCCATAGTAGTAATGCAAAAGCATCGCAGACTCGGCGCTGAGTCTCTCAAGATAGGGAAGGAACTTTTGAATACGCATCGAAGCCTGATCCCAGCGCCCCGCATGATAATCCAGCTGGATAAGCCTGAAATTGGCATGCGTGTCTTCCTCATCAATGGCGAGAATCTCGCGACACGTCTCGCGCACCAGACCGACGTCATTCACATTGACGGCAGACGCAAGAAGCGCTTCAAGCCGCTCATGGCGCAAATCATCTGAAAGCGCATAGCGGCGCAACAGATCGAGGTTGACGCGAATTGCCCCCCTGTCATCCTCAATGTAGCGCAAAATGTCCGCCAGCATGCACCCCTGCTCAAGATCAGATACTTCCGTCAGAGGACCCATCGACTCGACAATGCGCCGGGCCCCATGGGGATCGTCAAAGATGCGAACGAGCGTCAGAGCCTGCTGCAAGAGAAGTCCTCGCTGTTCGGACTTCGGGCACGCCTGAACCAGATCCCCGCAAAGAATCTCAAAAGCATGCTGATGATGGTGCGCGGTCGCCAGCGCAATAAGACTCTCCGCAACGGGCGTCAAGACATCAAGCCCGGGACGAAGCAGCGCCGCCTCATGGAATGCCGCTGTCGCATCCTCCAGGCGATCCAGCTCAATGAGCACGTCAACCATCGACAGGAGAATATCAACCTTGCCAAATCCCGCCTCGTATGTCAGCGCCTGACGCAGCGCTCCCAGGGCACCCTCCTGGTCACCGCACACCATCAGAATATGCGAAATCTCACGCCAGTCCTCAATACGCGTTGTACCAATCTCACTGGCCATGCGCGCATAGTGGGAAGCACGAGCATGATGATGCAAATTCAACGTATAAATCTGGGCAATGCTGAGACATGCCCGAACACACTCTTCCCGGCTGTCAGAAACCTCTATGAGCGCACCAAGTGTCTCAATGTAACCCTCCCAGTGCGCGGCCTCCCGATAAAACTCTGAAGCCAGACGAAGAAAATCTATATCCTTTCCACCGGCACTCTCGCGAAAATCCCCCAAAACCTTAAACGCCAAACCAGGCTTTTTAAGACGATGGAAGTACACATTTGCCAACATGAAAATCGCCATGCGCCGAACCCGCACATCTGCAGCACACTTCGCCAGCTCTTCATACTTATCAATAAGCGGCGAATAAGAGTGCAGCCTGTCAGATATTTCACACAGCTTCGGATGCAGCTCCTCTAAAAGCGGCAAGATATCGATCGCCGCAAAGAGCGATAACAATGCCCGCGACGGCATCATCATGCGCTCATCCTGGATCGTCGCAAGCTCCACCAAACTGCGATATCGCCGCTCCGGAACCACTTCCAGGTTCACAAGCCCAAGCAGAACGTTCTCCGCCGATTTCCAGTTCTCAAGCTCAATCAAAAGTGCAAGCAAACGATAGCGAGGCTCAATCAGGCTGGGACAATCATCGATAATCGCGTGATACAGATTGATGGCGTTATTGTATTGAGACGAACGGACATAGAGATCCGCCAGCAACAGCTGGCGCTCAAGACGAATCTCGCGAGTCGCTGAAATAAAGACCTGAAGCTGGCAGAGCAGAATCTGTGCATGCGGCTTGAGCTGAGCCAGATCCATTGACTGAACCTGCTCAACGGCAAAAGGATCCTTCGAGTTCATCTCAAGAATCTCTTTCAGACACATCAGCTTCGCACGCTCATCCCCCAAAACACTGGCAACCTGATACTTCTTCACATAAAGCGCAGTCTTTTGGGCATCGTCGTCAGCATACATGGCGATCGCATCGTCTAATGTCGCCATAAACTGACGCTGCTGATTGGTGCGCTCATCCATCCTGACTACCTGCTGGAAGAAGTCTATATTCTGAATCATCTCGGCTAATGCCTCATGGAGAACGGGCCAGGCCTCTTCCCGAGAGTTCAGTCCATCCACGAGCACGCGCCTGTGAACCGGATACTTGGCAGACCACGCCAACGTGCACGGCACATACTGCAAGATCTCCTCTACGACAACTTTCCACGGACTAGAAGCCAAATCTTGCCGAACATCAATCCCTTCATCCCCCTCCACACCCGAAAAGCCCCCACCCTCCAGAGAAACCACATCGCGCAGGCATGATCGGCACAACGGTTCGCGTTCAGCCTCATACCACCGACGCAAATACCCCAAATACGCCGCCCTCTCCCCCCCCCTGTCCGCGATTCCGCGCGCCAGCTCCACCAGGGGCAAAACCATACTCGGGCGCCCCCAGAAAACCGTCATCTCCTCATACAGCACCCCGCTGTCCTCAGCCGAACAAACCTCGGCAAGCGACTTCAACCGTACAAGCAGCCCCGCCTCATCTTCAGGTGCCTCAACCCGATATGCCCGAAACTGCGCCCACATCGACGCCACCCGAAGCCCTGCCTCCCCCACCTCATGCCCCTGCCAATACCTCAGCGCACGCCGGCGGACTTCCTGCATCCCATACCGCGCAAAAATCCACATCAGCATCTCGCGAAAGGATGAAGCGACCGCGGCGTAGTCAAGTACCCATATCTGGTCACGTATCCCCGATGCAAACGCCAGTGGGCCAGACAGCGATGCACTCACGAGGCTGCGCTGTGCCGCATCACAATCCCCCAAAAACAATGCCTCTACCCGCATCCGGCGAAACAGCTGCCCAACACGCTCCGCTGGCGGCATCGGATGATCCAGCACATACCCCAGTGCCTCAACAACCCCCTCCCATGCCTCACACAACTCCAGCAGCGAAACCAGCTGACGAAGCGCCGGTAAACTTTCAGGCAGCGCACGCGCCATCTCCAAAAGCAAATCCGCACGCGCATCCCCGCGATGAAGTGCCACATGCTCAAACGATGCCGCCAGCCACTGCATCGCACGCCCAACATCCCCCCACAACATCAGGGTGATACGCCCCAAATGCACCAACAGCTCTGACCTGGTGCGGACATCATCCGCCTCCGTCTCACGCAAACGCCGGCCCACTTCTTCATAGCTCGACTCATTCAGCCCAAGCCTCTCAAGAAGCCTCGCTATCCCCACAGCTGCTTCCCGGCACGATGTATCATGACGGTACAATGCATGCAAAGCCAGCATGCCCGGCAGTACTCCCCCCCCAGCCTCTCCGGCTGACGCCAGATACGCCCTCGCACTCTCCGCATGATCCTGTGCCTGATAATGCAGGTAGTGCCCAAACTTAAGCCAGGCAAGCGAACGGCTGCCCCCCTCCTCCGACAGCCTCACACCCCGGTACAGCACATGCGCCAGATAATCTGTCCCGCGCATCAAACGCACATGCCGATAAAACAACTCCCAAATCAGCGCATCATCCGGCCACAACACCAGCGCATGATAAAGACACCCCGTCCTCATCCCGGGCATGCCACACAAATAAGAAAGTGTCTCTGCGCCATACAGGTAAACCCCAACGCCCTCACTTGGCGCACTCATCACCCCAAGCTCCTCGCACACACCCACGCACGCGTCCCACGCCCCCTCGCCGCGTTCCTTCTCAAGCGTCTCCCGAAGCTCTCTTTCTCTCATGAAACCTCACACCAGCCTCCACACATCCACGACTGCCATATAGTCGGAATCACCCCAATTTCCACGCAAAATCGCCCCCCAGCCCAGACCCGCTTCAAATGACTGGTCAATCACACATTGCAAATATGTTCAGATATTTTCTTGACTACTGAACAAACGAGTGGTACCTAGGCACAGATCTCAAAACACCGCCGAAGTGATGTTTCGATTCGTCCCGGCAATCTCACAGGAGAAAACCATGCTTACATCATTCACTAACTGCACAAAATATCCCCAAACACAACGCCATGCAAAACGCAGCCTCACACCCTCCCCCGCACACGTCCACCACAGCCACCACCCCGCACTGCCCCGACAAACACACCACGAACGCATCGATCTGTTCGAAGCCGCCCTGTACTTTGGCCTCGCACCCAAAACATGCCTCAGCCACGACCAGCAAACCTTCATCCTGTGCCACGCCGCACACCATCATGTCCTGCTTACACTCGCCCACATCAAAAAAAACGGCCTCGACCTGATACACCTCATCTTCGATGCCGCCTCCCCCCTCTCACTCCTCTGCGCATGTCTCAAACCCCACCTGTCCACATGCCCCGTCACCCTGTTCATCCCAGGCAAAAGCGAACGCCACGCCTTCACCAGACACCACCTCGGGCACTATCTTTCACGTACCGAACTGGCCAAAGCCCTTCCCTCGGCACACATTGTCCACACCCCAACCCTCCTCTCATTCCCCCAAACTCAAACCCCAAACTTCGCCCTCGATACCAACCGATGCCTCGAACAGCTCATTCCAGAGCAACTCCCCTTCCCACCGCCCCACCCCGCCGCCATCCCGCCGCAACTCCTCAAAGCTGCCACCCACGACATCTTCAAACTCCTGGCCATGTCACCCTCCCCCAAACGCTGCACACGACAAAAAGCTTAAACCTCGCTCTGCACGGGCGTAACACGCGACACCCCTGCTGGATGGGGGCCGCGCCCCCTGCGCCGCTATCGGCTGTAGTAACGGGCGACCAGGGACGGCCTGTCGCGGCGTCGAAATGGTGCAGATTCTAGGAAGCAAGGAGGCGTGGAAGGGAGCGTACTTCGTACGTGACCGACCACAACGACGCCGCTGACGACGAAGATGCACATTTCGGCGAGCGCGATACGCGTCTACCCCCTTT
>Ga0209737_10001794_pt1 | contig 15160 bp, 9 predicted proteins | sample TergutCu122P3_FD_187284 | JGI IMG/M metagenome (GOLD analysis project Ga0209737, IMG submission 187284) | Cubitermes ugandensis P3 segment gut microbial communities from Kakamega Forest, Kenya - Cu122 P3 (SPAdes) (version 2) | ecosystem: Host-associated > Arthropoda: Insects > Digestive system >...
TTAAAAGAAGCCCGCATTTCTTATTTTACAGAAGAGAAGATGACAAAATAGGTGTTCAAGTCATAGAGAAGGCTTTTGAAGGGGAAACCAAAGAGGCAAAGGTAAGATTGCGGGCTAAGCAGAAAAGTGGCAGTAATATATTGCAAAGGTTGAAAGGACCCAATGATTTGGGCAATATGGGAGCCCTTATACACAGCTTACAGTACAGGAAATATTTTCCTCCAACACCACCTATAGAATCCACCTATGTGCGAAGAGAAATAAAAGCAATGTTGACAAAACGCGGATACACAAAAATGGGACAGTAGAATGAAAATCAATCCGATAAACAATTATTCTTCATATTCAAAAACAAATTTTCAACCCAAAAATAACAAAATAAATTTTGGGGCTATTGAAGACAACAGAGCGCGTTATCTTATGGCCGACATGGGTCTGGATCCGGAAGACTCTTTTTATAGAGACCTCCCCGAAGCTACCCTTTATGCCAAAGACGGAAAACTGATGATTAGAATTGATGAGTTAGAAGATGGCGATGCATGGTATAACTCAGATATAAAAGCATCGCTGGCAGCGCACAGTAGCGAAATAGTATGTCCGGAGCTTGCAGAAGCGTATTTTAGAATACTCTGGAATATCTGTCATCCGGATCCAGAACCAAGGCGGGAAGAAATAAATTGGATTGAAGCGCGTCCGTAATTATATGAATTTATGTAAATAAATTACTGTTTTCCTCTCGTTTTTAAGCAAATGTTAACCTTCAGGGGATTTCTATAAGTGTGTCAGTTTTGTGTGATTTAGATGTCTAAAGTCGCAAAAATTTTATATGACCCCGTTAAATTTGACGTAATTAAACAAATCGTCGGAGACAATTTTGGCGAGCGTTTTTGGGAATTGACAGAACGCGCTTCGGGCAATGTTAAAGGTTTTATAAACCCGAAGGGCTCTAAAGCAGTAACCAGAAACCTTTTTGAGAGCCTGATATATCCGTTTACAGGCTTGCCGCGTGATATTTTTGATTTTGTCGCAAAAAAACTCGGCACAAAATTCCCTAAGAATAAAGTAATTTCAAAGGTCAACAAATGGCAGTGGCTTAGTAATTACAGGCAAGGTAAGGAAAAACAAGGGGCCGAGCGCGTTTTAAGAGGGATGTATCAAAAACTTTGCTCTTTAGCAGATAAAGACGGAAACAATCTTTTGAGCAAAGTAATGGACGTAGAAGTACCCGTTGAAGTATTTTCGAAGCATTATGATGAATTTTTTAATGCAATATTTAAAGAATTAGATAAAAACGCGGCTCCAAATGTTGCAAAATATAACACCAGAGACGGCGAAGGCTTGAAACGCCTTGCAACAGGGCTTATTCCTATTCCTTTTCTGTTCAGAGATTCATTCTACATTTCAAAAAAGAACGGTGTTAATGATAAAGAAGCAAGGAAAATGGCTCAGAATAAGGCAAATCAGGAATTAATCTCCGCGGGGGGCGAGGCTTTGAGTCAATTTACGGTTTTGGGCGGAGTTCCGAATTTTGTTAACAGCTCGCAATTTGCTGCCCCGCTTATTAATACTGCAATAGGAATAGGATTTCATATAATTTCAAGATTGAGGACGGGTAGAAAACTGACACATTTGAGCAAAGAGCAGATTGTGAAAAGAATGAAACCGCATGAGGCAAGCAATTTTAATGACTTTAAAAAATACGTTGTAAAGAAAGAGAATCTGGGCATAAAAGAGCCTGAAAAAGACGGCAAAAAACGCTTTTTGTCATTTAAAAATCTTCTTATTTTTGCCGGAACAAGCATTGTTGCTGGTTTTGCACTTGCCATGGGTAAAAACAAGGCTTTAGATTACATTAAGAAAGAAGGAAACGAAAATAAGTTTGTTACAAAAGCTTTTAATAGTATAACCGAAGGGTATAAAAATATAACAAGAAAAAAAATTGAAGCCCCCGAGGGATTATTTGAAAATTTTGCTGAAATGCTCAGGGAAAATTGTAATGAAGATATGATTGACCCAAAGCTCCTTAAAGCATTAAGCAAATTGGACGAAAACGGCAAAGTTTTCCTTGGTGAGGTTGACAAAGTTGTTAAATTGCCAATTTTGGGTGTTCAAATGTCTTTGAAAAAACTTATTGAATTGCCTTTTGTGCCGTTCAGGATACTCTTTGAACTTGCAAGTTACCCATATAAAGCAGTCAAGGCAATATTGGAGCAAGCTATTACAAAAGTGGCAAAAGCTTCTGATAACGCCGCCGCAGTTCGCAAAACACCGAGAGATATGTTGGAAAAAATCGGGTTGTTGCCATCTAAACAAAATACAAATTTGCTTGGCGCACATGAGAACAAATACGACATAATTAACCTTTATAATAAATTTGCAGAATTGACCGAGAAATTCAAAGACAAACCGGATGGCCCGGCAGAGGCGTTTAACGAATTTTTTGATAAGAACTTCAAAAAAACTTTTGATATGGAGCGCGCTTCAAAAATTGATAACTCGAAAATAGGCAAACTGACACAGCTTATGGGTTTAACGGGTGGAATTTATTTTGCGTCAAATGACGATTACAACCAGACGCTTATGGAAACGGGAAGTCTGGAAAAAGCACAGGCTGACCAGAGAAAGAGAGGAGTACAAAAATTCACAAGAGTGACTACCAGCGTTGCGATTACGGACTGGTTTAACAGTACCTTTGCCCGTAATTACAACAGTTCGCTTTTGGGTACTCTTGCGGTTGTCGGGGCATCGACATTTATGGTTGACAAAGCAACAAGGTTTATGCTCGGCCAGCCTTCCAAGAAGCTGACAAATGAGCAGTTGGAAGAATACGAAGAGCAGAAACAAAAAGGCTTTATGGCACCATTTTACAGGTTTACGGAGAAAATAGCGGAATAGAAAGCGTGAGCCGGTGCCCTCTGCGAGGATCCAGCTCCATAGACCTCGCAAGCTCGGTAACGGGCGGATACGATAGCGGCGGATGATGAGCCCGACGATAAGCACCCAAGGGCATCACCTTCACCGCAAGGCTCGTAAACTTGCCAACGGTCAAGGCGTTACTACGATGGCGACATAGAACGAAGTTCCTCAGGAGCAATTTTTGGTGTAAAATAATTCTATGCACAACATCATTTTAACAACCGTTTCAAATAAAGAACAGGCTCTTTTAATTGCGCGCGAGCTTGTCAGTGCGCGGCTTTGCGCATGTGTGAATATTATTCCTTCCATGACCTCCGTTTATTTCTGGAAAGACGAATTGTGCGAAGAGGGCGAGCTTTTACTTTTTATTAAAGCCCCGACGAAAAATTTCGAAAAAATTGAAGCGAAAATTCTTGAACTGCACGAATATGAACTCCCGGAAATCGTTGCCCTTTCTATTAAAAAGGCTTATAAAAAATATTCAAATTGGATTGACGAAATGACCCGCCCGCTCTCCTAATTCCTTTAGTTAAGAAAAAATGCCCGATCGGCTTATTCTGGCAAATTTATGAAACGTTATCATTAATTTGTGTAATTTAAAAAGGAATTATTTATGAGAAAACAATTATTAATTTTAGGGATTCTGTCAGCTATGATAAGTCTGACAGGTACTGCATATTCCGCAACTCCGACTCCATGGCACAGCATTGCCTCATCAGAAGAGAGCGAAATCGCGGCAACGAACGAAGAATCGGGTTGGGAAAAGGCTAAGCATGGCACGGAAAATGAATTTAAGCGAGTGGAAGAGCACACAAAAAGCGGTGCCAAAAAGGTAGGGAACAGTACTAAAAAAGGCTGGGAAAAGACCAAACAGGGTGCACATAATGAGTACGAAAAAGTAAAAGAGCATGCTCATCATCACGGTGCAAGTTCACCTGAAAATACCATTAAAGAAGAACGCCACCACATGCAACAATACCAAGAGAACGATGAATAATTAGAGGGGGTAGACATAGAAATCGGCGCGGCGGGTTTAGACTTTGCCGCGTTATGTTTAAACGAGCGAAACGAATCAGCGTACTCGTACATTGATTTGCAAGCAAGTGTAACAAAAGACCGCAGGTCTTAAGCTTTTGTTTTCTTTAAAAGCCAGGCAACGTTTTTGCCTAAATCTTCCATGTTCTCCATTGCTTCAATGTCTTCCAAAACCTCGCCCTGCGCCCTTCCACACCCGAAGTTCCAGTAAGTTGAACCTACAACAAACATCTGTGACATTAAAAACATAAAATAGATTGATTCCAGAACGCTTGTCGCTCCGCCGCGCCGCTGTGCCACAACAGCTGCGCCGATTTTGTGTTTAAAAAGCCCGCCGTTTGCTCTTGCAACATAGCCCGAGCGGTCGATGAGCGATTTTAATTCCGGAGTCATGCCTGCAAAATAAGTCGGGGAACCCAAAATTATAGCGTCAGCCCTCACCATTTCTTCAAAAATCTTGTTAAAAACATCATCATTCATTATGCATTTGCGGTTTTTGCTGTCAAAACAGGCGCCACAGGCCATGCAAGGCTTTATTCCGCTTGCGCCGACTTTAATCAAAGTAGTATCAATGCCTTCGGCTTCTATGGACTTAAGAACCGCTTTTAACAACAATTCCGTATTGCCGCCTTCACGCGGAGAACCGTTTATGGCAAGAACTTTCATAATGCACTCCCGATTAATTTATAGCCATATTATTCTAACATTTTTTTTCGATTTTACTAGCAAACTTTATTTATTACATGTTTTATCATAGTGCTTAAGCAAAAACGTGTTATAGGTATACCAGGTGAGGTAAGTGAATGAAAATTGAAATGGATTTAATTAATCTGCAGGCCGCAAAAGTCAAGGAAAACAGCCTCGGCGCAGAAAGTAGAGGAAATGTTAATTTCGGTGCAAACGATGTCTCAATGCCTGAGGTTCAAAAGCTCAGCGGTGCGAGAATTACTAAAATAAGAGCGCCCAAAATCAATAGTATTACACCCCTTGCTTTTACGGGCGGCACGGGCAAAAACCTTAATCAGATTGTTTCAATTGCGCCCGAATATCAGGGGCTTATGGATGAAATGTATAAACTGGGCGGCCTCGGTAATGTTGCGGGTGAAGCAGCGCCGGCATTTAAAACCCATGGTAAAGCCGACATAAGAACATTTGTTCCATACCATGCGTTTAATAACAAAGAGGGCAACATTAAAGTAATGGTGCCCGTTATAGAAGAAGACGGTACAAGAAAAATTTGGACCAAAGACGAAATGAATGAAACTTTGGTTAAAAAAGGCCTCAAACCCAACTTTAAAGAGGATATGGAAGCATTTACCCTAAAAAGTGTTCCGCAGAATTATGACCTTCAAGAGGGTGAAAAATTTGTAATCCATTTAGATGAAGTTGGCAGGGAACCTTATGAAACCCACCCTAAAATTCTTGAAGACACAGGCATTAAGGGTGATGTTGAAGTAATAAACGAAAACCTTGAATTAGAAAAAGTTCATTACAGAATGCTTAAAGTAGCTCCCGAGATAAACCCAAAAACAGGAGAAGTGATACCTAAGCCTGACGTTTATGTTATGCATTTGCCCGGAACATCCGCATTTGCAAAAAGCTACAATTCCGGCGCTAACACTAATAAAAAAGGCGCTTATTCTTCTGGCGATTTTGAAGATTTGCAATATGGCGTGTTTAACAGAGCTGTAGTTGATGCTTTGCCTAGAATGAACAATGACCAATTCGGCAATTTTAACCCCGCCTCTTTCTGGATGCATGACAGACAGGCTTTCATTTCACTTGTGCCGATAACGGAAAAATCTGCTCAAAATGCTGATGAAGGTTACTGGAATGGCATCAGGGCCCACGCGACCTTCCACAATCCCGGAAGAGACTATCAGGGCCATTACAGAAGTCCCTTTGACTTTTTAAAAATTGTCGGTACAAAAGAGACCCTTAAACTTGTAAAACAGCACGTTGACTTTCCTTTTATTTCCGAAATGAGTCAAAAAATCGAAAGTGCCAAAGAAGAGCTTAAAAATCGCAGCAACTCCGCACAATTAAGCGAAGAGGAACTTAAAAAGTATGAATTTGAAAACATATTAACCCCGGAAGAACTTGAAAGACTTGACCAGGCTTTTGAACCGCTCTTCGGTAAGTACAGAGATGAATTCGGTGAATATAACCTTTGCAAACTTCCTCTTGTCGGCACAAAGGAAAACCCTGAAAATTTAAGCGGGGGCACGGTTTCTAAATATTTCGGCAAAGAAATGAAGAGTTCTGAAACGCCGGAAATTACATACGGCTTAACGAGCGCCTTTAAAGATACTGAAACAATTGATATTGTGAACGGTTCAACTCCGGGTAACATGAGGTTGTTTGAAAAAGGCGGGCTTGGCGCTGAAAACGGTCTGAGTACTAAACTTGACGGCTTTAATCCTTACCCCCAGCTTGTTAAGGATGAAAAGGGTATTGTTCAAAACATTGATGAAGTCTATAAAGTTAAACAGGCAAACAAAAAATGGTTTATTAATACTGTTGCTCAGGCAACTAAAGAAGGCAATGACGCCTTGGTAAAACTGTTTTATAACAAAGACCAAATAGAAAAAAGTAAGATGACAGTTTTGGGCGGTTTGTCAGAATTTAAGGAAGGCGACCAATTATTCATAAGCTGGGGAAGGTCTGATAAGCAAAAAGGCTTCCCGACCACTATGGAATCTTTTCATCAGTTCTTTACCGATCCCGATGTTCCGGAGGAATTAAAATTACGCACAAAAGTGTTGTTCAGTGCAGGGCCGTGGCCTGAAGATGCAACGAAACCGGAGCACAAAGAATGGAAAATCATTCAGGAAACACTTGAGAAAATTCAGAAACATGAAGACGGGAAATATGCAAATAACATCGTATATCTGAACGGCTTTTTCTCAAACAGAATAGGTATGTTTAGCGACTGGGCCATTATAACAAGCGAATTTGAACCTTGCGGTATTACTCCTTTGGAAGCATTTGCTTCGGGAACGCCGGTTCTTTCAAATCGCACGGGAGGTTCGCCTGACTTTATTACCGAATATGACGGTACGAATGAAGAAAAAGCAACGGGCTTTATGACAGAACATGCCTACAAAGCCAAACCCGAAGTTCTCGGCGGTAAAGCGGGTATCACGGGCGATGAGCTTGAAACTTTAAGAAGAACTGCGCTTGGCGGCGAAAACGCTTTAAATATCAAGAAGGCAATGGAGCTTTCAACCTCGGAACCTGAAAAATACAAAAAAATGTCAAGAAACGCGATTTCGCTAAAAATCGACTGGCATGAAAACAAGGACTTTAATGACGGTACAGCCGCTCAGGACAGATATTTTGGAGAAGCCTGGCATATAACTGCTGACGGGAATGGCAATTTTAGTTCAGTAGCGGGCAAAGAAAGAAGCCAGGAGCCGATGACTCCTGCTGTCGGTACAAAGAAAGAAACTGCCGAAACCGTTCTGACTGCAATAGGGGCAGCAGGAGGCATAGGAGCGTTGATTGCTGCTATTGGTAGAGGCGGAAACAGCGCCAAAAAGGCAGATGTAAAAGCTGCGACGGCAGGAATAGGTGAACTAAAAACTCAAATAGATGGTTTAAAAACTCAGGTAGAGGATTTAACAAAGCTAACAAAAAAACACATAACAGATTCAAAAAAAGGCGGCTTGTCCAGATTCCTCAGTACCAGAAACGGTAAAATTGCCGCAGCGGTTACTGCAGTAGTAGTTCTTGGAGCAGGAGCAGCAGCTATTGCTTATTCAAGAAGCAAAAAACCAAAAGGCGACAACATGATGACAAGCGACGCGAGCTACATTCCGCAAGCGCCGCCGACCGCACCGGCAAGTCCTGCGGTGTACGTACCGAATATCACACCGGTAGTTCCTGTGGTACCGGCACCTGTGGTAGCTCCGGCTCCCCCGGTGAGCGTAAATGTTTCACCGACAATAAGTGATTATTTTGTGAAAAGTGCATAAAGTTCAGAAGGCGGCTCAAAAGGCCGCCTTTTATGTTTTGACAATGCGCGCTTGAAACCCTATAATATTAGAATGCTACAAAATGCCACATCAGCAATCACGTCGGCCTTTAGCGGAAGTTTTATAAAGAAATTGAGTCAATACCTTCACGATTGTGTTCGCGAAGAAGTCAAAAGCTCAACTTTCCGCAACCTGAAAGGTGATAAAGATAATATAATCTACCCGATTTGTACGGGGAGGGAACTTCCTGAACTTCTGGTCAATTTAGATACACCCTTGTTGCTTGACGGGTCAGACAGCACCTTGAGAATGCTTCAGACGCAAGGGTGTTTAAGTAAGGAAAAATATTTAATTTACGGCTATCTTTTTCTTTCGGGCAAATCGGAAGCCAGAAAAAATAACGAATTTCTAACCCCGCTTCTCTATGCTCCGTGCAGCCTTGAGGCTGTCGGGGAGAAAATTTCCTGTACGCTGAGCGAAGAGATTCTTTCCCTGAACATAGGCGCGTTAGTGCAATTCATAAAAAGCGAGGATGAGGCTGAAGTAGATGCAATGCTTGAGGCGCTTCTTAATGTTGTGCCGGAATTGCCTTTAACACAGGAGAATTTGAACATTTTCCTTACAACATTGAAATCCCTTATACCGGAAATTAAAGAAGATGATGATTTAGATGAGGCTGCTTCAACTTTTTACAGTAAAAACTATAGTGAATTCAAGGAAAACGAAGAAGATTTCGACTTTGATTGCGATTTTGATTCACGTGAAGAAATAATGAAAGCCCCGAGAGTCAAAGCTAAAAAGCTTATGTATGATTGGACTCAGGCCATAATTTTGACAAAGCGCCCCACCGTGACGGCGGGAGTGTTGCATGAGCTCACCCAAATTGGCGAAAAATCAAGCGGGGTAATCCGCGAAAACACTCTGAACGTTATAAATCAGGAATATCTGGCTTCCAAAGGCAAAATGCACCAAAAAATTAAGGACGGTGAAGGCGAATTTAAAGATTTTTTCCCGATAACGCCGCTATCATTAAGTGACAGTCAGGAAGAAGTTATCAAAAAAATTGAGGAACATGATTTCCTCGCGGTTTACGGCCCCCCCGGAACGGGCAAAAGCCAGACTATTGTTAATCTTGTGTCGCATTTGATTGCGAAAGAAAAGTCGGTTCTTGTTGTAAGTCGCATGGATAAAGCAATTGACGTTGTTGCCGAACGCCTGAATGAACTTAACGCGCCATATTTGGCGTTAAGGTGCGGCAGAGCGAATTACCAGAAGCAGCTGAATTTCCAGCTTCAAGACCTTCTTTCAAACAAGGTTGACCTTGATTTTGGCTTTGAAGACGCGGTTTTGGTGGATATCAAAGATATGGAAAACCTTTTGGGCGAAATCAAGCGCTTAGAGGAGTCTGTTAATAAAATTATCAAACTGGAAGAGGTTTACTCGGAACTTGAAATTGAAGAAGCCGAAAGCAGGCTCGCAATTGGCGAATTGCGCTTCATTAATAAACGCCTGAAATTGGGCGAAGTTCATACGCTAAGAAAGGCGCTTGAAGATGTTGCTGCTAAGTTAGACGGGACGGAGCGCCAGCTCAACTTTTTTGAAAAAATTAAATTCAATTGGGATTTGAACAAGATTAAAAAAACGCTTGCACTGAAAAATGTTGATAATGACGAAATGCTTGCGCGCCTCGGGATTGAGCTTGATTGTGAAGAATTGACCGCAAAGCTTCTGGATACAGAAAATAAAATTTATAAAATCGGCAATCTTCAACAAATTTTGAAAAAAATTGCCGCACTGAAAGCGAAACAGAAAAATCTTGCCGTGGACATTTTAAAAAACAAGCGCAGAAAAGCGCTTAAAGACTTGCTTTGTGACCAATCCAAAAGGCAGCGCCTCATTGTCCATTCTCGCTCTTTAATTTCCAAAAAACAGGCTCTTCAAAACCGCCTCCTTGAAAAAGAAGATTTCAAACCGCTTCTGGCTGCGTTTCCCTGCTGGTGCGCCACAACATACGCCATTTCAAACTCAATCCCGCTAAAATCGGGCATGTTTGATGTTGTGATTATTGACGAAGCCTCGCAATGCGATATTGCAAGTTGTTTTCCCGTACTTTATCGCGCCAAAAAAGCTGTAATTGTTGGCGATGATAAGCAATTGCCCCACCTTTCATTCTTAGAGAAAGCCAAGGAACAGTCCTTTTTGAACCAATACGGCATCGAGGACAAATACCAGCTGATGTGGCGGTTTCGTACCAATTCAATGTTCGATTTGGCAAATTATTATTCAACTTCACCTGTTCTTTTGGATGAGCATTTTCGAAGCACAAAGCCCATAATCGAATTTTCTTCAAGTGAATTTTACGGCGGCAGAATTAAAATCATGAAGCCATATTTATCCTGCGGTGACACGATTGAGGTCGTAAGCGTCCAAAACGCCAAGGTTGATTATGATGCCACAAGAAACCATGTTGAAGCCGAGGCGCTTATTGCAAAATTAAGGGACATCATTGCCGCCGACACAGGCGAAAAGCCCGCGTCAATCGGGGTTGTAAGCCCGTTTCGCGCGCAGGTGGATTTAATCAAACGAGATATTTTGCGCCATTTTGACGGCGAAACGATTTTAAAACATCAGATTGAAGTCGGTACAGCGCACACGTTTCAGGGTGATGAAAGGGATATAATGCTCGCCAGTTGGGCAATTGCGTCTAATTCAAAACCCCAAAGCCTGATGTTTCTTCAGAAACCCAACCTTTTTAATGTTGCAATCACCCGCGCACGCAAAAAAATCATCAATTTTATCTCACGCGATGTGAACGACTTGCCCGTCGGCCTTTTGCGCGATTACCTTGAATATGCCCGCGCCTATGCCCTTGAGGATGCCGCGAACACCTTCAAAAATGAATTTGAAAAAGAAGTTTATCGCGAAATCAGCAAAGCCTTGTTTGAAAAGAGCGATGACTTCAAAGTCTACGCCGGTGTTGAAGCGGGCGGCGTTTCGGCCGATATAGTTCTTGAAATAAACGGCAAACGCATTGCAATTGAGTGTGACGGCGAAAAAGATAACGTACCTGCGCGTGTCACTCCAGCCAAGAAACAGGCGATTTTGGAGCGCTGCGGTTTTACGGTGCTTCGTGTGGCCAAACGCGAATGGCACTTGAGCAAACAGGTTCCTCTTGATAGAATAATGGCATGCATTTAAATAAACACGCCCTATCACTTGAATTTGACAAGGTTTTGAAAAAGCTTGCCACCTGCGCCGCAACGCCTTTGGGCGCTGAGCGCTGTTTGGGAGTGCAAATTTATTTCGGTAAGCGTGAGATAATTGAGCGCGAAATTGAATTGACAGCATGCGCAAGAAAAATACTCGATGATTTAGGCGCCCAAACCTTTTCACAGCTTGATTTTATAGCAGATTGCAAAAGTGCTTTAAATGCCCGCAAATTAAGTGCACAGGAAATTTTTGATTGTGCCAGGATGCTTTGCTGTGCGCGAAATGTCAAAAATGCCCTTAAAAACACTGAATTAAGCAATTTTCGAGATATTTTGTATGCAAATATTGAGCTTGAAGAACGGATTTTTAACACTTTTGACAGCAATCTGAATGTGGCTGAGGACGCAAGCGAGGCTCTCAAAAGCCTTTATAATTCAAGGCGCGACAGTGAAGCTAACCTCAAAAAGAAAATCGGCGAGCTTTTATCAAGCGCTGATTTTGTGAACTGTCTGCAAGATACGCTGTGGACAAAACGGCAAGAACGCGTGGTTTTTCAGGTTAAGGCACCCTTTAAAAACAAGGTCGGGGGCATTGTTCATGACACCTCCTCAAGCGGCCAGACGTTTTTTATTGAGCCCAGAGAGCTTGTGCCGTTGAATAACAAGCTGCGTGAGCTTGAAGTTCAGATTTTAGTAGAGGTGGAGCGGATTTTGCTTGCTTTGAGTGGTGAGCTTAGTGCCCTTAAAACAGAATTGATTTCAACCCAAAAAACACTTGTAGAGCTTGATTTTACCTTTGCAAAGGCTCGTTATTCGATTCTGGTGCAGGGTGTCGCGCCTCGCCTAACGCCAAAGCTTCATAAACACCGCTCAATCAAAATCCAAAAAATGCGCCACCCGCTTTTGATTGGTGCGGTTGATAAGTTGATTGAAAATGACTTTGAAATTGGAGAGGCTAATGAAAGCGACTTCAACTCCCTCATCATAACAGGTTCAAACACGGGCGGTAAAACGGTTGTGCTTAAAACTGTCGGGCTTTTGGCGCTGATGACTTTCGCGGGGCTTTTTGTTCCTGCGCTCGATTGCGAAATTTACCCGTTTAGCGCTGTTTTTGCGGATATTTCAGAGGAACAGTCGCTCGCGCAAAGCCTTTCGACCTTCAGCGCACACATCAAAAACGTTGTAAATATTTTGAACGAGGCGGATGAGAATTCCCTTGTGTTGTTTGACGAGCTCGGGGCGGGAACCGATCCGAGCGAGGGTACGGCTCTTGCGCAGGCGATTCTGGAGCATCTCTCTGATTTAGGTGCAATCACGCTCACTACAACGCATTTGGGCGAACTAAAGCTTCTTCAATACAATAATCCGAAATTTAAAAATGCTTCTGTGGAATTTGACCCTGAAACCCTCAAGCCCACATACAAACTGATTTTGGGCATTGCGGGAAGCTCAAATGCGCTTTTAATTTCAAGGAATTTGAATCTCAAAAATGAAATTGTCACCCGTGCGCAGGATATTTTAAACTCCACCCTCAATCCGACTTCACAGATGTTTGAGCAAATCCAAAAAACTCATCAAAGCCTGTCACAGCTTGAGTTTGAGGCAAGCATAAAAGAACAATCCGCCGCGCAAATTAAAGAGGAATATGAGAAACAATTAGCGCAAATTAAGGCCGAAAAGAAAAAGGCGATTGAGAATTTTAAGCGGAAATATCAATCAGGGCTTGAGATTGCGCGCTCTGAAATTAAGGAAACGCTCGATGAGCTGCGTGTTGAAAAATCTGAAAAAATCGCCCGCCGCTCTTATGCGCGTCTTGCAAAGCTGGAGACTGCCGCCCGTGCTGAGTTCCAGACCGATGAAGAAAAGCTTGCGAATAAATATCCTCCACTCATGCCTGACGAAATTGAGGTCGGTAAAAGCGTTCTGGTGAAAGGCCTTGGTGCTGTTGCGACCCTTCTTAGTTTGCCCGATAAAAAAGGTCAGGTAGAAATTCAAATGGGCGGGATAAAAAGTAAAATTAATATTTTGAAACTTGCTCACACCGACAAGAAAGCGCCAAAACCTTCCGCAAAACACAACGTAGAGTTTGATTTTGCCCCTGACCCCACCGCAAATCTCCTCCGCCTTGACCTTCGCGGTCTCAGGGCTGATGAAGCGCTCGATACTCTCGAAAAACACCTCGATTTGGCCTCTCTTAAAGGGGTGAATGAAGTCACTGTTATCCACGGCCACGGCACGGGCGCGCTGAAAACTGCCGTTCGCGACTACCTTAAAGTTTCACCTTATGTCGCCAAATTCCGCGCGGGCGAAATGTCAGGGGAAGGCGGGGACGGTGTCAGCGTTGTGACGATGCGTTAACTGTTAGCTCCCGTGGGCGGTTCGGCCCTACGGCCTCACCGTCTTACATCGCCGTAGAACGGTTTCGGGCTGACGCCCTTCACACACTGCTCACACATTTTGAGGGAGATTTAGACGCGGATAAACCGTCAAAACATCCTCAAGCAGCTTTTCTTCAGCTGCGGCGGTTCCCTCAATAACCCCGAAGTCTTCCACAATACCCGTAAAATCAAGCCCGAATGCGTTAATTTGTTCAATTGCACCCTCGGCTGCGGATTTTGAAACGCGGTTTAATAAAACCCCTAATTGCCCGTCCACTGCGTATTTGCGCGAAAAATCGTAAATTTCACTCGCAAGGTGAATTGATTCGTTGGTGGCGTTTGTGACAATGAGCGCTGTGTCAATAGGGCAATCCACGAGCTGGTTAAGATATTTAAGGTCAAATTCGCAGTCGAAAATCACGAAATCATATTGCTCGATAAATTTATTGATTGCGATATTCATTTGCGCCGTAATCGGACAGAGACAGTCTTTTGAAGCAACAAGCCAGGATACAATAATATCAACGTTCTCGTCTATATTCACAACAATATCTTCAAGTGCCCACTCGATGTATTCCTGTTTGGTCATTCCCTTCGGGATGCCCGTGTTGTATTCGTGTTTGCCACTCCTTATGCCATAAATTGTGGTGTGTATTTTCAAGCCGAAGCGCCCTGCAAGTTCGCAGGTGAGGTCGTTGTCTACCAGCAAGATTGATTTGTCGGGGTGGAGCTGTTTAATGGCACGGCAAAACGCTTTCACAAGCGTGGTTTTGCCGCTTCCGCTTTTTCCGATTAGGGCGAGGGTTGAGCTCATATTATATCCTTATATTTACTGCGTAATTTTTTTGAAAGTTTTTTTGTGTATTCAAGCGCCTTGATTGCTTCCGCTTCGCTCAGGGAGCCGCATCCGCACGATGGCGTGATGAAACATTGCTTCAATAACTGTTCTTTTTTGATGCCTTTCTTTGTCAAAAATTCAAGGCTTTTTTCGAATTTTTCCTCTAACTCGGTTTCGTTGAGCGTGCGAAGTGCTTCTGCGTCAAGAGTCGGGACTATGCCGAAGGCTAAAATGCCGCCGCTGTTGAGAAATTGAGCGATTTTTTTCGCCTGCGTTGAGAAGTTTTGCGAGAACGCAAAGGCATCGAAGTTGATTATGTTTAAATCTGCCGCTGCGGGCACTGCCCAGTTAGTTTTGCCACAACAGTGAATGCCCGCAAGGCCGCCAAATTGCCTTATAGTACTGGCGATTTCACTGATTGCCGATGTCACGGTTTCATCTTCGACTGTTAAAAACGCGGATGAGCCGAGTTGCGACATTGAGGGTTCGTCCATAAAGATTATCGGGGTTGCACCTGTGGCGCTGAATTCTTTGACCTGCCAGAGTGCAGCGAGAGTGAGGGTTTTTACGATTGCATCCTTAAGAAGTTCATCGTGAAACGCGCATTTACCTTCTTTATCTGTGAGGCTTGTACACATTGTGAAGGGGCCCGTGATTGAACCTTTTACGTATTTTGGCGTGGCGCTTGTGTTTTTGAGCCGCACCAGAAATTCATCAAGGGCGCAGGAATTCGGTTTATATTTATCGGGAACTTTACTTAAAATGGTGTTGCCTAAAACTGTTTCATAGTCTGAATATAGCGTTTCA
>Ga0209737_10001795_pt1 | contig 15157 bp, 15 predicted proteins | sample TergutCu122P3_FD_187284 | JGI IMG/M metagenome (GOLD analysis project Ga0209737, IMG submission 187284) | Cubitermes ugandensis P3 segment gut microbial communities from Kakamega Forest, Kenya - Cu122 P3 (SPAdes) (version 2) | ecosystem: Host-associated > Arthropoda: Insects > Digestive system...
GTGCAGGGCAGGGTAGCGGAGTGTACAACTTTGGCAATTTTACTATGACTGGCGGCGAAATTGTCGATAACGGTTCAGGTATTGATGGTAGTGGCGTGTATAATACAGGTAATGCGTATGATACAGTTGGCGTGTACAGTGGACATGGTACTTTTGAGTGGATTGGTGGAGTAATTCGGAACAACGCATCTGATGGATATGATGATGTGTACTATGCTGGCAGGGAGTCGCAGGACGATGGTTTATTTGGCGGTGGTAATTGGTGGGTTTATCTTTTGTCTATTGGTTTTGTTATTAGTTTTGTTGTCGGTTTGCTTTTTTATCTTTCAAAGAAAAAGTTGCCAGAAATGGCGAATGGTGGATTGTTGAGTTTATGTGGTCGAAGGTGAAAGCGGTTTTGAGAAAGCTTAAAGCTAGAACTCATGAAGAGTTACAAAAAGCTCTAAAAACTGCCTTAGCTGCAATCACTCTTAATGATTTAAAAACTGGTTCAAATACGATGGATATGCATCAATATGATTTCAAGTTACTATATAAAATATGGGAGATGTATAACGCATGATGTTAACAGCAATAGAATCTTTTTTTAAATTAAGCAAATGGCGTACTTATATGAATGTGAACATTAACTTTAAACCCACTTTACACTGCATTCACAGTGAAAAATTTTTAACATTTTTTGTTTCTTTACTATTCATAGCAATGTTATTTTCCCCATCCATTTACCCTTGCGCTAATGGTCAGTTATGGTGTGGAAATATGATTTCTAATTATGATGTTGAAAATGAGTTTGACCTTAGAAATGCTATAGTGGCAGCTCCAGATGATTGGTATGTAATTGGTATTTTTAAAGATATTACACTTGAAAAGTCGCTTGAAATTCCTGATGGTAAATTTATTGGATTGGCTGGGGGTGGTCGTTTGATTGGGGCTGATGGTATGGATACTGTTATTGTTAAGAGTGGTGGGTTATTGGCGCTTTATAATAGCGTTGTTATAACTCATGCAGATGGTGACAGCGGTAGAGGCGTGTATGTTGAACATGACGGTACGCTTGAAATACATATTTGTGAGATTTCAGGTAACACAGCTGTACAGGGTGGTGGTGTGTATAATGAGGGTATTGTTAGAATGTTTTCGTCGGAAGGTATAGTTCCAGGTAGTGGTATAATTTCTGGCAATGTGGCTACGGAAAATGGTGGCGGTGTGTATAATGTGGGTCTTTTTGAAATGTTTGGTGGCGAGATTTCAGGTAACTCTGCTCTAAACGGTGGGGGGGTGTATAATGTTGGTACTTTTGTTAGAGCGGACAATGCGCGAATTCATATGAACACAGCTCTAAATGATGAGTACGATGATGTATTTGGTGAAAATAGCTCTAACTGGATTTATTTTCTATTTATTGGACTTGTTGTTGTAGTAGTTGGGGTTGTCTTTGTTGGTTTGTTTTTTTATCGTGTAAAGCGGCGTAAACCGTTGGTGGTGAATGGTGTAGAGTGTTTGTGTTTTGATTGGAGGGTTACATATGAAAAAACGTAGTGGCGATGTTGTGTTTTTGAGGTTTTTTGTTGTGATTCTGTGCATAAATTTGTTTGTGGGGTTAGTACCGTTGTTTGGTGTGACCAATGATGTTGGGGCTGTAAAATTAAGTAATGTGCCTGATGATGCGGTGCGTATTAAAACTGCTGTTGAGCTTGCAGGTATTGGTGGGGCGCGTAGTGAGGGTAAATATTTTGTGCTTGAGAATGACATAGATCTTGTTGAGGGGTGGATAGCTATTGATGATTTTAGAGGTACTTTTGATGGACAGGGTTATAGTATAAACAATCTTTACATGTTGGAAAACAGTGACAGCATGTTTGCTGGCTTATTTGGATTGATTAATGTTGATGGTGTTACAATAAAGAATGTGGGTGTAAACCTGACCTCTGTTGGTGTGAATGCTAATTTTAATTTTGGCTATATAGGCGGTTTAGTTGGCTATATTCACGGTGATGCAACCATCAGGAATTGTTATGTTACAGGTAATCTAATTATTGTTTCCTCTTATGGTGGTGCTTCTGCTGGCGGTTTAATTGGTTGCAGCAATGGTGATGTAGTGGTTGCGAATTGTTATGTTACAGGTGATGTATCTGCCACCGGTTCTGGGGCTTCTGTGGGGGGTTTAATCGGTTGCGATGGTAATAGTACAATTGTTAAAAACTGTTACACTACAGGTACCATATCTGCTATTTCTAACTCTATTTATCGTGACGCTTCTGCTTATGCGGGAGGCCTGATCGGTTATAGTGGAGGCTATGGCAATGTAGAACTAATAAATAGTTATGCCACAGGTGATGTAATTACTAAGGTTGCTACTGATAATGCTTTTGCAGGCGGCTTAATAGGTCGCAGTTCCGGCGGAGTAACAGTTGAGAGTTGCTATCGCCTCTCTACACAGAAAATCAGCGGCACTACCATAAATGATGCAGGAAAACCTCTTTCATCAAGAGCGATGAAAATCCCACAATCGTTTACCGGTTGGGATTTTGAAACCATCTGGGCTCTGGACGTCCGTACAAATAGGGGTTATCCATATCTTAGAGACCCCATTACCGACTCAGACATAGCAGACGACAATACACCTAAAGACTCCTCACGCTTTGGATTCTTACCTAAACGCTTAGCTGTAGTGCACATAAAAACTGCTGAAGAACTATCAAGCATTGGTGGAGCAAAAAGTGCTGGTAAGTATTATGTACTTGACAATGACATAGATCTCATTGATGAATGGGTGCCTATTTATGATTTCAGAGGTACCTTTGACGGTCAAGGCTATAGTATAAACAACCTATACGTGCTATCAACTAGCAAAAGAGAAGATGCTGGACTATTTGGGTGGACTACAGTTGATGGCGTTACGATAAAAAATGTGGGCGTAAACATCGGCTCTAAGGGATTAACTGCTTCTACGGTGGGTGGTTTAATTAGCTTGATTAATGCTGGTTCTGTGATGAACTGTTACGTTACAGGTAATGTAACCTCTACGGGTGGTGTTGTGGGTGGTTTAATCGGTTGGAGCAGTGGTGAGGCCTCTGTGATGAATTGTTATGTTACAGGTAATATAGCTGCTATCTCTACTTCTTATGCTGGTCGTGTTTTTGCGGGCGGTTTAGTTGGCTATAGCCAAAGTGGGGCAGTTGTGATGAATAGTTATGTTACAGGTGACATAACAATCACCTCCTTGGGTCATGGGGGTGGTTATGATTATGTTTGTGCGGGAGGCTTAATTGGCTATAGTGGCTATGGTAGCGTAACTGTAAAGAATAGTTACACCACAGGCGACATAACCGCAACCTCTACGGGCACTCTCCCTGTTTTTGCGGGCGGTTTAGTTGGCTATAGCTGGGTTGGTGGCATAGCTGTAGAGAATAGTTACACCACAGGCGACATAACTACTTCTGGCTTTTATGGTACTTATGCAGGCGGTTTAGCCAGCTATAGCGATGATGGTATAGTTACAAAAAATTGTTATCGCCTTTCTTCTCAGAAAATCATCGGCGACACAATTAACGAAGCAGGTAATGTTCTTACACCTGAAGAGATGAAAAACCAGAAATCATTTATTGGTTGGAATTTTGAGAGAATTTGGGCAATTGATGCTGATGTAAATGAAGGCTATCCCTATCTTACTATGGCTTTAATTATGGGTGATGAGGGTGATTTGTTTGGGTCTTTTTGGTTTATTGCCTTATTAATTGTGATGGTTGCGTTATTGATTGTAGGCATTGTTTGGGTGTTGTTACACAAAAAAGCAAATAATCACCTTAAAGAAAAACCAAACAATACACTCTTTTTGTCGTAGTTATTGTTTGTTCTTTTATCGCTCAAAGAAACATAAGCCGACTAGTGATGAGGTGTTTAATCTAATGTAATCTATGGGCTTGCAGATTTTATGTTATTTTCTATTTTTACAATGCATACGCCTTGTTTTACAAGGTTTCTCTTAGCATTGCGGTACGTTTAATGTTGATCTGATGAATGTGGATGATATCTGTGTTAGAATAGTTGTTCATTTATAACTTTTAAATGAAGCTAATCCATTCTGTCTTGACGTGTTGTACTTTCTTTACGCACAAGTTTTTGTGGCTACTATCAATGAACGCCATGACCACTTAATGGCAATCTTTGGAAACTCGTGTTTTACACTTCAAACCAGATAAAAACAAAATTAACCCATATTTCAAGTGTGTTTTTGCTCCAAACAAGGCATTGCCCACACTGTCCCTTCAACTCCTCTACCACATAATACCGTCTTGCTAGTTGAGAGGTTTTCGGAGGCTGCCTAAAATAGGCCTGAGGCGTATCTAAATTTAACCTTAAAGAGCTATCATAATTCCATTTTTGTCTAAAATCATCGGATCTAAACTTGTGAAATTTAGAGATTCAAGTTTAAACGTATGCGCATTTTTGCTAACCTTTAAATCTCTTCCATTTATTAACTCTGTCTACAAACTATGCGGAGCTTGTTATGTCTATACTACCAGAGTTATCCACGCCTTACCTGACCGCTTTTGTTTCAGGTTTACTCTATGGATTAGTAGCCTGTACTGCCACATGTCTGCCGTATCTTGCAAGTTACATAGCTGGAACAGGAGCAAACTTTCGCAAAAGCTTAGGCATAACATTAACTTTTAGCTCTGGCAGAATAATTGCCTATACTTTGATGGGGGCTGCAATAGGCCTCTTTAGCGGATTACTACACTTCTTAGCCGAAGAATCCTCTCTCTCTATATTTCGAGCATACTCTACAATAGCTTTTAGCATAGTTACCATAATAATTGGTGCCATTTTACTGTATAAAAACAAAAAACCCTCCTGCGACTGTAGCCCAATATCTCTAAAACCAAAAACCAGATTTATACATAAATTTGATGTGGGCGCCTTCACTTTAGGCTTAAGCAGAGGTTTAGTGTTATGTCCCCCATTATTTGCATTATTGCTTTACTCCATTCCCTTTGCTAGCCCCGTTGATAGCATACTTTTTGCGGTCTTGTTTGGCATTGGAACCGCTATTTCCCCTATGTTATTAGTCGGTGGCGTTACTGGTTGGCTCCTTAACAAAGCTCCTTTATTGCGAACATATATAGCACTCGCAGGTGCTATTATAATGGTATTACTTGGAGTTATCACCCTAGCCAACTCTATATTAACACTTGCCTGAGAGGAAGATAAACATGAAAGATGTTAAAGTTGAACCCAAGAAAATCATGCCTGAAACCACCCAAAAAGAAATCGATGAACTAAAAAACAGCATTAAAACAAATTCTGAACAAATAATTGCCCAAACCATTGACCGCATGAAAAAAACCACTCCTAACCGTCCAAAAGAAATGGAATACTTTGACGAAATCGCAAATCTATTTGGTAAACGTGCAAAAGAACTTGAGCAAGCTAAAGCTGAGGGCAAAAAGATTGTCGGTTATAATTGTATTTTTGCACCTTTAGAGTTAATTTTGGCAGCTGGTGCAATTCCTGTTAGGATAAATTCAGGTTGGTATGATACTTCAAAACTTGGTGATCGTGTGGTGCCTGTTGAGGTTTGCTCTATTATTCGCTCAACTATTGGCGCTAAAATGATTGAACTCTCTCCTTTTCTTGAACAAAGTGATGTCATAATTACGGTATTAACTTGCGATGGTATGACTAAACTTAGCGAAATTTTAGGTGGCTATAAAGAAGTTTGGGGGTTATCTAATCCTCGTATTAAAGACTCTGCCCAAGCCTTAAAGTTTTGGAATGAGGAAATAAAACAAATAAAAATCAATCTCGAAAAACTAACGGGTAATAAAATTTCAATAAAAACTCTTAAACCTGCGATAATAAAAACTCAAAAAGCCACTAAAGCATATCGTCGTTTACAAAGTCTGCGTAAGGGGAACGCAGTAATTTCTGGTAGAGATGCTATGCTTGTTAATCAAACATATATGTGGGATGATATAGATCGATGGACAGAAAAAACTGAAGCCCTCTGTGATGAATTAGAACGCAGAGTACAACATCAAGAGTGGATTTGTCCTTCTGACACACCAAGAGTTATGGTTACCGGTACACCTATGTTCTGGCCTGATAATTGGAAACTTCCAAGCCTTATCGAGGAGGGAAACCCCCGCGGTATTTTAGTTGCTGACGAGCTATGTTCCAGTGAGCGTTTATTGTATGACCCTGTAGGAATTGACGAATGGACCATGGATGACATGTTAAATGCTATTGGTGAGCGCTATCTCATGGCTTGCACTTGTCCCTGCTTTACCAGCAAAGACGGTAACGAAGACCGCATAAACTGGTTGTTAAATAAAGCTAAAGAAAACCATGTACAAGGTATCATTTATTATGTAAACAGAGGGTGCATGCTATATGCCATGGAATATACTAGAGTAAAGCGAGCTATAGATAAAGTAAACATTCCTATTTACTACCTTGACACTGACTATACTCGAGAAGACGTAGGGCAACTGAAAACCCGCGTTGAAGCCTTCCTTGAAATGCTTAACGCCCAAATAGATCTTTAAAGTGATCCATGTGATAACAGTCGGATTTGACATAGGCACCCAAAGCACAAAAGTTGTAATACTCAACGATGGCAAAGTCGTAGCTAGAGCTCAAGAATTCTCTGGATTTGACCCCGCACAAGCACTCCAAAACGCCGTTGAACAAGCCTTAAAAACTGCCGGTATCATCCAAACAGACATTACAAACTTTACCGCCACAGGCTCAAATCTTGAATCTTTACCTTACACTGCAAATAGCGTTAGCATGATGAGTGCTATTACAAAAGCCGGCACCAACTCTTTTCCCAAAGCCCGCACAATTATTGAGGTAGGTGCTGAGGAAGCAAGAACGGTAAAATGTGATGACCGAGGCATTATGACAGATTTTGTAGTTAATGAACGCTGTGCTGCTGGTGCAGGCGCTTTCATTGAAGCTATGGCACGCGCTTTAGAGGTAAGAATAGAAGATATGGGTGCTTTATCCCTTAAAGCAGAGCGAGCTAGTTCAATTAATGCTGCATGCGTTATTTTTGGTGAATCTGATGTGGTTTCTTTAATTCATAAGCAGGAGCCTAAGTCTGAAATTGCACGTGCAGTGTATGATGCTATGGCGGATCGTGTATCTTCTATGGTTCATCGTTTAGGCGTAAATCCTGATGTAGTGTTAGTTGGTGGTGTGGCTAAAGATGTTGGGTTTGTGGCATCTTTAAAACGTACGTTAGGTGTTGATGTGTTAATTCCCGAGTTTCCTGAATATGCTGGTGCGTTTGGTGCTGCATTAATTGGTTTAGCTAAAGGTAAGGTGGATAAGGCTTGACTGAGCAGAGTAATGCTTTTTGGCGTTGGCAAGAATACCAGCGTGTTATGCCGGGTAAGTCCTGGTCAAGTGGAGATTTGGTTACTGCAGGTGTGGATGTAGGTTCCGTAGGTTCTAAGGCGGCTGTTCTTGTTAATGGCAAGATTTACTCATGGGGTATTACTCGTACGGGTTCCAATAGTCCTGATAGTGCACTTAAGGCTCTTAACTGGGCTCTTAAGGATACGGGTATTAAACAGTCTGATATTAAATATGTTGTTGGCACTGGTTATGGTAGAGTAAATATTTCTTTTGCAAATAAGGCTCTTACAGAGATTGCTTGTCACGCGAAGGGTGCTAATTATATCTGGGGGCCACAGGTGCATACGGTGCTTGATGTTGGTGGTCAGGATATTAAGGCTATTCGTTGTGATGATACTGGGAGGGTTACTTCTTTTCTTATGAATGATAAATGTGCTGCAGGTACAGGGAGAGGTATGGAGGTTTTTGCTGATTTGCTTAAAATCCCTATTGAGGAAATTGGTGAGTTGAGTTTAAAGGTTGAGGAAGAACCGCCCTCTGTGAGTTGTACTTGTGTGGCTTTTGCTAAGACGGAGGCTGTTGGGCTTTTGCGTAAGGGTTGGTCTAAGGAGAAAGTGCTTGCGGCGTATACTCAGGCGATGGCGGTGCGTATGAGTAACTTGATTAAACGTGTGGGTTTAGAGCCGGCTCTTGTAATTACTGGGGGGCAATCAAAGAATGTGGGTATTGTAAGTCGGGTTGAGGCTGCTTTAGGTGTTAAATGTTTGCCTATGCCTAATTGGCGTGAGGGTGGTTTGGATCCTATGATTGCTGGTGCATTGGGGGCGGGGCTTTTTGCAAAAGCGTTGTATGATAAGTCACAGAATACTTAGGAGGTATGTGATGATTACTTATTATGGTTATGCGGATGGTTCGGGGGAGTATTTTGTTGCTATTGATTCTGATAAGTGTGAGGGTTGTGGGCGGTGTGTTAAGATGTGTCCTAAGGGTGTGTTGCAGGTAGGGTCTGTGTTTATTGATTTGGAGGATAAATCTGTGGCTGTAGTTAAGGAGGAGTGTTGTAATAAGCTTGGGTATCTTTGTGCTGAGTGTGGGCCGGAGCGAAATCAGTCGCCTTGTGTTTTATCTTGTCGGGTTGGAGCGGTTAAGTGTGTGTTTAATGTGTGTTAGATTGTTGTGTGGGTGGGGTTTGTTTTAGTTGGGTAGTTTGTGTGTTTGAGGGGTTTGTGGCATGTCAAAATAAATGTACTTTAATTCTTATTAATTCATAAATCTTATAGCTAAGTGCGTCCAACATAACACTACAACGAACGCTACTTCAAACACGCCCATTCAAGCAATCTTATTCATGAAACATGCACAGAACAACTTTTCCCACACCAACAGCCATCTAAAAAATCACTGTTCCACTCGCACAAACACAGAATCAAACACTGTTCGTCGTAGTGATAACCTGTCGGAAGAATAAAGTTGTTGGCTACTCCCATAATTTTTTCGTTTTCGAAGCCTTCTCCTTTCTCCTCGATTACGGCTAAATTAAACCCAGAGTCAACAAACTTGCACCTCCACCCTCCAAACCCACTTGTACAACAATACAAAATCGTCACATCCAACGAAACGTTAAGTACCCGTTCTTTAAATAACACATGAGTAGACATGGCATATACACGTGAAGAAACAGAAAAAATCGAAGTCGACTACCCCATAGAACAACTCTGGGAAGGCCTCCTAAACACAATAACCAAATTAGAATGGACTACACAAACATCAGATAAAAACAATTACCACATAACCCTAAAAACAAAAGGCGCTTTCCTATCATACCCCTCAAACATGAAAATTACTCTAAACCCCATAGATGACAAAACAACACACATGCTAATCGCAGGCGAAACTCCTGTCACAACAATCACCTCTATATTTGACATCGGCAGAACACGCGAACGCATAGAACGACTCATAGTCACACTCGCCCAACTCATGGAAAAAACTAACAAATAATAAACCCACTCAATAAAACACAACAACCTCTTCTATAACATCCTACTAACAGTGTTTATACAATATCTGAAATAATCAATAGACCTTAGGCGTTATTAGTGTTTAGTGGCAGGTCGTATATTTTGTTAGCTGATTATTGTAATATTTGTATGTTAGGTGCATATTTTTTGTATCATTCAGACAGTGTATACGCAGTTTTAGAATCGACAAATAATAACGCCTAAGATCTACTAAACACGACTATTTAGTTTGTTGATAAATGGAAATGAGCTCATATTTATTCCTCGAAAAGTTTTCTCGTATGTATTTAGTTTGTACTGTTACATAGACACGAACATGTATGTACAACATTATTTGTTGAACGAAAACAACCTGAAGATTTAGGTTTTAACGAAAAATGAGCCGTTTAAAGCTACTTTTCGCTGAAAGCTAATGCACACCCTACTTTATTTTTTGTTGTCTGTTATGTTTTTGAGTGTTAAAAAGCAGCAGAGTAAACGATATGCTCAGAAATGCGTTGGTTTTGTACTCAAATGAGTGGAGCCTCGAGCGGGCTTTGCTCCCGCGGCCTGCTGCTTACGAGGCAGCCGCTCTGCTGGGCTGAGCTATCGAGGCATCAGTCTATATTGTCATATTGCAGTGGGTTAAAGGTTTTTAAATGTTAGTTTGTTGTTGCTCAAGTTTCAGACGTATTTATTTGTCTGTTTGATGTTTCTTTTAGTGTATAGGGGCTCCTTATGGTGTCAACAGATTGTTTAGGTGAACATGAAATAATCCGTACACTTCGTCAACATTTAGTGTTAATGCCAAATCTGCCTGTTCCGTTTGGTGATGATGTTTCTGCGGTGTCAATTGATAATGGTGAAATGATTGTTTTGAAAACTGATATGTTGGTGGCTAAAACGGATGTTCCAGCTCAGATGAGTCTTTGCGGTGCGGCGCGGAAAGCTATTGTTATGAATGTGAGTGATTTTGCCTCCAAGGGGGTTCAACCTATAGCTGCTCTGGTTGCGCTTGGTTTGCCTAAAAGTTTAGCTACGCAGACTGCGGTTGCTGAAATTGCTGATGGTTTGAATGCGGCTGCAAGAGAATATGGTGCATACATTATCGGAGGGGACGTAGGTGAGACAAGTGATTTGATGATTTCTGTTTCATTATATGGTAAGGCTAAACAGGGTGCTTTGATGTTGCGTAATGGTGCAAAGCCTGGTGATCTTTTGGTGGTTACAGGGTTGTTTGGAAAATCTGCGGCTGGGTTGCGGTTGTTGCTTGATAAAAATTGTGTCGTTTCTTCTGAGGTGCGTTTAGTGTTGGAGGCGGCAGTTCTTAATCCTTGTGCACGGTTAATGGAGGGTTTAGCTCTCTTAAAATCTGGTGGTGTTTCTGCTTCTATGGATAGTAGTGATGGGTTAGCGTGGAGTTTGTATGAATTGATGCAAATGAGTGGTGTAGGTTTTACTGTTGAAACTTTGCCTCTTGCTATGGAGGTTGCTGTGTTTGCAGAACAAAACCAGTTGGATGCTGAACAGTTGGTGTTATATGGTGGGGAAGAGTATGAGCTTGTTTTAACGGTTAAACCTGAGAACTGGAAAACTGTAAAAGCTGCAGTTGAAGCGGTTGGTGGTAATTTAATTGTTATAGGTAGAGCCACTGTAGAAAAACAATTAACTTTAATAATAAATGGCAAAAATCAGTTAATTGAACCCCGTGGGTATGAACATTTTAAAGCTCAGGTTTAACTTTCTGATCTAAGGTGTAATTGATTACAGTTATACATGATGCCGCTAAATAGGGCGTTTTTCCTAAACTGATTTTTTCTCCAAATCTTAATGCAAAGGCTTCTGTTTTTTTAGGCATACCTACATGGTCACCTAAAATAAATATCGAGTTTTCTCCAAATGATACATCCTTTATGTCTTTTCCTCCCTCTTCAAGTACATAGATGCTGCAGTTTTCTGTTGCTGCTTTTGTTTTTAGTAATGCTTCAAAACTCGTTTTGTCTTTACTTATTCCGGGATGTTGTTTGCCTGCAAGTGTTTTCCTAAGGATGTTTTGCCATGTTTCCATGTCTGTGCGTACATCGTAGAGTGTTTTGCCGTCAATTTTAATGTGAACTGGTGGGTTTGGTGGACCATTTAAAATGGCGTGAAAAGTAACATCTCTACGTAATCCATGAGACAGAAAAAGGCTACTTACAATGCACTCATGCATTATATCTAATCTTCCTGCATCATGTAAACTGCTAAAGCTCGAATCTGTCTGACCTATGCGTGAGAACAATATGAATTCGCGAGTCAATTTATCTCTATCATAGTTAATAACTTTGTTACTTTTAAAATCGCCCATTGTTTTTGTTCTAAAGTATATTCAAAAATTTTTGTATGTGTTTAGCTCATGTGGTTTGTTTTAACTTTTTGTGTTGTTTTTGTTCAATAAATCTGAATAAAAATACGCAATTATGTGTATGTGCTGTGATGTAAAGCCGCAATTTCCCTGAGAGCTAAATGCACACAAATTTTTCAAATAAATAACCTTTTATGTAATGTTCAATCTTGAATTTTTGTAGCCAGAAACAGAATTTAACCTGTAAAATTAAAACTTTTAACAGATATAAATCTTGGTTCAAAAATAACTTGTCAAATACGGTAGAATACCGTAAATATTGTGATGCGTAGTTCAAGTTATTGTTAACTAATCTTCTACTGCATATTGTGTGAGCTTGTTAACATAAGTAACCTTAAGCAGTACTAATGGTGTTCGACATCTGAAAATAAAAGTGGAAAAAATTTGTAACTCTTTTCTTTTCTTAATATTCTATTTACCACAAAATTGAAAAGCCCTGCTGTCAATAGAGAAGAGTACTATTAACGACGTGGGTAACGATGAAGTTAAACAAAGTTGACGAAGCAGTGGTTAAAACCCTGAAGGCTGAAGGAAAAGAATTATCTCTCCAAGAAATAACTGACAAGTCAGGGCAATCATCCAAGGCTGTTTTCAAATCTCTGCGTAAACTCTTCGAAAACGGCATGGTTGACACGAACGCAAGGAAATACAAACTATTAACTGACAAAGTGCCTTCTAATAAAGAAACTGACAAAAACTAGTTTTTAGCGAAAGATGCTGTAGAAAAGTTGTTCGATTAGGTAGCATACCAAATTTTTAAATACAAAGACAACTATAAGGAACCTGCAGCGAGAGGTATGACTACCAGACAGGTAAGACGGCGTATTCGTGTTGCCATTGTAGGGAAATATTTAGCTTGGATAATAATTCGGGCTGTTATTCTTATTTCATTATTTGTTTTACTAACACTTGTTTATCGGTTTGGTGGTTTTGAGTTTATCGGATCTGAGGAAACTCAGGGGCGGGTTTATCGCGTTTTACAGCAAGTACTTTTCTCTTTTGGAGTATGGTTCTTTTTGGCTTTGTCCAAAAAAATAATTATACCTACTTCTATTATAGCGCTTTCGCCTATACTTGGAAAAGTTGTCCACAACAACCCGGCGGCCGCAAAAAAATTCAATAAATCTATGACCCAGTACTTAACTTTCGCAACGTACTTCATTGTGGTAGGGTTGCTTATTATAATTTGGACTTATGATCTCATTGGAACGTGGATTGCGGATCTTCTGGGTAGTAGTTTGATCATAATGTTAACCTTTGTTTTGGGTTTGTTTTCCTCCAGTGTCTTGGGTAATATCTTAGGTTATGCTATTATTGGTGGAACTAACGAACTTAAGGCTGGTGACCGCGTGCAAATTGATGACATACATGGTGATGTTATTGATGTTGGTTTCTTCTTTACCCATATAAAAACCATAAGGGATGAGATTATAAGCATTCCTAATTTGACGATTATGAATAAAGAAATTCACAACTTTAGTGCCATGCGAAGCGTTGCAATTAATGTGCAGGTAACCCTTGGGTATGATGTGGATAAGGATTATGCACAGGCAACTCTTATCGAGGCTGCCTGTAAAACCAGTGGGATTCTATCTTCACCCGATAAAGCGCCGTTTGTTCTATTACGAGAGCTTGGGTCTTTCTCGATAACTTATGAACTCAATGCTTACACTGACGAGCCTAATAGGCTTGCACAAATTAGAAGTGACCTTATCAGCAATATGATAACCGAGCTTAATAAAGCGGGTATTGTTATTGCAACACCAACTATCGTTACAATACAGGATGACGAAAAAGCATTAGCACACTCATAGTGCAATAAATATGTTGTAAAATCTCCTTTTAAGTCACAGTTGTGTAATTCATATTTTTGTGTATTATTTGTTGTATTTAGTTTCTCTATTTGGCTTGTTTTTAATCGATTAATTCTGTAGTGTTGACTTTTTTTATTGTTAACGACTTTATATAATTGTGTTGTTGCCCATTTTTGTTAACGCATTTATATAATTGTTCGTTGCCCATTTGTGCCGAAGGTGCTTTGTTCTGTTTGGTCTTGTAAGTTTATTGTGGTTGATGATGAAAGTTTGTAAAATTTAGTTGCTTGTGGAATGACTGGGTGTGTACTGTGTGGTTATTGGAGCCTCGAGTGGGCCTTGATCCCACGGCCTGCTGCTTACAAGGCAGCCGCTCTACCGGGCTGAGCTATCGAGGCAATGTGAACCCTTTTTACATCATTGAATAAAAACTTACCCACATAAAAGTTACTGCTAAGGATAATAATTTTCTATTTTTCTTTTATAGTATTTTTTAGTGCGTAATCGTTTATTTTTTGTTGTTTACAAGTTTGTTTTTGTAGTAGGTTTGTTATGTTGGGTTCTTGTTGATATTGGTGGCATGGTTTTTTATGGTGTAGTGCTTTTTATTTGTTCATCGGCAAAATGTTTGTCTTAATTGTGTTTGCTATTTTTTTGTGCTGTTGTTTTGGTGTAAAGTGTTTATTGGTGATGTGATTGGGGTTTTAGGGGGTGTAAATTGGTTTGTCAAGAATTTGTAAATCTGAAACGATAACCTTATATTGCTGATAGTCGCTTCTAATGCAATTCAGCAATTATGGGCGAACCATAACATTGCGAATTAATAGATGCAACTCCCATTTAATAGATGAGGAGTGAAGGGTGTGACAAGAGCCCACATATGTCGAAAATGTGTACGCTCACAATGACACCATGCATAGGCCAACAATACGACGCGCAACACAACATAATATTAGTAATAAGTATGTGGAGAAAACAATTAGGTTTTCACCAAACGCCAAACAAACACTACCATTGGCCTGAACATGTTACGCTGTCTGGAGAATGGCTCGGCTTGAGAGCCGAAGAAGGGCGCGGCAAGCCGCGATACCGCCTCGGGTAAGCGCAAGCAGCTTTAGAACCGAGGATACCCGAATGGGACTTCCTAGTAATGTTCCTTTACGGAACGGGAACTCCCCGAACGGAAGCATCTTAGTAGGGGAAGGAAAAGAAACCAACATGGGATTCCCTTAGTAGCAGCGAGCGAAATGGGAATAGTCCAAACCGAATCCCACAGGGAAATTTGTGGGAGATGTAGGGTTAAGGGCCTGGATTCTTCTAAACTGGCAAAGTTGAAATGGTCTGAAAAGGCCTGCCATAGAGGGTGATAGCCCCGTAAATGCACACCAGCATGAATTATGTCCAGAGTCCCAGACTACTGTACCCTGGCTTGGGTGCAGAAAGTTGGGAGTCACCAACTTCCAAGACTAAATACAACTCAAGACCGATAGCGCACTAGTACGGTGACGGAAAACTGAAAAGTACCCCGGAATGGGGGTGAAAAGTGCCTGAAACCAGACAGTAACAGACGT
>Ga0209737_10001796_pt1 | contig 15136 bp, 11 predicted proteins | sample TergutCu122P3_FD_187284 | JGI IMG/M metagenome (GOLD analysis project Ga0209737, IMG submission 187284) | Cubitermes ugandensis P3 segment gut microbial communities from Kakamega Forest, Kenya - Cu122 P3 (SPAdes) (version 2) | ecosystem: Host-associated > Arthropoda: Insects > Digestive system...
AAGGCTTCTGCACAGGTGGTGACCTCATCGAAGCTAATGCGCACAGTATTGTTGTCGAGATAATAGAAGTTGATGCCTTTTGCCAATGCTTTAGCTCGAATGGCTTTGGTATCTACTCCGGTAATTTCAATAGTATCGAAAAATTGTTCAGCACTCAATTTATATCCTGCCGCTTTCAGTTTTTCAGCCATCACTACGGCTATTTTATGGACGTGTTCGGCTATGCGTTTCAGTCCTTCCGCACCGTGATACACGGCATACATACCGGCCATGGTAGCCATCAAGGCTTGCGCCGTGCAGATATTGGAACTTGCCTTTTCGCGTTTGATATGCTGCTCGCGTGTTTGCAAAGCCATACGCAATGCCGTGTTACCAAGCCTGTCAATTGATACGCCGATGATTCGTCCGGGTATATTGCGTTTATATTCGTCTTTGGTGGCAAAGTAAGCAGCCGATGGACCGCCAAAGCCCATAGGAATGCCAAAGCGTTGCGTGCTGCCCACGGCTATATCAGCGCCCCAGGCAGCAGGCTCTTTCAACAGCACTAAGGAAAGAATATCGCACACAGCGGTAACCAACACCTGATGTTCATGCGCTGTTGTACAGAAACGGCTGTAATCACGTATTTCTCCATTGGCTGCGGGATATTGTACTATAGCGCCGAAACATTTTTCGTCGAAAGTATAAGTAGCAAAATCGCCCTGCACAATTTCTATACCCAGCGGAGCCGCGCGGGTTATCAATACATCTAAAGTCTGCGGGAAAATATTATTATCAACAAACAGTACATTTTTGCCTGCCTTTACTGCATCGCGTGAACGCAGGTCAAACATCATTTTCATAGCTTCGGCTGCTGCGGTAGATTCGTCAAGTAATGAGCAGTTGGCTATGCTAAATCCCGTAAGACTCGACACCATAGTTTGGAAATTCAATAAAGCCTCCAAACGCCCCTGTGATATTTCGGCTTGATAAGGTGTATAAGAAGTGTACCAAACAGGGTTTTCAAAGATATTGCGCAAAACTACCGGCAAGGTAGCCGTACCATACCAGCCCATTCCGATAAAAGAGCGGAAGTTTTTATTTTTGGCAGCAATACCTTTAAGTTTTTTAAGGTATTCATATTCGCTTATCGGAGCATCAAGCGCCAAAGGTGTTTTCAAACGAATATCCGTAGGAACGGTTTGGTTGATGAGTTCATCTAAGGTGGCGGCGCCAACAGCTTTTAACATTTGTTCGATTTCGCAGTCGCGCGGACCATTGTGACGGTGTACGAATTTGTCAGTCATAATTTTATAATAGTGATTAATGTTTAATGAATATTCCAAGTAGTTAGAAGTAGTTAAGGGTAGTTAAAGTAGTTTGAGAAAATCGCATATCAAATAACCAAATCAACAAATAAGCAAATAAACAATAAAGAAAATTTACTGCGGAAACCCCACCGTCTGCGCCACAACTACCACCTGCTTTTCGGATAAGCCCATTGCCTTAGCCAGGGCTTCGCGATTAACCAAGCCGCGCACTACGGTGCCCAAGCCTTCTGAGGCGCAGAATAGGTAGATATTCTGGGAAATATAGCCCGCATCTATGTATTGGTACTCCTTAGCCGGCTGCTTTTCGACATCGGCTACAATAACGATATTCACCGGTGCAGTAGCCACAAATTCCTGCGAGCCGGTGAGTGCGCGGATATCCTCTGCGCCTTTTTGCACCAAAGTATTATTTTTAGCATCGTACCAATACCAGCCACTTGACAAGACAAGATAAACTTCCAGTTCCTGAAGGTTGCGGGCAGTCGGAGCGGTACGTTTATCGCTGCGGTTGAAGCCGTTAGCAGCCCAAAGCAGGTTCGAAAGGGTTTGAATGTCTAACTCTTTGGAAGAGAATGCTCTAATTGTTTGTCGTTGGCTAAGCGCCTGCATTAGAGGTAGTCCGCCCTCTATCTGCGGAGCGGGCAGTTGGATATCCTGTGCAGCAACTTCTAAAGAAAAGAGTAAACAAATGGCTGATAGAATAATACGTTTTTTCATAGCAATAAGTTTTTAACATTATCCGACAAATGTAGGCAAAAAATTTAAACTATTCATAAAAAATCCCTATTATTGCAGTTCCTTTCCAAGGAACCTATGTATAACTAACTAACTAACTATGGTAAATTTAGGAACTCTAAAAAGAGATTTGCACAAACGGCGTGCCAAGGCTGAACAAGGCGGCGGCGAACAGGCTATTGCCAAGCAAATAGCTATGGGTAAGCTCCCTGCACGCGAGCGCATCAATCAACTGTTAGATGAAGGCTCATTTCACGAATATGATTTATTCATCGAACACGATGCCCGCGAGTTCGGAATGGACGGCAAAGAATTGCCCGGCGACGGCGTAATCATTGGCACCGGCACCATTCACGGTCGTTCGGTTGCAGTTTATGCTCAGGACTTTACGGTTGCAGGCGGCTCATTAGGCTCAATGCACGCCCGTAAAATTGTAAAAATGATGGACTATGCCCTGCGTATGCGTATTCCCCTGATTGGTATTAATGATTCGGGCGGAGCGCGCATTCAGGAAGGGGTAAACTCCTTAGCGGGATATGGTGAAATTTTCTTCCGCAACACCCTGAATAGCGGCGTTATTCCTCAAATTTCAGTAATCCTCGGTCCCTGCGCCGGCGGTGCGGTATATTCCCCTGCTCTCACCGACTACGTATTCGTAGTGGAAAACATTTCAAAGATGTTCATCACCGGCCCGGAAGTGATTAAATCGGTGCTGGGGGAAGAAATTTCGATGGAAGAACTCGGCGGCGCCCGCGTTCACAGCGAAATTACCGGTAATGCGCATTTCTACGCACTTACCGAAAAAGAATGTTTTGAACAAATCAAGAAACTGCTATCCTACATCCCTTGGAACAACAACGCCAAGAGCTTGATTCAAACCGAAACTAAGGAGCCGCTTAAAAAGTTCAATATTGAAAAGATTGTGCCTATTGACCCTACCAAGCCTTATGATGTTCGCGATGTTATCCGCGCCATAGCCGATGGCTCCGATTTTTTTGAGGTACAGGAAAAATGGGCGCCCAACATTGTGATAGGCTACGGACGAATAGGCGGGCGCACAATCGGTTTCATCGCCAACCAACCGATGGCATTAGCCGGCGTACTTGATTGCGATTCTTCCGATAAAGCAGCACGTTTTGTCCGCTTCTGCGATGCTTTCAATATTCCTATGGTAACTTTGGAAGATATGCCGGGCTATCTGCCGGGTATTGACCAGGAACACGCCGGTGTAATACGCCACGGCGCCAAATTGCTGTACGCCTACAGCGAGGCAACCGTTCCACGTATTACCGTTATTCTCCGAAAGGCTTATGGTGGAGGTTACATCGCGATGAACTCCCGTCATTTACGTGCCGATTTCGTGTTTGCCTGGCCCATGGCTGAAATTGCGGTAATGGGACCCGAAGGCGCTGCAAATATTATCTTCCGTAAAGAAATTACCGAAGCAGCCGACCCCGATGCTATGCGTAAACTGAAGGTAGCTGAATACAAAGATAAATTCGCCAATCCTTATGTGGCAGCCGCCAAAGGATATATCGACACAGTTATTGAACCTAAGCACACCCGCAAGTTTGTTTTACACGCCATTGAGGTATCAAAGGATAAAAGCGCCGGACAACCCTACAAAAAGCATGGCGTTCCGCCATTTTAAATCGCTATTATTATGGAAGCTGTACCAAAACAAACCATACGTATTTTTGTGGGCGGTCGTAATTACGAAACTACCTATACCAAAAAATATGAAAAGCGTACTCCCTGGGTGCGTCCCAATCCCGAAGAAATTAAATCGTTCATACCGGGAACTGTGGAAAAAATCATGGTGAAGACAGGTGAGCATGTAACCGCCGGTCAGGAAATCATGATTTATGTAGCGATGAAGATGCACAATATTATTCGCGCTCCTTTTGATGGAACGGTGATGTCTATTGCTGTGGAAGAAGGTCGCAAGCTGCCTCGCGGGGTAGTAATGATGGTTATTCGCCGAGAAGATGCTGCTGCTCCGAAGAAAAAGAGTAGGATAAGCATGGCGAGTAAAAGAAAAATGGTAGAAAAACGAAAAGCAAAACGGGCGAAAGGTAAATTTTAGGGATACTTACATAATACTTTCAGGATTTCGTTGGTTGTCCAGACATAGTGAATGTATAATTCCAAATAATCTCTTATCTTTGTAGTTTATATCATTCATAATGAAAACTAAGTATGTATTTGTATTAGGAGGAGTTACCTCTTCCTTAGGAAAAGGTATTATTTCTGCCTCTTTGGCTAAACTGCTGCAAGCGCGCGGATTACGTGTTACTATCCAAAAATTTGACCCTTATATTAACGTTGACCCGGGAACCTTGAACCCTTTCGAGCACGGGGAGTGTTATGTGACTGAAGATGGGGGGGAAGCCGACCTCGACCTGGGGCATTACGAGCGGTTCCTGAATGTTCCCACTTCCCGAGCCAATAATGTTACTACGGGCAAGATTTATCAAACGGTCATTCAGAAGGAACGCGAAGGCGCTTTCCTTGGCAAGACTGTACAGGTGGTGCCGCATATTACTGATGAAATCAAACGCCGCATGATGCTCTTGGCAAAAACAGGTACCTATGATGTGGTGATTAGCGAAATCGGCGGCACGGTGGGCGACATTGAAGCGCAGCCCTTCGTGGAAGCCATTCGTCAACTGCAATGGGAACTTGATGATGAAGACTGCGCCGTACTGCACCTGACCTTGCTGCCCTTCCTCAATGCTGCCAAAGAGTTGAAAACAAAACCTACGCAGCACAGCGTGCGCATGTTGCAGCAAAGCGGTTTGCAGCCCGACATCATTGTTTGCCGCACCGAACATCACATCACTCCTGATATTCGCAAAAAAATCGCACTTTTCTGTAATGTAAAGCCCAATGCGGTAATTGAGTCCATTGACGCTAAAAGCATTTACGAGGTGCCGGTGATGATGATGGATGAAAAGTTAGATGAAATTGTTATTGACAAATTGCATTTAAAGGCTGCTAAAAAGCCCGAATTAACCGAGTGGAAAAGGTTTTTAGATAAATTGCAAAATCCGAAAACCGATATAAACATTGCTTTGGTGGGTAAATATGTTGAATTGCAAGATGCGTATAAATCTATTCTCGAAGCCTTTATTCATGCGGGCGCAACAAACGAATGCAAGGTGCGTGTGCATAGCGTGCATAGCGAACACGTCACTTCCGATAATGTAGCCGAAAAGTTGAGTAATATGCATGGAATCCTTGTTGCACCAGGCTTTGGCGCGAGAGGAATTGAAGGAAAAATTGCAGCGGTACACTATGCCCGCACACAGAATATACCTTTTTTGGGTATCTGCCTCGGAATGCACGCTGCGGTGATAGAGTACGCCCGCAACGTTTTAGGCTATAAAGATGCGATGACCACAGAGATTGACCCCGCATCGCACCACCCTGTGATTGCATTGATGGAAGACCAGAAACGCTTGACGATTAAAGGCGGCACCATGCGCCTGGGCGCTTACGAGTGTGCGCTGAAGAAAGGCTCGTTGGCTTACCAGATTTATGGCAAGGAACAACTGTACGAACGTCATCGTCATCGTTACGAATTGAATAACATGTATGTGGAAGAGTTGGAAAATAAGGGATTGCTTCCTGTTGGAAAGAACGCAGAAACAGGGTTGGTAGAGATTGTCGAAATCAAAGACCATCCTTTCTTTATTGGCGTGCAGTTCCACCCCGAACTGAAAAGCACGGTAGAAAATCCGCATCCGCTTTTTGTCGCTTTTGTGAAAGCGGCGTTGGGACGGAAGTTAACAAGTGATTGTAAATAGACAGGACAGTTATGATACGAAAAAAAATCTTTTTGCTAATCTTTTTAGGTATTCTGTTTTCTTGCAACAGGGAACAGAAAACCGTTGTTTTGCCTGAAGGAGCGCTTTCGGTCAATGGTTGGATTTTTCCTTTAAAATTGTACGATTCTATTCCCGGAAATTTTCTTTTCGATACTGGGTGTTATGGTCTTTACATAGACAGTTTATATTTATCAAACATACCTTTCGACACTATAGGAAAAACAGGCGCACATACTTTATATGGCTCGGGTGAAGGAAAACAGGAAACGAAGTATATCAGAGGGCCTATTGTAGGTTATTTAGATACATTGTCGGGTATTATGCCGTATGCTATCATTACTCAGTTGAAGCCAACTTCTGGAAGGTCGCTTGATGGTATTGTAGGCTGGGATTATTTAAAAGACCATATTGTTGAATTTAATGTTGCGGATAATTATATTCGTATAATATCACCTGATAGCCTGCAAATTTTACAAGAGTATAAAGAATTTCCATTGATACACGACGAGTATTTTTATTATCTTATGGCTAAAGTGGCTGTAACAGACAGCATAGAGATAGATGGAGAATTTTTGTTTGATACCGGTTTTAGCGGTTGCATTCGTTTTACAACTGCCGTAGCCAATCAAAATAATTTTTTGGCAAACATATCCAATACCATTACATCTTATAGTAGTCACACCGGTTTTGGAGGAAAATCAAAAGGGGTTTCTTTTAGGGCAAAATCCGTTACTTTAGGTGATTTTGAAATTAATTCTCCCATACTTTCTTTTTCGAGAGATACGGCAGGTACTCTTTCCGTTGGAAATTACAGGGGTTTCTTTAGAAACCATAACGGATTACTTGGAGTCGGAATATTGGCGCATTTTAATGTAATTATTGATTTTCCACAGAAACGTTTATATCTGCGCCCCTCTAAAACATTTAACAAAGAAGACAAAGCAGGTCGCGCAGGTTTTTCTTTTGTGGACAGAACAGATATTTATGACGGATTAATTGTAAGAACTTTAGAAGAACAACAAAATGCCGAAAAAGCGGGCATTCGTTTGGGTGATACCATTACACACATCAATAAAAAAGCAGTTAAAGAAATACCGTCTGAAGATGTTTATAATATTTTGAAAAAGGCAAAAAGTGTAAATTTAACCATACGAAGAGGTAACGAAATTCTTCAAATAAAACTGCCTTTGATTGATAAAAAGATATAGCGTTAATATGTCAGAAAAAACATTAAAAATTTTTGAAACCTTTATTGAAACCACTGTTGCTGAACTGAAGGCTCAGTTGGGCAACGACAAGGTAGTGCTGGGCTTGTCGGGCGGCGTTGATTCCAGCGTGACGGCAGTACTACTGCATAAAGCCATCGGTAATAATCTGCACTGCATCTTTGTTGACCATGGCTTGTTGCGTAAAAACGAGTTTGAGCAAGTCTTAGATTCATATAGCCATGTTGGGTTAAATGTGCATGGCGTAAGGGCTGGCGAGGAGTTTCTGAAAGAACTCTCAGGCATATCCGACCCTGAGCAAAAACGTAAAATCATCGGACGAATGTTCATTGAAGTTTTCGACCGCGAGGCGCAGCGCATTAAAGATGTGAAATGGCTGGCGCAGGGAACGATTTATCCCGATGTGGTTGAGTCAATTTCCGCAAAAGATTCTTCGCTTGCCGTCAAGTCGCACCACAATGTAGGCGGACTGCCCGAGCGAATGAATTTAAAGGTGGTGGAGCCTTTGCGCACTTTATACAAAGACGAGGTACGCCGCGTGGGATATGCTTTGGGTCTGTCCTCATCTTTGCTTGAACGGCACCCTTTCCCCGGACCCGGCTTGGGCATACGGATTTTGGGCGAGGTAACCCAAGAAAAGGTCGCCATCTTGCAAGAAGCCGATGCTATTTTTATCAATGAATTAAAACAATCAGGCTTGTATGACAAGGTGTGGCAAGCGGCTGCCATTTTATTGCCCGTAAAAAGCGTAGGCGTAACAGACGATAAGCGTACTTATGAATATACCATCGCTTTGCGTGCAGTGAGTTCTACCGATGCCATGACTGCCGACTGGGTACATCTGCCCTACGATTTTCTTGCCAAGGTATCGAACGAAATCATCAATAAAGTAAAGGGCGTTAACCGCGTAGTGTACGACATCAGTTCCAAACCCCCAGCCACAATAGAGTGGGAGTGAGGTTTCAACTAAAAATACCTATGCCTCCAATCCTTTACCTTAGCGGCTTTTTCCAAGGCGGGCAGGAATTCAAATAAGCGATTTTGCATATACATCATGTTGCTGCGCATACGCTCATCGTCGGCAGTATAGGCTGCTCCGGTTTCGCGCGTATCAACAGTGAATACATATACGCCATTCATTCCTTTTACCGGACCGCTGAGGGTTTGTTCGGCGGCAACATTCACCGCACCTACTAATTTTGGCTCCATACCTATGCCTCTGATAACCGGCGAACCGAAAGTAACCCCGAATGCCTGCTCTACTGTCGTGTTCAGCTTTTCTGCTACAATATGAATATCGGTAGTATTTGCCATGGCATCTTTCAATTGTTGGGCATAGCGCTCAGCCTGCTTGTCAACACGTACCATTATTTCTATCTCGCCTTTCACCTGCTCAAGGGGAGCAATGCCGGCTTCGCGAATACCAGTCACCGCAGCTACCACAAAATACTTGTTGTTATTCAAGTTAAAAGTTTCTGAGATGGCATGTTTTTTTGCATCATATACCCAGCGTACCATTTCGCGTGCATTTTCAAATACCGACACGTTTCTGTCGCTTTCGGTAATATTGTAAGCCGGTACGCGCACATAACCTTTTTCCTGTGAAAATTCAACAAATTTATTATAATTATCACCGCTGACAGCAGCCAATTCATTAGCTTTCATAAAGAGGTCGTGAATAGTAATTCTACCCGGTTCGGCAGTTTTTGTAAAAATTGCCAATTTCACTTTTTTTACAGCAGCGCTACGCTCCGTAACCTGAGCAATGTGTACGCCAAAATTTGTTTCTATCTTAAAATATTTATTGAGGGGGACAATGAAACTGGTATCTTCCAAATTTTTCACACTCCGAAGGTCGCCTTGCTTAATCCAACCTAAATCGCCATCATTACTATTAACAGTACCATCTCTTGAATGTTCCCGCGCTAAGTAGCCGAAATTAGCGCCCCTTTCCAATACGAAAATCAAGCTGTCGGCAGTTTTATTGGCAGCTTCTTTAGTAGGTGAGAAAGGAAGGAGGATATGACGGAGTTTCACAGAATCTGCCATATCTCTTATGTCCATGATACGCGCCGAGGTGTAGGTATAGCCGTCAATATCAATCGGCATAATATCTTTAGTTGTAGCCTTAAAAGCAAAGCTGTCTAACTTGGCAGATAATTCGTCTTTCTTATAATAATAATCGTCAAAAGATTTATCGGAGTTAAAGGCGAGAAACTGTTTAAGATCGGTAGTGATTTTAAATTCTTCAAAAGCCTTGTAAAACTCTTCTTCGGTCTGCGTAATATCTTCGGCGGAAGGAGCTATGGGGAAGGCTACATATTCAATGTCGCGTGCGCTTTCCTGTTCAAACAGTCTTGCATATTTTTTATAATAAGCTTTCAGTTCCGCAGCGCTAACATTTATCGTAGTATCAGCTATAGGATTAAAAGGAAGAACGGTATAGCTAATGTCAGCCATAGTGTTTCTGCCATTAACGGCAAATTGCAATTGCAGATCGTTTAAGAAGTGGCTCTGACCAATCAACGATAAATATTTTTCCAGCATTTGGGCATCACGCATACGTTTTTCTACATATTGCCAATAGTTTCTACGTTGCCCCGAGCGGTCGCTCTTAATGCCTTGAACGAAGCTCAACACAGCTGCACGGCTGAACTGCCTGTTTTCATCCCAAAACACAGGGTCGTTATAAAGCACCGGAGAAATATATTGGCCGCGCACCAAATCTTGCATTTCTCGGTCGGATATGCCCAATCCGCATTTTTTATATTGAGGCATCAGCACGTACTCTTGAAGGAAATCCTGCCATGCTTGTGTGCGGACTTCTTCCGACATTTCTTCTGACATTGCACTCGTGCCATATCGCAACTGCTGAATGCCGCTGTAGTAGTCAACGCGCTTTTGATAGTCCTGATAAGAAATAGACTTGCCGCCCATAGCGCCTACATCATACCTTGAAGTGAACCAAGACCTTACCTGGTCTGCATCTACCACAAATGAGATTAGTGCAACACCAATAATTACGGTGATAAAAGTTCCGAATTTTACCCTTATTTTTTCTAAAACTGCCATTGTGTTTTTTATTTTCTTGTTTTATAAAATTTTTAGCCCGCAAAGATAAGTAATTTTTCCGAATTAATCATCTATTACGATTAGTTTTACCAATTCTATTTTTGTAGTGGAAGTCCGGAGGATACGAAAACGAAAACGGTCGAACTGCAAGACCTCCTGTTGGGTGGGAATACTTTCATTATGGTACATGATATAACCCGCAAGTGTCTCATATTCTTCTTTATCAGGGATGTTCAAGCCATAAGTCCTATTAATATATTTTATTTCCATCCGTCCGGAAAAAACAAATTCATTTTTTGATAATTGTTTGTCTATCAAATTGCTATCATCGTGCTCATCATTGATTTCCCCAAATATTTCTTCAAAAATATCTTCCATGGTTACCATGCCGGCGGTACCGCCAAATTCATCAACTACTACCGCTACTGCCTTTTTATTCTTAATAAATGAGGCTAAAAGATTCTGGGCAGGCATGGTTTCGGGAACAAAATCAATGGTACGCAGTTTTTCACGGATAGAGTCCATCCCCTTGAACAGGTCTTTAGAATGCACATAACCAATGATTTTATCAATGGTTTCGCTATATACCGGTATGCGGGAATAGCCGGTACGCACAAAGAGTTCCTGCAAGGCTTTTACAGGCTGATGTTCTTCAATGGCAGTAATTTCAGTACGGGGCACCATACAATCGTGTATGCGTACCTTATAGAAATCCAAAGCATTTTGAAATATTTCTATATCATGCTCATATTCATTCTCTTCGTCTTGGGAGCGGCTTACCTCAATGGATAATTGCATCAGGTCTGCCCTGTTAAACAGCGTTTTTTCTGCTTTTACAGCCAATTTTACGCCTATAAGACGTAATAGTGTCTTTGCCAGCAGTGTAACAAAGGCTGTTAAAGGATATAACAAGAGGTAAAAGAAATAAGCCAACCATGAGAAATGGCGCAGTACGGCATTGGGGTTCAAGCGGCACAAGGTTTTCGGCAGCCATTCAGCCGTAATCAGAATGATGAAAGTGGAAAAAATGACGCTTATTGTCAAAACTCCTCCGGGCGATGATACTATTTTTTCTATCAAGGGGGAGCATAGCCGAGCCATGATGATACCATAGACGACTAAGGTTATGTTGTTCCCCATCAGCATTGTAGAAAGGTACTCGTTGGGACGGCGGAGGAATATAGCCACTATTTTGCTGTAGGGTTTGCCTTGCTTTTTATCTAATTCTATCCGTAATTTATTAGAGGAAAGGAAAGCGATTTCCATTCCCGAAAAAAAGGCGGAAAGTAAAAGGGTCAATGCTAATAGCAGTAAAAGTCCTGTTGTACTCATAAGCTACCTTTGTATTCGTTTTCTATTAGTATCGGGAATGGCTACTTCCTGCAAATTTTCATTAGATGTTGAGCGTTTTAGCTGTCTGTCCGGTGCATTTCGAGGATTAGTGACAGGTGACGAGTGACCCCTTCGCAAGTTCTGAGCGGGCTCAGTGACGGGTGACGAGTGACGAGTGACTTCTTTTGTTGCGCTTGGGGTAGTTGCGGGTGCAAGATTAGAGGTGTGAGCGGCGGGAGGCGGGCTAATGGGTGTTTGTTGTACAACAGTTTGAGGGGTTTCAATAGCTGTGCTATCTGCAAGGGGCTCCTGTTCGGTATAATAATAGTGGCTGCTATCGCCTACATGCCTGATTTCATACTCGGAAAATTTTTCATCAGAAGTCATTCCATTACGACCTATAATCAATCCATCGCCGGTTTTTATGCGCACGGGGGCATCGGTGTAAATTGATTTTGCAGACCTGTTCCAATACAGGGTATCAGATGTCAGGGTTTGGTCTTTTTGAAAATTTATTACTACCACATTGCCTACGGCTTTCCATAGTTCTGTCGGTTTCTCTTTATACAAGGCGTAATCAGCAGTTATCTGGCTTTCTAACTGTGCATCGGCATCAAAGAGTTGGACAAAAAAGCCTTTCGGAAAAACGCTATAAGGCTCATCATTAAACATATAACGCTGCAGCAGCGGCGCTTTCAGTAAGGTTTTGGGCTTTCCGTATTCAGTATAGGTAACATCTAAATTATGTACCTCAGTACTTATTAAGCCTTTTTCGTCACATAAATCCACTAATTTATACTTATCCTCGCCACAGGATACAACAGCAGTAGCGCTCAATAAAAGCGCTACTATGAAATATAATGTATGATGATAGTGTCGTAACGACATATTATTTTCGTGCTCTCACTCTGGTTTGTTCAGTAAGTCCATTGCAACTTACTGTATAAACATCTCCCTCGTTAAGGTCATGAAAAAACAAGACGTCTGACATTGGGAAATGCTGTGAATAATTATGAATAAGCCTATTAGCTTCTTCAGTCAAAGAAGGGTCAAGCGCTTTCGCTCTGTTGCAAAAATCAACGGCTACCCAGAATATGGCTTTTTTAGCAATTTCATCAGCACCGCATTTTTGCGCAGCCCAACAATTAGCCAGCAATATATAATATTTTCCGTCGTTAGGCGTAATAGCCAAAGCTTGGCGAACATTAGCAATAGCTTGATTAGGGTTGCTTTCTCTTAAATAAGTAGCAGCTAATCTAACATAACATCTTACCTTGTCTTCCCTGGGAGTGTCGGGGTGCGCTATAACTTCCCTGAAATACTGTATGGCTTTGCTGATATCTCCTTTAGCAAAATACATATTGCCCAAACTATAAGCAGAACCCGGGGAGGGCTCTAAGGCGTGATAAGCCTCTGCAGCTTTATAGTACAAGTTGTTCTCTGAACAATCATTCATGTTCAACAATTGTACTGTGCGAATGACCAAATCTTTGTCTTGCGGATTGAAGGTTGGCTCAAGCATGGCGATGAGTTTCTCGCAGGAAGCGGCGCCACTGGTACCCAAAATACTCTCCAAGTCTTGACGCATTCTCGCTATCTGCTCATCATCAGGATTGGCTTTCACTTGTAGGTTGGCAAAACCGCTCATTGTGGTATATATTTCCAATAATTTATCTGCCGAAATTTTTTCAGCTTGATAAAGTTCTACCGCTTTTTGCAGGGTTGTAATCATAGTGTGGGGAGCTGTATTTTCTCTGCCTGCCATTACTGCCTGTTTGAAAGCTTCATAAATAGCTTCAGTGTTTTCGGGTCTATAGGTTAATAAGTCATAAGCTTTTTGCGCCAGCATATTGCCTTTATTAATATTAAAGTTTCCCATTTGGATATCATATAACATTAAAAGAGTATCAATATATCCCTGTCGCAATGCAGGCTCATTATTCTCTTCTATCAAGTATTTCATAATTTGCCTGCCATTAGGATAAAAGTTTTGACTGGCTGTAGGAGGGCAAAATTTAAAGGCTTGCGACCAAAAAGGATGCGCCTCTTTCCACTGTTGGTGCTTGGCATAATCTGAATAAAAGCTAAGATTTTTCACACAATCAACGCTGTCAACTCCAAACCTCCCTTGAGCAGAGGCTAAATTTGCCGAGAAAAAGAATAATACTGCTACAAAAATAAAACGTAAATTTTTCATAAATAATATTTAATTAAAAATAACTTAATCAATTTGATGTTTAAAGAACCAAATATCGTATAAACTAAAGCTTACCGAGAACTTAAAGTAAGTTTCCCGAATAAGCCGATGCTGTGTAGTGCCGCGCTGCCCTATTTCAGCAGCTACATTTATGCCGGTATTCCATCGGTTAATAGGAAAGCCAAAGCCAATAGTAGCGCCGAAGTCATTAATCTGCCTATCGTTGAAATTCATATAGGTTTTCTCATAATTAAAACCTATACGATAAGTACAACGATTCAAATAGTTGCGAAAATCGTGTCGTCGGGGAGTCCATTCAAATCCGGCTCTGAATAAATGACTGGGATTGACTGTAAATTTGATTTGCTGAAAAGAAGTATCGTCTAAAGACTTGTCATTCCAATGTTGGTAAACATATTCCAAACCGGCCATCCATAAATCTCCCTTACGTATGGAAAATCCGGCGCTGATAGTATGAGGGATTGAGATAAAGCCCTTTTTATCATTAGGCGATATTGTATCAATAAGTGCCCCAGTATAAACATAAGTAGCATCAAGATAGCGACTGCCCAAAGAAGTAGAGAGTTGGTAAGTAGCCCCTATTGTCATTTGCAAATTCTTATTTAAAGGACGATCATATTGGGCGCCTAAAGCTGCACCAAAATTGCCTACTTTCAAGGATTTTTCTGTCACTTGATTAGAAAAATAGGGATTGGAAAAGATAGTACTGGAATAACGGTCAATAGCGCCAAAATAATATTGCCCCTGAGCGCCTACCGACAGTCGTTTGTTTATAGCATAGCCAAACGAGAGGGCTACCTGATTAATACCGCCCTCACCCTGGTATTGATAATAAATATTACCCATTTCAGCAATAATTTTCGGACGGGTTTCGATACTTTGCATTTTATAGCCCACATTACTGTAAGGGAATAAGCCCACTCCCACCACTAATTTCCGTGTTATCGGAAAACACATTACTATGTGGTGTACATTAATGCTATTGGAAGCCGATTTACGCAGCTCATTATCAGCACCTGTATAAGCCGAATAAAAATTTTGGCTTTCAAAACCGAAATCTATCATAAAGGCTAAAGAATCATGCGCAGTTAAAGCAGCAGGGTTCAAAAAATTAATTTGACGAGAGGTGCGCACGCCCGTACCTATGCCTCCCATTGCTCGGTTGTACGGCGTTCCCGGACGCATCAAATCGCCCACTCCATAAAAGGAATACGGCGTAAAGGTGCTGATAGCATCATCATTTTGAGCGAATGCGCCAATTGTCATTAAGAGCATGAGCCCGAAAGCTACTACTGATCTCCCAATCAATCTACTGTGTGTTATATACATTATAATTAACTATCCTATTAAGTCCTACAATAACAAGATTACAAACTACAAAGATAGATTTTTTTATGTTCCTGACAAAAAAAA
>Ga0209737_10001797_pt1 | contig 15135 bp, 18 predicted proteins | sample TergutCu122P3_FD_187284 | JGI IMG/M metagenome (GOLD analysis project Ga0209737, IMG submission 187284) | Cubitermes ugandensis P3 segment gut microbial communities from Kakamega Forest, Kenya - Cu122 P3 (SPAdes) (version 2) | ecosystem: Host-associated > Arthropoda: Insects > Digestive system...
TGAAAATAATGTGCCGTTTTTCGGCATTTGCTTGGGCATGCAGTGCGCCGTAGTGGAATTTGCACGTAACGTATTGGGTTACGAACAAGCCAATTCAACCGAAATGAACCGCAAAACGCCTTACCCTGTTATAGATATTATGGAAGACCAAAAAGGCGTATTGGAAATGGGCGGAACTATGCGTTTGGGCGGATTTCCGTGTGAAATAAAAAAACGCTCGTTGACATATAAAATTTACAAAACTACCGACATTGTTGAACGCCACCGGCATAGATACGAATTTAATAACAAATATTTGGAAGAATTTGAAAAAGCCGGCATGATTGCCACCGGATTTAATCCCAATACCAATTTGGTGGAAATTATGGAAATACCTTCGCACCCATGGTTTGTGGCAGTGCAATTCCACCCCGAATATCGCAGTACGGTATTGGCTCCGCACCCGCTGTTTGAGGCGTTTATTGGGGCGGCGTTGGCTTATGCGAAGAAGTCGTAAAGCCTTATAACTATAAACTAAACTTTTCCAAAGTTCAAAACTTTGGAAAAGTTACACTCGGTTATACTTGCGCGTATTTCTTCATCACATTCTGCTCTCTATGTTCTAAATGTACCGCAACAGGGTAGTTCTGCGTAAGAAAAGCTGCCGTTTGTTCGGCAAAATACACCGAACGATGTTGTCCGCCGGTGCAACCAAAGCAAATCATAAGATTTGAAAAACCTCGTTCAATGTAGCGTTTCACGCTTTGTTCGGTAAGTGCGAACATGTGTACTTTAAATTCATGTGTTGCCGCTTGTTGTTCCAAATATTCAATCACAGGCGTTTGCATACCGGTAAGTGCTTTATATTCTTCAATTACACCCGGATTTGGAATTGCCCGGCAGTCGAAAATAAATCCGCCACCATTGCCCGAAGGGTCTTCGGGAAGTCCTTTTTTGAAGGAAAAACTTGTAATGTGAACGGTGAGGGTTGCTGGAGTTGCTGTCATATTTTAAAATTAGTGGTTAGAGATTAGTGAATGTGCCAATGTGATAATGTGCCAATATAGTAAAATGTGTTAATTATTTTATGTCTTATTTTAAATTGTTTAATTCTCTAATTATTTATTAGCATATTGTCTCATTGGCATATTAGCATATTGTCTCATTAGCATATTGTTAGAACCGGCAATTGCTGAATACAAGAATTAAGGTAAGGAATAGAAATAAGCATATTCATTTTTTCGCTTTGCAGTTTCAAATTTTCCAACGCCGGTGCAATACTTTCTATAAAATGCTGTTTGCGTTGAATAAAACCTCTATAACCGTAAGCACCAAGTGTTTGCAATATGCGAATGAATATAAATCCTTCGTATAATTCTCGGAATTCGCAGGTCGAAGTGTAGGTTGAGCGAGGCAATTGTTCAATATAAAATGAGAGCAAACGTTCTCGTTGTGCCGCCGAAAGATTTGCTTTTGCTTGATAGAGGAGAGAAACCACATCGTATTGCAATGCCCCTTGCATAGCGCCTTGAAAATCAATATAACGCAACGAATTTTCGTGCACTAAAATATTACGAGCCTGAAAATCACGATACATACAATAGGAGCGTGGTGCTCGGAGCAAAAAGTTTATCAGCGTATTGCAGTCATTTTCAAGTTGTTGGTCGCTACATTCAAGTGGTGTGAGTTTGAGATAATAATATTTAAAATAGTAAAAATCCCATTTTATAGCAACTTCGTCAAACTGCGAACGGTTGAAGCAACGTGAATAATCCAAATCGTTCGTACCTTGTATTTGAAATTTCTGTAAATCTGTCAAGGCTTGTTGGTAAAGCGTTTCAACCTGTTTTTCATTACAATTTTGTTTGTAAGTTAATAAATCGGTATCACCAAAATCTTCGATAATGTAAAGCCATGGCTCAGGTTTTTCTTGTGCAAAAATGCGAGGAACGGGTAAATGTGCTTGTTTAAAATGATTGGCGAAATACAAAAACGCTTTGTTTTCGTCAATATTTGTGCCGTTGCAGGCAATGTACGAACCGGTTGTGGTTGTTACACGAAAATACTGCCGTGAAGAGCCTGCGCCCGAAAGTTGCGTACATGAAACGAACTTGCCAAGTGCTTCGTTTTGAGCGATTAATGATTGTATGCGGTTTTCTAAGGTCATGTATTATAGATATTCAATTGATAGTAAGATATTCATAGATACTCAATTGTATTTATTGATTAATTGGCATATTGTCGTATTGGCACATTGAACTATTCAATCCCACTCAACATAGGCACAAAACTACAAAGCCCAAAATCCCGCTGCTCAAATTCCGTTTCCGATAGTTTTTTTATTTGCATCAGCACTTGTGTTTTGTCTTCGCCAAGCGGCGCAACCATAATGCCGCCAACTTTCAGTTGGTCGAGCAAAGTGCGGGGAATATAGGGGGCTGCGGCGGTAATTATAATTTTATCGTAGGGGGCAAATGGTTGAAAACCTTTGAAACCGTCGCCCAAAAGAGTATCTACCGAAATTCCGAGCGATTGCAGTAAATCTTTGGTTTTGAAGAATAGTTTTTTTTGTCGTTCAATGGTATGAACACGTGCGCCCATTGCGCGCAAAATAGCTGCTTGATAGCCACTTCCTGTTCCTATTTCAAGTACTTTTTCTGCCGGTTTTAGTTCAAGTAATTGTGTTTGTAAAGCCACTGTGTAGGGCTGCGAAATTGTTTGCTTGGCATCTATGGGGTAGGCTTTGTCTTCGTAAGCAAATTGTTGCAAACTGCTGTCGGTAAAAAATAAATGGCGTGGAACGGTTGCCAATGCTTTTAAAAGAGCCGCATCGTAAATGCCTTTTTTTTGCAGGAGTGTAACAAGTTCATTGCGTTTTGCTTGAAATAATATTTCGCTACTCATTGTTTCGATGTTGTTTAAATTTTCTACAAATATAGTAATTTGCAGTTATTTAAAAATCTCAAAACGAGGATTTTTTAAACGAGTTCCGGAATTGTCCCACAATTTTTGGTCTATGTTTTGGTTTGCCCGAAAAGTAATTTCTTTGGCGAGCGAACCGTTTTCGTGCCAATAGTAGGTAGTACCTTCTTTTTGGTTGTTCACAAAGGTTGTTTCCCGTTTTTTTGTTCCCGACCGGTACCAATACGTCCATACACCTTCACGTTTGCCGTTTTTCAGTTCGCCCCAAAGTCCAATGCTTCCGTTTTCGTATTTTTCGTACACCATACCGGTGTATGGTTTTTCTTCGTAGAAATATACATTATTGCTTTGCTGTAATTGACGCAATTCAACTTTTTGATTTTGAGCGAATAGCGCAATAGCGAAACAAGAAAAAATAGTGGCAAGTAACACCGGTTTCATAGACGACACAGGTAATGTTTAACTGGCAATTGGCAGCATTTGAAACGGCACATTTACAATTGATTGATAGTTTTCTCCGGCTTCGAGCATATCGTCATCATTAGCATCGTAGAGCCAATTCACAATCACATTGGCATTGTTTTTTACCATCGTTTCCAATTTTTTGAATATACCCAAGAAACATTTCGACGAACTTGTGTTAAAATATTCCAATTCTATGTTCAAAATGGTTTTTTCCTGCGGATTGGCGGCATATTTGCCAAGCCAATCAATAATAGGCGTATAAAAATCAGAAGCATTTTCGAGAATTGAAACACCTTTCAAAAGTAAAACACCTGTTTGGGCATTTAAGTGTACGGTTGGAATTCTCGCAGTTCCGTTTATTTCTATATTTTCCATGGGGTGTATTATTTTTACACAAAGATAATGATTTTTCATATAATAAGCAAGTTATTTACTGAATAAAAGAGTATTTATGACGAAAATCATTAAGAATTATGATTGTAATTATTAATAAAAATGATTATGCGCCATTCTTGTTATTCAATGTGTATGCCAAATTACGAAACCTTAATTTTCAGCAAGTTATAATTAATTGCAAATCTAACAATGTTCATTTTCGGACGCTTTGTGTCCGGTTATGAACAATTTTTGAACAATTTTTGAACAATTTGGTTTTTTGAATGTCTGCATATAAGATATAACTACTTCCGAGTAATCAATATATTGCCTTCAAAATAGATTTCCGCAAAACAAAAACATTAATTGCAATAATTACAATTGTGCAAATAATAGCACAAATCAATGAAAACCAAAACATTGGCACTTCAATTGTGGTAATTGTTTCTACTATTTCAATAATTTTTATGTATGTGATGTGCGAGGCAAAAAAAGCAACGATTGACAAAAGCGGACAAAGCGTGTAAATTATAAGCAAATACGGTTTTTGAATGTTTTTGCGAGAAAATCCTAACAGATACAAATTGCGTATTCGTTCTTTGTTTCGTTCTATAATAAGCTGAAAATTAAACACTAAGAGCCACAGCGCAAGCAGAGTTATAATAATTCCAATGCCGCCCACAAGCGTAAGCGCAATGGTTAAATAGAGCGTGAGTTTGCTGTTGGCAAGCGACGATTCGTCGATTTGCAGGTTTTTTTGCGCAAAAAATTGTGCTATGCGAGCATCGGCAAGGTTGGGGCAGTCAATTATGAGGCGCGAAGGTTGATTTTTGGCGTTTGGCGCAAACTCTGTATTTGCCCATTGCAAAAAATTCTGCGGCACAAGCACGGTATTTATTTTCTTTGAAAATCCAATAATTTTTATTGCAAACTGCGCCGATTGCGTGTCGTTATAAATGCGAATTTTAAGCGGAATGGAGCGGAACACGCTTTCCGACAGTTGCGGCAAACCCCGCGTGGGAGCGTAGCCAAAATTGTAAAGCGCAAGAAAATTATAGGGCAAAATTACCGGAACGCTCGCCATTCCTTCGTGCCAGTGCCAGCTTTCGGTGGTGTTGTACACGTATTTATCGGGAACTGCCTCGAAAAAGAAATCGGTGTAAAATTTTGGAATTAGTTTGCTGTCGCTAAACAGCGTAACCGAAAATTGCGATGACATAAAAGCATCAACCGAGTTGAAAAATTCCTGTTTTTTGAGTGTTTCAATTTCGGATTGTGAAAATGTTGCCGGCGAATTACGCAAGGTTGTAAATGTTGATATTTTTTTGCTGATAATCAAAAAATCTTTTGCAAATAAATCATCTTCAACTTGTTGTATCGACTTAAATAAAGAAAAACTTGAACACGCCAAAAACACAATATACAAACCGATAATGCTTGAAATGCTAAATAAACAAATGTGCACAATACGAATATTGCTGCGCACAATTTTCCAAAGTTCTTTATAAATAGAAAACATAGTCGTGTGGAATTTCAAGATTAGCGTGTAGGAGTGTGGTAACGATTGTTGCGCCTTGTTGCTGCGCTTCGTGCTGTATGCGCCCAGCCGCAATTGCGGTATTTTCTTTGTCTAAATGACTAAACGGTTCGTCGAGCAACAAAACTTCAAAGGGCTGGCACAGTGCACGAATTACGGCAACTCGTTGTTGCTGTCCAAACGAAAGGGTTGCCGCCGCTTGGTCGCGTTTTTCGCCAAGCCCAAAAAGTTCCAAAAGTTCTAAAATTTCGCTGCGACTTTTGTATTTGGTCAGTTTGTTTTTCAATTCTATATTTTCCAAAGCCGTAAGCTCCGAAAATAGCTGTAAACCTTGGAATACAATGCTTATGTGATTTCTGCGAATAGTAGTCCAATCGTTATTTTTATAGCTATTCGCATTTGTGGGAGTGTGGCTTCGGCTCCGCTCAGCCACCGCCGCCCGGTCGTTGAGCATTTCGACTTCGCTCAATGACCACGGAGTCGAAACGACATTTTTAGAAGTTTTCATATCAAAATAAACCGCCCCCTGATAATCGGAACGCATACCATACAAAATATGCACAAGCGACGATTTTCCCGTTCCACTCGGCGCAACTATTTGATAGCTGTGATTTTCTTTTAACTCACATTGCGTAAGCCAAATGTCGGATTTTTCGACCTGCGTGGCGAGGGGATTGGGGACGCAATTTTCAAAGAGGATTTTCATGTTTTGGTGTGTAGGGGCGATGCCTGTGTGCTCGCCCTGTTAAGATATTCAATAGATATTTGCCAAATGTCATTTATTGTGCAAATATAAGAAATTGTTCTATTGAATTAAAAATTATTTTTTTGAAAAAGAAAATCACAAAAAAACCTATCTTTGCGAAAGTAAAGTTGAATAATTAACATTTTAAATTTCATTATTATGAAAAAAACTTTCTTAAAATTCAGTTTACACGTAATTTTAGCACTATTTGCAACGATTACAGTAGCTTTTGCACAAAAACCAGACCCCAAAACCACCGATGCCGGCGTAGTAATTAACGGTGTAAAATGGGCTACACGCAATGTTGATACTTTTGGCACTTTTGCAGAAAAGCCAGAAAGCGCAGGTATGTTCTACCAATGGAATCGCCCCAAAGCGTGGAATGCAACAGATACAACGGTAACCAGTTGGGACGCTACCGTTCCCACAGGCACCACATGGGAAAAAGCAAACGACCCTAGCCCCAAAGGTTGGCGAGTGCCTACCAAAGCAGAGCAGGATAAATTATTTGACACCGAAAAAGTAACTAACGCATGGACAATCCAAAACGGCGTAATCGGACGTGAGTTTACCGACAGAGCAACCGGAAACTCTCTTTTCTTTCCGGCAGTAGGCTACCGCGGCTACAGTACCGGCACGCTCTACTATGCAGGCGTGCTCGGCTACTATTGGAGCAGTACGCCCTACGATTCGGTCGAGGTGCGCGCGTACCGCGCGTTCTTCGATGGGAATGGCGCGAACGTGGGCCTCGCCTATCGCAGGAACGGCTTCTCGGTGCGCTGTGTGCTCGCAGAATAAATTCGATTCATTTGATTATTTGACTATTAAAAAATTTTTGAAAATTCACCATTTTTCTACGTAATTAACTTTGGCAAAGTTTTGCGAAGAAAAGTTTCGCGAGGAAAAATTATTTTGACAATTTAAAATTTTAAAAAAATGGCTACCTACGATTTTGAAAAAGGATTGAAACAAAATGTTTTGAAAAAAGTAATCATTAACCACTAATAATTATCCCTATCCTCTTTCCGCTCCCAAACCTCAAAAAGCGCATGCGCCGAAGGCAAATCTATATGCACGGTTTTAATAGAACGCTCAATTATATCTTTGCCCAATTCGGTGTAAATAAAATTATCGTCGAAACCTATACGTGCGGCATGGTGGCGGGTTGCCGAAAAAACTACCCGCTGTAAACGCGCCCAATAAATTGCTCCCAAACACATGGGGCACGGCTCGCACGAGGCGTACAATACGCAATTTTCCAACGAATGACTTTGCTTAATTTCGCAGGCTCGGCGAATAGCTTCCACTTCGGCATGAGCTGTGGGGTCGTTGTGCTGGCGCACGCAATTACCGGATTCGGCTATAATTTTGCCGTTTTCAACCACCACTGCGCCAAAGGGACCGCCGCCTCGTTCTACGCTTTCGAGGGCTATGGCTATGGCTCGTTCAAGAAAAAATGTGTCGCTTTTATTTTTCATTTTCCCCTCTTTTCAAACTTATAAACTAATTTCTATCAAAGTGCAACGACGTTTTAATATCAAATAAATCATTGGTTGTAACCACATTATGATAGTTTTTTTCGGCAAGACCGTTAATTAATTTCTTATCGCCTGTCCATAATTTACATTTGAATTGCTTGGCGTAAGCCACATAAACAATATCTTTTGGGTCTATGCCGGTTACTAATTTTTCGGCAAAAAGCCAATTAGGCAGATGTATTTGTTCTTCCGAAACAAATGTTATTGATTTGCAAATTTGATATTCTGCCTCTCGAACTTGCTCCAACGAGAGTTTTGATATTTTCATTAGTTTATCGTAATGCAAATAAATTTCGGAGCGCAAAAAATCGGGAGCAATAAATGAAAATATTTTTCCGGAATTTATCAAAATATCGCCAATTTTTCCGTTTGTATTCAAGATTCCGCTAAATACAATATTGGCATCAACAATAATTTTCATTTCAAAAAGCGATGTTTATTATTTTTCCACCAATTTGAATTTACGCTTTCTGCAAGCGCATCAACATCGGCTTGCCCGGCTTTCGACATTGAAGTTGCCTCCAAATATTTGGCATAATTAATCAAACTCTGAATTCCGAAAACATCTTTTGCGGAAGACGATAATGATATTGTAATGCAGTTGTTTTCTATTCTCTCTATCAGCATAACAAAAAGTTTTTGAGTATATTTAAAAACAAAGGTAGTAATTTTTGGCAAATTTTCAAAATATAGCAGAAATTTTCTTAATTTGCGCCGAATTTTAAAACAAATATAAAAAATATTAAGATATGAAAAAACGTAACCCTCTTTTTTATGCAGCAGGATTGCTCGCATGCGCCTCTTTTTTAGCATTTTCAATAGCAGAAAAAAAACCGAAAGCGGAAAAACCAAAAGAAACAATGCTTGAAATTCACACCAATCACGGTGTAATGACAGTGAAATTGTACGACGAAACACCCCTTCATCGCGATAATTTCGTGAAACTTGCAAGCGAAGGGTTTTACGATAGTTTATTGTTCCACCGTGTAATTCAGGGATTTATGATACAAGCAGGCGACCCAAATTCAAAAAATGCTCCTGCTGGCGCGCAATTGGGTGTGGGCGGACCGGGTTACACTGTGCCTGCGGAATTTAACGCCAATCTTATTCACAAAAAAGGCGCTTTGGCAGCGGCGCGTTTGGGCGATGCCATGAACCCCGAAAAAGCATCATCGGGTTCGCAATTTTATATTGTGCAAGGTCAAAAAAGCGCTGTTTCGGCACAAAAATATAGCGAAACACAACAAGAAATTTACAAAACCATAGGCGGAACACCGTTTTTAGATGGTCAATATACCGTGTTTGGCGAAGTTGTGAAAGGTTTGGAAATAATTGATAAAATTGCAAGTGTGCAAACTCAGCCCGGCGACCGCCCTGTGAACGATGTAATAATAACAAAAATCGTAATTTTAAAATAAGGCTTCGACTTCGCTCAGCCACCGCTCCTTCGGTCGTTGAGCGAAGTCGAAACGTTCCCTTCCTCGTTTCCTCGTCTCCTTGTTTCCTAAAAACCTAAAAAACATGTTACAAAAAATTGAAAATCTTCATGCTGCAATTGCAGCATTTAAGGCACAATCAAAAGAAGAAGTTGAACAATTCCGTTTGACGTTTTTGTCGAAAAAAGGCGAATTAAATAATCTTTTTTCGGAATTTAAAAATGTGGCAAACGAACAGAAAAAAGAAATAGGCGCAAAAATTAATGTTCTTAAAAATGCTGCGCAAGCAAAATTCGATGAATTGCAAGCGACATTTGCTTCAACCGAAACTCAAAACCTTGATATTGACGTCAGTTTACCCGGCAACCCTTTGCAATTGGGCAGCCGGCACCCATTGTCGATTATAAAACAACAAATTATCGACATTTTTGCCCGCATTGGTTTTACTGTTTCCGAAGGGCAGGAAATGGAGGACGATTGGCACGTGTTCAGTGCCTTGAATTTCCCTGATGAACACCCTGCGCGCGATATGCAGGATACGTTTTTTATTGAAAAAAATCCCGATATTTTATTGCGCACTCATACTTCGAGCGTGCAAGTGCGTGTGATGGAAAAAACGCAACCGCCTATTCGTGCCGTTTTCCCCGGACGAGTGTTCCGCAATGAAGCAATTTCGGCGCGTGCGCACTGTATTTTCCACCAAGTGGAAGGATTGTATATCGACAAAAATGTATCGTTTGCCGACCTGAAACAAACCCTTTTGTTTTTTGCCAAAGAAATGTTTGGCGCCGACACGCAAATTCGTCTGCGTCCCTCGTATTTCCCGTTTACCGAGCCTTCGGCAGAAATGGACATTTCGTGTTCATTGTGCGGCGGCACGGGTTGCAATGTGTGCAAACACAGCGGTTGGGTCGAAATTTTGGGTTGCGGCATGGTTGACCCGCAAGTGCTTGAAAATTGCGGTATCGACAGCAAAGTTTACACCGGATTTGCCTTTGGAATGGGAGTGGAGCGCATTACAATGCTTAAATACGGAATAAAAGATATTCGTTTATTTTTTGAAAACGATTTGCGGTTTATTCGGCAATTTAGTGCGGCGCAGTAAGAAAACGAAAAATACTACCACAATGTTAGAAAAAATAAAACAACACTATACAATATCGAACAAAGAAATAGGTTCGATAGTGAAATATAGCGAAGCTGAATATATTTACAATCTTGTAAAAACCAACAATTTCAAAACTACACTGGAAGTGGGCTTTGGACTTGGTTTTTCGGCAAGCCACATAATGGCTGCTACCAATTCCACGCATATTGCAATAGACCCATTTCAAAATAAACGGTTTGGGAACGACGGAATTGAGATTTTTACCAAATTGGGATTGCTTGATACATTACAATTGATTACCGATTATTCTCATTTTGCATTGCCGCAATTACTGAAAGAAGGTAAAACATTCGATTTTGTTTTTATCGATGGCGACCACAAATTCGATTCTGTGTTTGTTGATTTTTATTTTTGCGAAAAAATGTTGAATCACAACGGAATGATTGTGTTTCACGATGCGTGGACACGAAGTGTGTCGAGCGTAAAAAGTTATATCAGAAATAATCGCAAAGATTTTCAAATTCTTCATTCGCCTGAAAAGCGATTGGTAGTTGTCAGAAAAATTGGAACCGACACTCGTAGTTGGTTAGATTTCAGTTCGTTTAGAAATTCTTTGAGTGCATATATTACACATTCTATTACAAGATATAAATGGCGTAAACGAATGAAAAAATCGCAAAAATAATCTCTTTTACACACAATGAAACGTTTTTATTTTTTACCGCTTTGTATTCTTTTGGCATTGGGAATTTCGTGCAACAAAAATCCCTACAAACGCGATGTTTCGTCAATCAAAGTCGATTTTGAAATTTATGCGTTTGAGGACGATATTTTGGATTTGGCAAATAATTTTTCGGAAGAAAAGCGGCTTGCCATGCTCGAAAAATACCCCGATTTTTTTGAAACTTTCAATGAATGGATTTTGAAAATTGGCACATCAAACGACAGTGCGTACAGCAAAAAATTGGCGGAATACATGAACAGCGAAGAAGTGAAAACTATGTACGAATTGACCATTCCGGTGCGTGAACGCCGCGAGGAATTGCAAAAAAAGTTACAATCAGCATTTCAATATTATTTGTATTATTTCCCCGAAAAAACTATTCCGCAAATATGCACTTTTGTGGGCAACGGCACAGGAATAGCGGTAGATTCAAGTGAGGTGGGTATTGGAGTTGATAGTTATTTGGGCGCAGATGCCGAAATATATAGAGCAATGGGTTTGGCAAATTTTACCCGTCAAAAAATGTATTTCAACCGTATTCCCGTTGATTTTATGCGTGCTTTGGCTGAATACAGTGATTTTCCCATGCAATTTGGCGACAGTTTTTTTGAAGAAGACCATTTGCTTGCTCACATGATAGGGCATGGGCGTTATATGTTTTTTGTAAAATCAATGTTGCCCATGGAACACGACACCGTAATTTGGGGCTACACCCAAAAGCAACTTGAATTTTGCGAAAAATCGGAACGGGAATTTTGGAAATATTTTGTGGGCAACAATCAATTATTGTTTACCTCCAATCGTATGGATATAAAACGATTTACCGACGACGGACCGTTTACCCACGCATTTACCCGCGAATCGCCGGCTCGCATTGGGCAATGGATTGGTTTCCGCATTGTAGAATCGTTTATGAAAAATAATCCCAATGTAACTATGCACGATTTATTTGCAATAACTTCGGCGCAGGAAATTATGCAGAGGGCTAAGTATAATCCGTAAAGCCCCCCTAAATCCCCCCTCAAGGGGGGACTTGCTGAAGCAAAGAATAAAAGTTGATAAGTAAACTATATGAATACAACAGTAAATCAATGCTCTGCTTTCTCCTCCCCTTGTGGGGGAGGTTGGGAGGGGGCTTCTCTCGTAATCCTCGATGCCGATACGCTCGGCGCAAATGTAAATCTCAACCGTTTTTCGGATTTTGGCGCGGTGCGCATATTTGCTCAAACGGCTAAGCACGAACGCTTGGCGCATATAGGCAATGCGCAGATAATTATTACCAACAAAGTAATTATTGACAAGGAAATTATTGATGCCTGCGAGCAATTGCAATTGGTGTGTTTAACGGCTACCGGCATGAATAATGTTGATGTGGAATATGCGAAGCGCAAAGGAATTGCAGTGAAAAACGTAGCCGGTTATTCCACGCACAGTGTGGCGCAACATACATTTGCACTCTTACTCAGTTTGATGCATCATATTGAATATTACAGCAATTATGTAGCTTCGAAAACGTATTCGCAGCAGAATTTATTTACTCACATACAGCAAGGGTATTCTGAATTGTACGGCAAAACGTGGGGAATAATTGGTTTGGGCGCAATTGGCAGGGCAGTGGCAAAAATTGCCGAAGCCTTTGGTTGTAAGGTTTGTTATTATTCCACATCGGGCAAAAATGCAACGAGCGATTACGAACAAAAATCATTGAACGATTTGCTCGCTTCGAGCGATATTGTTTCAATTCATGCTCCGCTCAATGAGCAAACGTTGGGTTTAATTGGTGCAAAAGAATTGCAACAAATGAAATCAAGTGCATATTTAATAAATGTAGGGCGAGGCGGTATTGTAAACGAACCTGATTTGGCGCAAGCTCTGCGTTGTAACGAAATTGCCGGTGCGTGTTTAGACGTTATGCAACAGGAGCCTTTGCCCGAAAATTCACCGTTGTTGGCTGACGATTTACGAGCGAAATTGCTAATTACGCCGCACATAGCGTGGATTAGCAACGAGGCGCTTGAAACGCTGATGAATAGGGTTTATGAGCATATTTGTGAGTTTTTAGATGCTTGTGTTGCAGCCGGTGCAAAGCTCATTTCGCAATCGAAGTCGGCAGACGACTACCCGTACGATAGAGAGGAGGTGGCAAATTTGTTGAGAATAAGGCGAAATATGACTGAGGGGAACACAAAAGAGGTAGATATTAATAACTTTTGGAATTAATAATGAGAATACGAGAAACCGAAGAAGCACAGGAAGATAAAGAGAAAATAAAAAAGTCTTATCCCAAATCGGTGCAAAAAAAGTTGGAAAAACTTATAAAGGAAATGTCCGAAACTCCTTATGAAGGAACAGGAAAACCCGAAGCATTGAAATACGAACTTACCGGCTTTTGGTCTCGCCGCTTGACAGACAAAGAAAGGATTGTTTATTGTGTTGAAAATGACATACTTTATGTTACGAGATATTTAAGCCATTATGGTAAAAAATAATTAAAAATCACAAAAAATCCCTTGCCAATCTAAAATTATTTCCTATCTTTGAAATCGCAAAAGAGAGTACTCTCTTTTTGTATTATACTGTTGGTACACAGTATAATACAAAAAGAGAGTACTCTCTTTTTGTATTATACTGTTGGTACACAGTATAATACAAACACAAGTAATAATATAAAAAATTAAAGCAATGAGAAAAAATGTTTTTTTAGTGATTTTTAGTGTGCTGCTTTGTGCGCAGGCGCATAGTCAAGAAATATATCGAGGTACTACGTATGAGTATATTAATGGTGCTTTCTATACAATTAATTATGAGTGCGAAATTTTAGGTAATTTTGTTGTAGGTGGTACGGCACGAGTGGAAATTAACTGTGCTAATGTTAAAAACGGACAACTTGATATTGATATACCGAGGTATATTAATTGCTTCATATCAGCCGGTGGCTCTAATTTACAGGCTTCTCTTCCGACGTATGTTTATTTTCGCAGTGGTAATTGTGAGATTACAACAATAAAAATAGGACAGAATTATTCCGGAGATTTTTACGAAATGTTTGGTTGGGGAACGGCTAATAGACTTGATGGACTTGCTAATCTCACTTCGATTGAAGTTGCAGAAGGAAATTTGACTTATTCTTCGGAAGATGGAATATTGTATAATCGTAATAAAACTTCTTTACTTTGTTACCCTGCAAAAAAGATAGGGGATAATTTTGTTATTCCCGGAACCGTAACAAAAATTGATTCTTATGCTTTTGAGAATTGTATTAACCTTACTTCTGTTAATATACCAAGCAGTGTAACAAACATTCATGATTTTGCATTTCAGTTGCACCCTAATCTAATTTCAATTGAAGTTGCAGAAGGAAATAAAAATTATTCTTCGGAAAATGGAGTGTTATATAATAGCGATAAAACAGCCTTACGTCATTATCCTCAGGGAAAATTAGACAAAAATTTTATTATTCCTGCAATGGTAAAAGACGTTTGGATTATGAGGTCTCCTAATCTTATATCAATTACCATACCACCAAGTGTGAGTTATTTGAGTAATAACTTTTCGGGTTATGGTTGTCCAAATCTTACTTCTATCGAAGTTTTAGCAGGGAACAAAAATTATTCTTCGGAAGATGGAATATTGTATAATAGCGATAAAACCACCCTGCTTTGCTATCCTGCTTCAAAAACAGGGGAAAGTTTTGTTATTCCTGAAACGGTAACAATTATTGGAAATGGAGCATTTATGTATTGTGCTAATCTTACCTCACTTTACATTCCCGAAAGTGTAACAGCTATTCGATTTGGTGCGATTGAAAGTTGTGCTAAACTTACTTCTATTATCAATCTTAATCCTGTTCCTCTTAATATAGCAGATTTAGAAACTTTTAAATATGTAGATAAAAGTGCGTGTACATTGTATGTTCCGGTAGGCAGTAAAGAGAATTATCAAAACGCAAGAGTTTGGAAAGATTTTAAAAATATTGTAGAACTTCCTGCCAATAATGAAAACCCCTGCCAAGAATTAGAAGAAAACACCGACCCCAACTACACCTACCGCTATTTTCTATGGGGCGGCAAAGAAAGCCCTACAAAACCTGCGAAAGGAGTAAATCATTACAGGGTAACGTTTTACAAAGGAAATCCTACTGCTTTGGATAAGTATAAGTGTAATTAAATCTGAACCATGCTTGTTTAGATGAGGCTGTCCTAAAAGTCAAATAGATTTTTCAAATAGTTACGATTTATAAGTTGTGGCACAAAAGGTGCAGAGCACCGAAAATATTTGTAGTATTTAACGCAACACACAAAGCAAG
>Ga0209737_10001798_pt1 | contig 15130 bp, 10 predicted proteins | sample TergutCu122P3_FD_187284 | JGI IMG/M metagenome (GOLD analysis project Ga0209737, IMG submission 187284) | Cubitermes ugandensis P3 segment gut microbial communities from Kakamega Forest, Kenya - Cu122 P3 (SPAdes) (version 2) | ecosystem: Host-associated > Arthropoda: Insects > Digestive system...
ACGACGCCGCTGACGACGACGATGCACCGCCTCGGCGAGCGCGATACGCGGCTACCCCCAAGAGCGGGGCCTCAGTCGCCGGCCCCGCAACGCCCCGCTCGGAGAAATCAGTGTCCAGTGTCCAGTATCCGGTGCCCAGACTGGGGGGAATCCAGCAGCAACTGGCAACTGGCAACTGGCAACTGGCAACCGCCAACCGGTCTTTGCCCGAAGCAGGCCTTGAATTGTATCCCCCTATTCTTTAGAAGATTAAACGCATGCGTCGCATTGTGCGGCCAGGAATCATCCATCAGATCGGAAAACGTTAGGAAAACGCCATGAATAAACACTCACGAACCAGCGTGGCCCTCATTGTCGGCTTGGTTCTGGCAACCAGTTGCAATGAGTCCGTCGTTGTGCCGCCCGTGGTGGATCCGGCGCTCTGCGGCAATGACCATCTTGATCCCGGCGAGTCGTGCGATGGCCGGCTGTTTGCTTCCTGGGTGCATGCCGAATGCCAGGAAAATGAATACTTCGATGCGAGCTATTTGCAATGCACGCCAGCCTGTGAAGTCGATTTTAGTCAGGTCTGCCGTACGGGCTGGTGTGGAAACCGGGTGATTGATCCAGGCGAAGAGTGCGACTTGCAGACGATGCCAGCGCTGCAATTTGCCTGTGCTGATCCAGACAAATCGAAAGTGTACTGTCGCGATTGCCGAATCGTCGATCTGGGCGCCTGCGAGGCGATCTCCCCACTTTGTGGCAACGGCGTGCTGGATGAGGGGGAGCTGTGCGATGGCGTTCTGTTCCGTTCTGGGTCACAGACTTGTCCAGCCGGCATGACCCCGATTCCTGGCGGCACATTTCGTTGCCTTTCGTCGTGCCAGGTCATTGATGTTTCGGCGGCCTGCAAACCCATCACTGAGCCGCCCACGCCTGACACCTGTGGCAATGCACAGCTTGACGAAGGCGAAGCATGCGATGGCTCGCTGTTTGACCAGGATGCTCTGGAAAACGCCCTGGCCGGTGTAACATGTGCCACCGGGTATGAGATCGACACCTCAAGGGTTCGGTGTTTGAAGAACTGCACGCTTGACGTCAGCCAGGTCTGTCGCCCCGTCGTCCATGCACTCATCAGCGAGGTGGTGCCTTACCTGACTGTTTCCGGCACCACAATCTCACTGAGGGGTTTAGCCCTTGAGCTAACCAACATGAGCAACACCCAGAGCATTGATGTCACAGCGTGTGCTCTGGGTCTCATGAACAGCGCAGGTGTTCAGATCTCCTACCCATTTTCCGATCTTGACATCACCGAACTCAAACCGCGCACACCCCTGGTGATATGCGATCAGGCGGGCGATTTTTTTGGAAACGCCTGCGATACTGCCATCCCCCACATGGGCGGCATCGTCGAAAATCTCCCGGGCCATGCACTTTTGGGCATTTTCTGCGGCGCAGAGCACGCCCCCATCGATCTTTTCAACCTCGACTCTTTTGCAGCAGCCATCCAATATGGCGGCGTCAATTTTGTGCGACGCTGTGACGCCATGCCTGTGACAGAACCTTCTCAGGCCCTTTTGGGAGAGGGGTGGGTAATTTCTTCCGACACCACAGGTGCACCGACCTACGGTTTGGGTGACCATTGCTCCAACGAAGACGCCATGGTCACCCAGTGCACCTATACCGCCAGCCGCACAACGCTGACAGATCGCTCTCAGTCGATCGAACTTGCGCTGACACTTATCGTTCCCGGAATCACAGACAAAACGCCCGGTACGGATGTCAACCCGGGCATGGGCATCGAATTTATCGCGGGCAAATTGAGCGGAAATAAAGTCAGCCAGGCGATCATTCATCGGGCAATTGTCACCCCTGATCTGTCCCATTTTGATGAAGGCGGGGTGGATCGCTATATCGGCAGACTGCGCAACTATCACAATTACGAAGGTTTCCTGAGCTATGACGCAGGTGAGTATGTTCTGGATGCCGCCATCACCTTCGACAATGGCGTAAGTTATATTTATTGCGGCCCTGCCGGCACGATTGAGGACTATGCAACCTACATCGAAGGCACGCGCAACCGGTTGAGCGTAAGTTACGATGACGGGGATGGTACCTGCGGGGATGGCATCATCCAACCCAGCGAAGTCTGTGACGGCGCATTGTTTTTGCCTGAGGCACTGCTGTGCGATAACGAAAGTGAGGTCATCGCCTTTCCTGACAAAGTCAGGTGTTCATGCAGCATGGTCAACACATCCGCTGCATGCGCAAGCCCCGTTCCCGGGTGCGGGGACGGGGTCCTGGCTGACAGCGAAATGTGTGACGGTGATCAGTTTAACCATGAGAAAATTGCAAAAACCTGCAAAAGTGACACAGTCTACGCGCCGAGCCGAACCACTTGCAGCGCAATCTGCCAGGCCAATACGGCCAATGCCTGCCTGCCCAAAACACATCTCGTTTTTGACGAGTTCGTTACCCACTATGACGGGACTGGCACGCTGGATGCCTTTGCCATCGCGATGGTTCTTAACTCGGACGAAGCCATCGACAGTGCTGCCTGCACACTGGGTTTCCTCGACAGTGCACACAAGTTGTTCAGCTACATCAGCCTCAGTCGATTCTTCCCAACGGGCAGTGCAGATCTCAACATCTATCCCTGCCAATCGCTCGTCTTCTGCACACAGCGCTCAACCACGGCAGTGCTTGGCAACGGATCTGACGGCCCCTGCGACATCTATATCCGGCCAGAGGATTTCTTCGGCATTCTCAATAAACTCGCTGTTATCCAGCTGACCTGCGGCGGCGTCTTCCTGGATTTCTTCGATGTGTCCGGCCTCAAAGGGCAACTCAAGTTGGGGGTCGACTACGGCAAAACCGTCGACGGGCTCCCCTGGCCCAATATCAATACAGTTTCGCTGACCCAGCGCATGACACTTGATCACGATCGCGAGTTTTCACTTGAAGGTTTTGGCGAGGGATGTACACCCTAGACAGTCAACACGCCCCCCACGAAAAAAGAGTGCCGGCGCGTATTTGGCGATGCCAGATAGCGCCGGCGGCCAGCGTATTGGCCGCCCCCGGCCAATAGCGGGCCCCACCATGCCAACCCTGACCCTCGAAAACATGAGCTTTGGCTACGGACGCGGTGACATTTTCTCATCTGTCAGCGTTGAAACCAGCAATGCGCTTTTGTGCACAGGCGCCAATGGGTCTGGGAAGACAACGCTTCTGAAGCTTCTGGCGCGCGTCTTGTGGCCCAGAGCAGGAACAATACGACTGGATGGGCGGCGTCGGTACGTGTCAGCGGCATTCTTTGGCGACGAAATTTTATTGGATGATTTAACAGTTTTTGCGCATTTTAACTGGCTTAAACGGCATGTCGACGCGGATGATGCTTTTCAGCATCGTGCAAGGGAGCTTTTTGATTTGCATGCCATGTGGGGGGCTCGTGTGGGGGATTTGTCGTGCGGGATGCGGCGCTGGGTGGGGTTGGCGTTTTCGCTCTCAACGCCATCAGAGGCATATTTCCTCGATGAGCCATTTGCGCATCTGGACGAAACGCGAATGCGGCTGCTCATCGCTGCCCTGGGTGAGGTATGCGCTCTGGGACGGTTTGTGGCGCTGACACATCATGTGCCGGTGTCGCTTGGTTTTGCGCACAAGGTTTGGAATTTATGCGATGGGTAGTGTGGGTATCGCTCCTGGATTTAAACACGCGCCTCCTGTGGTCACGGCGGTCGAGCTGGTGCGTGGCGTTTTTTGTTTTTGGGCTCCTGGTGACATGTATGGGATTTGCGGGGTGGCTGTCGGATATCCACCATGCCACGCATGCCGCCTGGTTGTGTCTGATCATCTTTGGCTATGCGACGTTTTTCCTGGAAACTTCGGACGATCAACCGCGCCTTGAGTGGTTTGAGGTACGAAGCCTGGGGGGAATCTATTTGGCGACCAAAGGGCTTGTCATCGCCTGGATGGGGGTACCAATCATCGCATTTTGGGCCGTGATTCAGGTTTTGCTGGGACTTGAACTGCGTACTGTCTTGTATATTGCTGCCACGGCGTGGCTATTTTTGGTGGTTTTTCTGGCAACCGTTTTACTCACCCATCGCCTCATGGCGCGTTTCCATCTTGCGCCCATGGTTCAGATTCTGATTTCAGGCCCCTGGGTGCTCGTCGCCTGGCTGCTTGGTTTGGGTGCAACGGAAGCCTGGCTGGAGGGGGCCTCTGGCGTATGGGGCTGGATTGGGTTGCTTGCCATGGTGGCGCTGCAGGCGGCCGGGGCGTGGTTTTGCCAGCAAACTGCCGAGGATGAGGATGAACGCGAGGAATACTGCGAAGCACCAAAGGGTCGAGGGAAGGACATTCGTGGCCACGAGGAGCAGGCCCAAATCGGCTCGAAAACGAAAGGCCCGGTACTCCCATAAGCCAGCATGTGAGGCAACCGTCGCAGAAGTGCTCATGTGTGTCGCCATGGAATCGTCCTGAAGAAAGGACAGGCCGAATGTGCGGCCATCTGCTTTGATAAGTGTCAGTTCGTAGCGCAGGGCCGCCGTATGGGTGGGCGTGGCGCGAAGGGCATACAGCCGCACATCGCGAAGCGGCTGCGAAGCATCCTCATTGAACGATGTCGCAACCCAGGCCGACATGCGAGAAGGGGCAGCCACGAAAGGAAGCGTCAAAAACGCTGCAGCCAGAGTCACCGCCAAAGCTATCCGGCGACCCCATCGAACCCCATGCCAGCGGCAGGCAAGGGCCACGCCCAATCCGGCATAGACGACATAAAGCGCCTCGGGGAGCAGATGCACACCCATGGCTGCACACAGGATGAGCCCAATCATGAGGCAAAGGAGGCATAGCGGCCAAAATGTCCTTTGCCTGCGGGCATCTCGCAGGATCCACCAGGCAGCCGCCGACCAGGCGATCAGAAAAATAGCCCAGGCAAGGGCAATTGATGTTGTCCCGTAGACGTGCCGCGAGGTCGATGCTGCACTGACATGAATGAACCCGCATTGCAATGCCACAATCCAGACGACACCCCATGCCCAGATGGTTTTCGTGCTGTCGGTGTGCCCTCCCAAAAGGACCAGAAAGAGAGACAGCGCAATGAGTTCTATGCCATCCCATTGCCAGAGCGCACCCCATTCAAGAGCATCCCGCGCCCAAATCATCCCAAATAGGATCGCCATACCCTGCAGCACCAGGACAAGTGCGCCGACACCTGGGCGGCGACCAGACAAAACGAGCAAGGCTCCCCAAAGGGCGAGAATTTTGGCAGTACAGGCCATCAAAACATGAGACCAGGCCAGCGGATGGCGCATCGCCTCGAAGGCCTCATAGGTGACAGGGCCCAAATCGCTCCACGCGGTAACCATTCGAAATATCGCATAAAACGCCATCACGCTCTGCGCGCGCCCATCCCAAATCGACAGGCTGGGAAAGGGAGAAAAAAATATGCATGCCGCCACAAGTGCTGCCTCAAGAATGGCAATCCCAAAGGGCGAGTACCCATGGCGAAGGAAGGCTTCGCTGCCACTCATGCTGTGGATTTGTGCAACGAGAATAAGACCAAGAAAATAGGCCCCAACAAGGCATATGCCTGCTATCCCGAAAAGTGACCGGGCTGGCGGTCTGCCTGCCTGCCCGGCACCCAATGCCATGGCAATCGCTGCCATGGCAATCAATGCCCTGACACTGCCGGAGGCTATCGCCTCGAAACTGAGCTGCATCACGGCGTTTGCGCCTTCCCCTGGCACAGCGTAAGAACTCTTGTCACCGAGAGAACGCCCCTGTCGACTTTTGCATAAACGATAACTGCCTGCCCATCGGAAAGCGTGCGTCCGGGAGGCAGTTCCAATGTTAACGCCAGGCAGGCTTTGGCATCACATAACTGTGCAGCGCCAGGCGCTGCCGGGTCAAAATAAAGATTCCCTTCGAGGCGAACCCGCCCCCTGGATCCATCTGGCTGAGCCAGCCAATCGCTGACGCTTAAAGCATAAGCGCCAGCCATGTAGCTCATCCCCAGCACAACAGCAATGACCAGGGCGGCGATGAACAAGGGGAAGGCCGCCCGAATACTCAGAGCCATTTGTCCGCATTGAAGTCGTAGTTAACTTCGACATGCTGGTTCGGCTTGATGGTCACTGTCTTGGTCACCCGCTTATTCTTGGAAGGAAAGGTGAGGTCGATCCTGTGGGTGCCGGATGCCATACTTCGATTCGTGAGTGGCGCAGTGCCGCTATTGCCAATGCGCGTGCCATCAATAGAAACGACTGCCCAGGGTGTTGCTTTGACAGTGAGGGTTCCAAAACCAGTTTCGGCCCTTGGCTCTCGCGGCTGACGTGGTTGACGCGGGGGCGTAGTTCTGGGCTGAGTCGGAGGAGGCTGCGCCTGCGCACGCACAGCCCGGCTAAGGGCTATGGTCATCTCGGGGTCAGCGCCATTGGCAGCGACGAAAACCTGGTTCGCAGGGGCAAAGGCACTATCCGCGGGGATAACATCGATTTTAAGTTCCGTCCCAAAAGCAACATTATTGATGGTCACTGGCGATGGGCCAAGCCTCTCGCCGTTGACCTCAACGATGGCGCCTGGAGGATCCGTTTTGATGGTCAGGGTCGGAATGGCATTGAGTTCTGCCGCCCTGGCGGCTTCAAGCGTTCGCAGATTGACACTGATATCCTGCGACAGAAGGAGAAGCTGCCGTTCGACAGTGAGGGGCTCATGCCCCGACAATTCGAATGTGACCTGAACCTTCTCACCAATCTTGAAATTGCTGGCATAGTACGGCGTCTGTGATGGCAACTGTTCGCCATTGATGGTGATATTGGCCCCTGACGGCAGGGATTTGAGGGCGAGCGAAGCCTCTGGCGCAACAAAAGCCGGCACAGGGTCTGGCTGTTTTGTAAAGAAGATAAAACCGAAAACGCCAAAACCGACACCAATCATCAGAGTAATGATGGTTCCGATAATGAAGCCCCAGGGCTTGTCATGGTGCTGCACGGAGGCTGCCATGGCCATGGGATCACCTGGAAACACGGGCGCAGGCTGAGTAAAGGGCTGAGGCACCGGCGCCATGCTCGGTGGCGGAGCCACAGGTTCCTGCGGCATCGGCGCAGCTTCTGCCGGCGAATAAGCCAGCGTGCGGCGCGGACCTGCCCCGGCAATCATCACAAACTCGCCCCTGTCGTCGAGCTTATAGAGAGACTCAGCCGGCGTATAGCTGGGAAGCTCATTGGCTGAACGCCCCTGCCGTCCGGCCAATGCCGCAACGGTCTCTCCAAGACGCTGATCTGACCCATCGCCATGGTCTCGGATAAACGCCTCCAGGGCATCCGCAAGCTGACCGCACGTCATAAAACGCTGGTCGCGATCGCGCTGAAGCGTTCGCATGATGATGTCGCCAAGAGGACGCGGAATATTGGCATCAATGTCTGAAGGGTGGATGATCTCGGACTTGAGAACCTTGCTCAAAATGTCGAAATCGCTGTTCGCCTTGAAAAGACGATAGCTCGTGAGCATCTCCCAGGCCACCGTGCCAAGGGTAAACATGTCGCTGCGTCCATCCAGCGCCTTGCCGCGGGCCTGCTCAGGACTCATATAGCTGCTCTTGCCCTTGACCGTACCAACGCGCGTTTTTGTCGCACGCGAAGCGGCTTTTGCAATGCCAAAGTCCATCAGCTTGACCCGTCCGTCGTACGTCACCATGATGTTATGGGGCGTACAGTCGCGGTGAACGATATTGAGCGGCGTGCCATTGGCATCTGAGCAGGTGTGTGCGTAATCAAGCGCCTTGGCCGTCTCACATACAATGCGGGCAATCTGGGTGCATGTAAACCGCTTGCCATACTTCTCGCAGGCATCACTCAGAACCCGCAAATCCGTGCCATGAATGAATTCCATGGCAATAAACCAGTCGTGATTGACTTCACCGACTTCGTAGACCTTGACGATATTGGGATGTGAGAGCCGCAGCGCAATGGTGCCCTCATCCTTGAACATCGTCACAAAGCCCTCATCCTCGGTATAAGAAGGCAGGATGCGCTTGACGGCAATATCAAACTGGGGCGCCGAAGGATCCGCATAGCGCCCCTTATAAATCTCTGCCATGCCGCCAACGGCAACCTGCCCAAGCAATACAAATTTTCCAAAGGGTTCAGGTTGTTTCATCGTCTTATCGAATTGTAAAAGTAAATTGCCATATCGAACATTAAAGCCATGCGGATTGAGCATGTCTTAAAAACGATCGACCAATCCCTCTTTATCTCTACCACGGACACCCGTCGTCTGGCAACATTTCAAGCTCACACCCTAAGGTTGTGCACTGCCAAGGCGCAAATCAGACAACAAAATACCAGCAATGGCCTCCGGGAGAACAAAAACGGGACCCTCATTGACACGCGCCAGCCGATAAAGCCCCTGATGAGACTGGCCGAGGCGGAGCTGGTAAGCCGGCTCATCCGCATCATCCAGAAAGACATCCACCTGTGCAGCATGCAGGGGCTCATCTTTTTCTGCTGGTGTGGCAAATCGCAACGCCTGCAGCCCAATCAGCATCTTGACAAAACCTGCCAGCGCGCCTTCGTCGAGCGAAACTGCCTCACCGCCTTCATAACCCATCCAGACGCCATCCTGGCCAGGCGCATAGCGCCATTGCCTGGCATAGACACGCACCGAAACCGACGCCAGCCGCGAAGAAGAAAACTCCCACACGGACTTTGTGCGCAAATCATCAAACAACGGCAGAATTCCAAGCAATCGCCTCGCCGTCATCACTGCAACTTCCTGCCTGCCAGCAATGTGAACAAAACGCGCACCCTCTCCGAGAGCACGAAATGCCGGAAAAACCTCCGCACCCACTTCGCCGCCAACCTCAAGCGTCATTGCCGGACCAGCACCATGGATTTGAATTCTGGCCCCTGCACCGCTGCCTCTTACCGCCTCCCACGATAACCCATCGGCAAAATCGTCAACGTAAAGCGGCGCAACAAGATCGATGATCGTCGCGATACGCCTCTCATCAATGACAAAACCATCGGAATCAAAAGGGTCGATGCCCTCCCCGCGTGCCCACGCAACCCGCCAACCCTGAGGATTCTTCGCGCTGGGTTGCCCAAGGCGATCCAAAGAAAAAGCATCGACAGCCGTCTCAAACACCATCGACGTTATCCCACCAGCCTCTATATCGACCCAGCGGCGGTCACGCCACCCCGAAGGCGGCACCTCAAAAAGCGTCCCCACATCGTACAAGGGCACGAAAACACGATAAGCCATGGCGTCTCCCTGCACAAAAAACCAGCGCCGCTCGGAATTCGCCGTCCCCAGCGTTTGTCCCGTCCCCAGCGTCAATCGAACAATAACCTGACCAGCCCTGGAAAACGTCACGGTCGTTGGTGGTGCAAGCCGGCGATACCCTCCCCCATCCTCATCGGCTTTCGCCATCATATCGACAAAAAAATCAGAGGCAAGAACCGCCTCAAGGCGCCTGCGCATCGCTTCATCCAGCGCGCTCTCCACAGGCTCCGCCATCTGCCAGCCACCTTCCCGATGCACCAGTACCATTCGCCCAGCCTCACCCTGAACGGCTATCTCGTCCGAAAACCGAACATCATACGGGAATCTCGAAAAATCCCTCACCGTACGCTGCAAACCCGTCCAATAAAGATACCCCCCCACGCCAATCACGGCTGCCAATGCAAAAATAATAAATGCCCAAAGCTTTCCCTGCATCTCTCCTCCCCATAACGACAAGCGTGCATCAGGCTATCACGTTTGAACAAAAATTGTTGCCCTTGAGATGCCTTTGTCTGTTGGGGGCAGCGCCCCCTGCGCCGCTATCGGCAGGGGGGCAGAAGATGCTCTGCCCCTACTGCCGATACGCGGCTACCCCCAAGAGCGGGGCCTCAATCGCCGGCCCCGCAACGCCCCGCTTGGGTGTACATTATCCCGTACGGGCGTAGCGCGCTACGCCCCTCGCAGCGGACGACCGGGACGGTCGCCCCTACAACCTATTTCGCAACAAACCCAGGGCGACCGGGACGGTCGCCCCTACTTCATATCGCCATGGTTCAACAGGAGCAGACACGCAGGCCTGCCTCTACAGCACGAACGCGCCATGCGCGCCTCTACATGGGTGAACACGGCTGTTGGGTGATGTTGTAATGGTTTATTCGACGTTTTGTCTTTGCACATATTCTGTTCAACTTTGCGAACCTGCTTCAACAACGTGTATATAGACCTCACTCACCCACAGGCAATGCGCAGCATTGCAGGGGGTGTGGGGGAACTGGCTCCCCCACAAAGAAAAAAAGGAGACTCTCATTTGAACGCCTGGTCAGGATTCTATCGGCACAGTATCCATGAGCGACGAAGCATCATGCAGGCCCAGGGCTTTCCCGCCGAAACGCTCTCAGCCTGGCTGGCCCCGGAATCCGAAGCGCTCCTCAAAGCATTGGATGCCATGGCGGAAAACGTCGTCGGCGCCATGAAGCTGCCCCTGTGTCTGCTGCCGGGCCTTTGCATTAATGGCCGGCGACATGCCATCCCCATGGTTACCGAAGAGCCAAGTGTCGTGGCAGGTGCCAATCGGGCGGCGAAACTCTTCAACACCTGCGGCGGCATCGTTGCCGAAGGTCACCGAAATGTCACCTCGGCCCAGCTTCACTACATCATCCACCAAGAACTCGCCGATCCCTGCGCACACTGGATGATGCAGCACAAAAGCCAATGGCTCGCCCTCGCCAATGACGCCGATCCCTGTCTTCTGGCTGCAGGCGGTGGCGCTTTCGATTTGTCTTTCGATATCTATCCGCCCAGCGAACACGACCCCTGCCGCGAAACGTTTCTCGTCCTTCGGCTCGACGTAGCAACCGTTTCAGCCATGGGCGCCAATGCCGTCAACACGATGGCCGAAGCGCTGAAACGAGGTCTGACACCAGCCCTCCAAGCAGCTTTCTCCCAGGATACCGACAACATCACCGCAGGCATGGCCATCGTCACCAACGCAGCCCCCCAAAGAATCACCCGAGCCCGAATCCGGCTCCCCTTCCAGCACTTAAAACACACCACCCAGATCGATCCCGCCGAACTCTCCCGCCGCATCGAGCTTGCCTCTGCCTTTGCTTCGCGCGTCCCAGACAGAGCCGTCACCCACAACAAAGGCATCATGAATGGTGTCGTCGCTGTGGGCCTGGCCCTCGGACAAGACACACGGGCCATCGAAGCCTCTGCCAGTCACCACGCCAATGCCTCCGGACACCACCGCCCCCTGTCTCAATGGCTTTGCCAGGATGAATCCCTAATCGGCACACTCGAAATGCCCATCGTCGCAGGTACGGTCGGCGGCACAAGAAAAAAACACCCAGGCGTAGACGCCGCCTTTGCCATCGCCCAAATCGACGACTACGACACACTGTGCGCCATCCTGGCAGGCATCGGACTCGCGCAAAATTTCGCCGCACTCTCGGCACTCACCACCGACGGCATCCAGGCCGGACACATGCGATTGCACCAACGAAAGTAAGATGTTTTTTATGTGGGGGAGCATTGCTCCCCCACACCCCCTGCAATGCTGCGCATTGCCTGTGGGGATGAGGCGCGATGGATTGCGTGTTGAAACAGTTTCACAAGGTTAGCCAGGTGTAGGGGCGACCCTTGCGGTCGCCCTTATTGCCCGGTTCCCCACCCCAAACGATACACATGTAGGGGCGACCGTCCCGGTCGCCAGGTCGATAACAGGTTCCCACCCAAAAGCCGGGCATTGCGGGGACGACGATTGAGTAGGGGCGACCGTCCCGGTCGCCAGGTCGATAACAGGTTCCCACCCAAAAGCCGGGCGTTGCGGGGCTACACCTGAGCTCCTGGCTGAAATGCTGCTCGCAGGGTTTCGAATGTGCCATCTTCGATAGAGGCACGAATGCGGCGCATCAAGTTCAGATAATAGGTCAGATTGTGGATGGTGAGCAAGATGACTGCCGTAATTTCTTTGGCCGTATAGAGGTGACGGATGTAAGCTCGCGAAAAGCGCTTGCAGGCCAGGCAGTCACAGCTTTCATCCAGCGGCCGAAGATCATGCCGGTGTGCGGCATTTCGGATATTAAGGCGCTGGCCGTTTCCAACAAATACCGTCCCCATGCGCGCATTGCGAGTTGGCATGACACAATCGAACATGTCGATGCCAGCCGCCACCCCCTCGACGAGATCCCAAGGGGTGCCAACCCCCATCAGATAGCGCGGAAAATCCTCCGGCATCTCATGCACAAAGGCGTGGCACATGGCATGCATCTCCTGGGGCGGCTCTCCCACTGACAATCCGCCCACCGCCAACCCCTGAAAAGGCATATCAACGAGCACCTCCAGGTGGCGCCGCCGCATATCCAAATCAAGCCCGCCCTGGACAATGCCAAACAAGCCCTGATGCCCGGGGCGCTCACAATTGACGCAGCGCTGTGCCCAGGCAATGCTGCGCTTAATGCTTGCCTCAAGGCGTTCCGGGGTCGCAGGCAATGCCGGACAATCGTCCAGCACCATCGCGATGTCGCTCCCAATCGCATGCTGAATCGACATGACCAGCTCGGGGGTATAAAAGTGCCTGCTGCCATCTAGATGCGACTGAAAATAAACCCCGTTGGGATCAAACTTGCGCATCTTCGAGAGGCTGAAAACCTGAAACCCCCCGGAATCCGTCAGAAAAGCGCGGTGCCAGTCGGCCAGTTTGTGCAGCCCCCCCGCCTCGCGAAGCAAATCTATCCCGGGACGCAAATACAGGTGGTAAGTATTGGCAAGAATAATGGCGGGGTCCAGTGCCTCAACCTGCTCCACGCTCAGTGCCTTAATCGCCCCATTCGTGCCAACAGGCATAAAAACCGGCGTCTGGATGTCGCCATGATGCGTGTGAACAACACCCAGGCGCGCTTTGCCCAGCGCTTTTTTAAGGGTAAATCGAATTGGACCGCTTTGCATATTCTGCCCCATTCTTCAGGCGAAAAAAAGGCCGCCCCCAAACAGGGGCGGCCCAATCTGTCAAACACAACGCTTAGAAGGAGAACCCGGCAACAACCCCGCCACCGCCATTCTGATCGGCGGACGGCGCAATGTAGAGCTTGTGCTGCGCAAAGAAGTCATCATCCTTGTCACTGCGAACGAGGAACAAAATCACCGACACCACAGCCGCAACGGCACCCGTCGCATAGAGTATGTTCGCAATCATCGCATAATCTTTGGCTTTGTCATGGTTTGCCTTGGCTGTCAGCTGATTGTCGACCGAACCATATTCGCCATCCTCATTGTCTCTGATCGCATCCTTGACCTTTTGGTCGTACTTCTTTGCCTCAAGGCCAAAGTAGATACCCGTACCAACGGCCGCCAAACCCACAACGCCCACCACAATGCCGCCAATCATCTGACCAAGCGGAAGAGGCGCTGACTCAACATCCGCGACCGGAGTAGGCTCAAAATCAGGCAACTTAATGTTGAAAAGCCGCAGTATGGCGCCGCCCATGTCCTGCTGCTGCTTGCGCGTACGGGCCTCCGTACTAAAGAAGTGGGAATTCTTCTTCGTCGCCGTCGCCACCTCAAAAAGATGGAGCTCGACTGGCGGAGACTGCACGTTCTCTGTTCGAATACTGCCCACAACAATGTACGCCACGCCAATCTCACGGCCCATGCCCGCCACACAATCGGCGTCATCCAGGCACATAAAGCGCTCATCTGCGCTCATTCTGCCAAGCCGCTCAAGCACGGGTATGGCCTTGACAGCATCGAACTCGACGCCTGGATTGTCCTTCTTGTACTCATCAAACCTTTTGATCTGATCAATCGCTGCTTCCGTCAAATTGTCGAGCGTCCTTTGCGGCGTGCCATCCACGGGTTCGAAAAAAACCAGGACGACCGGCTTGCCGCTCGTGGGCATCACGAACACCTCATTCAAATTCAGCGGCGCTGGCGGTGTATCCACAAAATCGAACCCGCCGTCATCACCGCCGTCGTCGTCCGTAAAATCAAAGGCACCCTGTGCAAAACCAAGCGGCGCAAATGACAACGAAAACGTCACCAGCACCAATATCGACAACAAGTGCTTTATGAGACTCGCTTTGTGAAACGGATTAGACATGTCACCTCCACTTGAATTGACGCAGCAAACTATCAAAATATAATCGAGACGCATTAAGGGTGCATCGCAAACCAAAACCGCCAACACTCTATTCCGATTAGGTCATAAATGCAACAATTTCGGGCAACGCATTTCTTCACTCAACCCACACACATTCCCCCCGTGCCATCTTGACGCATGCCTGCAATCGCGTTAGACCAGCAGACAACGGCATCACTTCGCCGCCAGCCCCCTTTAACCCTTACGAAGGCAATACCATGTATTCTACGCAGGAGTTCCGAAAAAATCTCAAAATCGAAATCGACGGCGAGCCCTTCGTCATCGTTGAGTGCCAGCATGTCAAACCGGGCAAAGGCGTCGCCTTCGTCAAAACACGCTACAAAAGCCTCATCTCGGGCAACGTGCTGACGAACAACTTCCGCTCGGGCGACACCGTCGGAAAACCCGACCTCGAACAGCGCGACATGGAATTCCTCTATAAAGAGGAAAATGCGTACGTTTTCATGGATCAGGCCAACTACGACCAGGTGCACATTGATGGCAAAAACATCGAAGACGCCATCCCCTTCCTCAAAAGCAACCTCAACGTCGAAGTGCTCTTCTACCGCGGCAAACCCATCAGCATCGAATTGCCCAACTTCGTCGTCCTCCAAATCACACAGTCCGATCCCGGCGTCAAAGGCGACACAGCACAAGGCGCCACCAAGCCAGCCACTCTCGAAACAGGCACCACCATCAACGTTCCCCTCTACCTGAACGAAGGCGAATACGTCAAAGTCGACACACGCTCAGGCGAATTCGTCGAACGTGCCAAAGTTTAATGAACGCCCGTGAGGGGGCAACGCCCCCTGCGCCGCTGTCGCACTCGCCTTATCACTGACGGCAGGGTCGCGGCGTCGAAATGGTGCAGATTCCAGGAAGCAAGGAGGCGCGGAAGAGAGCGTACTTCGTACGTGACCGACCACAACGACGCCGCTGACGACGACGATGCACATTATTGCACTAGCCAAGAGCGCAGCGCCCAAATGGCGCAGATTCTAGGAAGCA
>Ga0209737_10001799_pt1 | contig 15124 bp, 11 predicted proteins | sample TergutCu122P3_FD_187284 | JGI IMG/M metagenome (GOLD analysis project Ga0209737, IMG submission 187284) | Cubitermes ugandensis P3 segment gut microbial communities from Kakamega Forest, Kenya - Cu122 P3 (SPAdes) (version 2) | ecosystem: Host-associated > Arthropoda: Insects > Digestive system...
GGCTGTTACCATGCGTCTGATGGTGGAAAGCGTTCCCATCGCAAATGGTCTCATCGGCGCGGGGGTCGAAATTTCCTGGCCGCGCCCGACCCGTCCCGGCGATGTGCTCTACACCGAAAGCACCATCATTGCTATTGCGCCATCCAAATCCAAACCCGACCGAGGGATCGTCACCCTGCAAACCGACACGTTCAATCAAAACGGCGAGCAGGTGCAAAAGCTGGTGTCGAAAATATTGGTATTTCGATGAATTTCATCGACCTTCCCCAGATGATTTCCGCCTCCGGGCGCGTGACGCTGCCCGGCTCCAAGAGCATTTCCAACCGTGCGTTGCTCCTGGCTGCGCTTGCGCAAGGGGAGACGGAATTGCAGTTCTTACTCGATTCCGACGACACGGCGCGGATGCGGGAAGCGCTCGCCAAGCTGGGCGTGATGATGTCGGCGGCAGGCGAGGGGGGCTTACGGGTAACGGGCTGTGGGGGACGGTTTCCCGTGCGGCAGGCAGAACTTTTTCTCGGTAATGCGGGAACGGCTTTTCGGTCCCTGACGGCGGTATTGGCTTTTGCGGGCGGAGAGTATGTGTTGAAGGGAACGCCCCGGATGCACGAGCGGCCGATCGGCGATTTGGTCGACGCGATTAAAGGCTGCGGGGCAAATATCGAGTCTTTTGAGAAAGAAGGTTTTCCGCCGCTTTTGATTCGCCCGGCTGTCATCCGTCCTGGCAGCGTGGTGAAGATTCGTGGGGACGTGTCCAGCCAGTTTTTGAGCGCTCTTTTGATGGCGCTGCCACTTGCCGGGGTGCCGAGCACGGTGGAAGTCGAAGGCGAACTGATTTCCAAGCCCTATGTCGATATGACGCTGAATCTGATGGCGCGCTTCGGCGTGACGGTGGAACGGGAGGCGTGGCGGGCGTTTTCGATTCCTGCCGGGGCGTGTTATCGCTCGCCCGGTCTCTATCGGGTGGAAGGTGATGCTTCGTCGGCTTCCTACTTTCTCGCGCTGGGGGCGATTGGAGCGAATGCAGAAAACCCCGTCTGCGTGGAAGGCGTAGGAAAGAACGCGATTCAGGGGGATGTGCGTTTTGCGGACGTGCTGGCAATGATGGGCGCAACGGTTGCGGCGGGCGAGAACTGGATTTCTGCCGCCCGGCCCGCTGGCGGTAAGCCGCTCATGGGGATTCATCTGGACTGCAACGCGATTCCCGACGCGGCCATGACGCTGGCCGTGGCGGCTCTGTTTGCACAAGGGCAGAGCACGCTCACCAACATCGCCAGTTGGCGGGTGAAAGAAACCGACCGTCTTGCCGCGATGAGCGCTGAGTTGCGTAAGCTGAATGTGCGGGTGGAGGAGGGGGCTGATTTTCTGAAGATCATTGCGCCGGATGCGGCGCATCCGCTCCGGCCCGCTGCCATCGATACTTACGACGATCATCGTATGGCGATGTGTTTTTCGCTCGCTTCATTGGGGGTGCCGTTGCGCATTCGTGATCCCGGTTGTGTCGCGAAGACGTTTCCCGGCTATTTCGATCATTTCGAAGCGGTTGTGCGGCCTGCGCCGGTGATTGCTATCGACGGCCCTACGGCTTCCGGCAAAGGGACGGTTTCCGCACGGGTTGCGCGCGCGCTTGGTTTTCATTACCTCGACTCCGGCGCGCTCTATCGCCTCACTGCACTGGCCGCGCGGGAAGCGGGCGTGGATTGGGCAGATGAGGCAGGTGTGGCATCCATTGCCGCCCGGTTGAACGTGGTGTTTCACGCGGACGGCGTACGCTTGGACGGCAGGGAAGTGGGCGAAGCGATCCGGCACGAGGAGATTTCTTCCGGGGCATCGAGAATCGCAGCGCTGCCTGCCGTGCGCGAGGCATTGTTGTTTCGGCAGCGGACGTTTCATTGTGCGCCGGGGCTGGTTGCCGACGGGCGCGACATGGGGTCCGTGGTGTTTCCCGGCGCGCAGTTGAAAGTTTTTCTGACAGCGAGTTCTGCCGTTCGTGCCGAGCGCCGCACCCGGCAATTGCTGGAACGCAATGAACCTGCCAGGTTCGAGGCCATTCAGGCCGATCTCGAAGCGCGTGACGCGCGTGACCGCGCCCGCCCCGTTGCGCCGCTCCAGCAGGAAGCCGATGCATTGCTGCTCGATACCGACTCTCTCAGTATCGATGAAGCCGTAGAAAAAGTGCTGGGCTGGTTTGCAGCCCGGAACTGATTCTCAAGGAAGGTCTTTTTTCTGCTCTTCTTCTTTTTGTGGCGGCGGATCTTTTTCCTGCGGCGGCGGATTTTGTCCCTGTGGCGACGAATCTATTACCTGTATTACCTGCGGTTGGGGGAAGGCTATTCCGTCAAACGGCACGCCCGCCTTTTCCGCCAATTTCTGAAGTTCTTCTACAGAGCTGGATTCGCCCGCGAACAATAGGGTCGTGGCCGTAGGCTTGCCGCCGAATTGCCGAATGGCGGCTTTGATGGTGGCAGTGGTCAGTGCGTTGCTTTTGCCCACGACGGCAACCGCCTGCTCTTTTCCTTCCCGCAAAATGTCGAGTAATGAATCGGCTGGGGTGGAACCGCTACCCATCATCAGGACACCGATGAATACCCCGTTGGAGAGCATATTGTTTGCAGCCGGTACGGTGACAACGCGGGAGAAGCTTTTCCCGGCATCGAGCAAAGCCTGGAGTTGCTCCGATTCTTCTTGGATGATTTGCGGGTCGCTCACCATATGATCCCTGGCGCCTGGCGGAGGAGTCATGCAAGCTGCCGATACGATCACAATCGCCGTGGAAAGCAGAAAAACCATTTTCTTCATGTTGCACCATCTCAGCGTTGAAAAAACAATTGGTCCGTCATCATCATTATCTTCTCACGAAATGGCCACGATGACACCAGCGGTAGGTATTTTGTCGGGGCAGGTTTCAAACCCACAAATAAACAACGGCGCCATGGCGCCGTTGTTTATTTGCCGGTTTGTGCGCTTCTTACGTCGTCGCTGCTACTTGCTTGGCGGCGGCAGCAGGGCGGTTCTTTCCCGCTGCGGCGGGAACCGATGCTTGCGCGAAAGCCTGGAAGGCTTCGGATGATACGCGGGTAAACTGCTCTACGGCAGAACGAGTCGTGTCCAAAGTGCTCTGGATAGCATTGAGCGTGCCTTGGTCGGCGATGGGCAGACTCTTGAACATTTGCTGAATGGTTTCGAGAATTTCCGTGCTGCTGTTGCTCAGTTGTTCGCCTACGAGTTTGCTGATCTGGGCTTGAGCCTTGGTGGCGATTTCGGTGATTTCACGCGCACCAGCGAAAACCTTTTCGGCAGAGTTTTGCGCAAAACGAGAACGCAGTTGAATAGCTTCCTGAGGATCCCTGATACCACTGAGGGCTTTAGCGTTGTTGACGCTATCCTCGAACAGCGACTTGGCGACTGCAACCTGAACTTCGATGACACGCTGCGTATTCTCAATAGATAGCTGCGCTAGTTGCGCAGCCGCTTCGAGACTCTTCTTCTGTACTTCATTGATCTGTTCTGGTTTGGCTGCCATATTGTGACCTCTGGTGAATGTGTTGAGCGAAGCGGACTATTCTGCTTATGCCGCATGGGGGACGACACTGAACAACCGCGCCGGCTCCGGATTTTCATTATGCGTTTGTCTGAATGGCAGAGCAAGCAATCGTGTTATGCAATAGACACAAAGTGCGACTTTTTTACGCTTTTTTATAAACGCGTGTCGAGTGGCTTTTTCCTGTGAATGAACGCTCACTCTGTGGCGCGTCATGCTTGCGCGGTGAGCGGGATTTAGCGTTGCGCTCGGTCCATTGTTCGTCACGTTCGTGCCGTGGCCCTTTCTTTTCCCAAGGCTTCGTGGAGGTCTTGTAAGGTTTGTCGTGACGGCGTGTGTCGGCAGTGCGGGAAGGCCCAGGGCGGCGCGTGGGTAGCGCCTCGTTTTCTCCGAGCGGGCGTATGTCGAGTGGGCGATTGCGCACGATGATGCGCCCCAGTGCGACGAGCAGGTCAGCGGAGAGTTGGGCGGGCAATTCAACCGAAGAAAATCCATCGAACAGATCGATCTGACCGATGAGCCGGCCTTCGATGCCGCCTTCGTTGGCGATGGCGCCGACAATCTCTTTGGGCGTGACGCCATGATCCCGGCCTACCGCAATGCGATAACGTTGCGTTTTGCCGCCCGTGAAAACTTTATCTGAAACGAATTCTTTGGCTTCCCGTCGCGTGCTGCGCATGCGCATGGAGGCGCTGTCTTCGCGCGATGGTTTGCCCTGCGGATGCAGGACGGTGGCCTGTTCCCAACCTCGGCTTTCTTCTTCCTCGATCTGCAATGGCCGACCGGCCTGGACGAGATAAGCGAGCGCGGCGGCGACTTCGCGGGAGGAAAGATCATTTTCTTCCACGATTTCTTCCACTACGTTCATGAAAAAGCCCAGTTCCATATCCTGATCGGCCAGCGTATCCAGCACTTTTTGCTTGAACTGGCTGATACGCAGGCTGGAGACATCTGCGCGGCTGGGCAGCGCGATGGGTTCGATCGGCTGGCGGGTGGCATGTTCGATGCTCTTCAACATCCGCCGTTCGCGCGGCGCCACGAACAAAATGGCCACGCCTTCTCGCCCCGCGCGCCCGGTGCGGCCAATGCGGTGGACGTAGGCTTCAGGGTCGTAGGGAATATCGTAGTTGATGACGTGGCTGATGCGCGCTACGTCGATCCCCCGGGCGGCGACATCCGTGGCGATGACAATATCAAGCGAGCCATTTTTCAGTTGTTCGATGACGCGCTCGCGTAGTCCTTGCGTCATATCCCCGTTGAGTGCGGCGGCGGCATAGCCGCGCGCGGCGAGTTTATCGGCCAGCTCTTCCGTGCCGATCTTTGTGCGCACGAAGACAATCGCGGCATCGAGTTTTTCTTCTGCATCCAGGATGCGGGTGAGCGCATCGAGCTTATCGACGCCGCGCACCAACCAATAGCGCTGGCGAATTTTTTCGACCGTCGTCGTTGCCGTACGGATGCGCACTTCCTCCGGCTCGCGCAGGTGACGCTGCGCAACTGCGCGGATTGCGGCAGGCATGGTGGCCGAGAAGAGTGCTGTCTGGCGGGTTGAGGGCGTGTGTTCGAGGATCCATTCGACATCTTCGATGAATCCCATGCGCAGCATTTCATCCGCCTCATCGAGTACCAGCGTCGAGAGGGCGTCGAGCTTGAGGCTGCCGCGTTTGAGGTGATCCATGATTCGGCCCGGCGTGCCAACGATGACCTGGGGGCCGCGCGCAAGTTGCCGTAACTGAACCACCATGCTCTGGCCGCCGTAGACCGGCAGCACATGGAAATTTTGCAAGTGATGCGCGTACTTGGTAAACGCTTCGGAGACCTGAAGCGCGAGCTCACGGGTTGGGGTGAGAATCAGCGCCTGTGGCCATTTGCTGGCGAGGTCGAGCCTGGCCAGGATCGGCAAGGCGAACGCGGCGGTTTTACCCGTTCCTGTCTGCGCTTCGCCGAGCAGATCGCGACCTGTGAGCAAATGGGGAATACAGGCCGCCTGGATAGGGGAAGGGGTTTCATAGCCGACCTCGGTCAGGGTGGTGAGCAACTTGGCGGGAAGGCCGAGTTGCTCGAACGAGATCATTGCGGCGTAGGAAGAAGAGGCTTCAGTCATGGTATGGAATTGAGGCGTGTGGTGCTTGTTGGAGCAAAACAGAAAAAGAGGTACGGGCGGAAATACCGAGTATTCCGCCAATACGAAAAAGCGAAACACGACCCGCAGGTCGTGTTCTACCACGACACGACCAAAGCAGACCGTGTTTTTGTCAAAAACGTTTTAAGATAGGTTTTGCTTAGAGCGGCCGAATGTTGGCCGCTTGCAAACCTTTGGGGCCGGTTTTGACTTCAAACTCTACGCGCTGATTTTCAGCGAGAGTTCTGAAGCCTTTGCCCTTGATTTCGCTGAAATGCGCGAAAAGATCGTCGCCGCCTTGTTCTGGGGTGATAAAACCAAAGCCCTTGGCATCGTTGAACCACTTGACGGTACCAGTTTGAGTGTCCATTTGTGTTCCTGTGAAACGGAGTGTGTAGTAATGGGGCAAGCCCGGGAAGCCAGACCGATCAAGAAACGTATCGAGGGAATCCAACCGGGCATTCATGCCGAACACGGAACTACCGCAGGGACAACGCTTGAATCGACTGCCGTGTAAAGATACACGTTTTTTGTGACATGAGTCGTTTTTTTGAAAGAATAATTGTTGTTTTTTGGCGTTTTGACAAAAAATGAAACCGAAACTGTGAAAAATTGCTATTTGTTGGTCATGTGCGCAGTGACGTTCGATCGGGCAGGTTAAGCCCTCAAATACACTGCTGGTGCGGCATTGCGCATGGAACGCTACGGGGTTTGGCGCTCGGATGCTCGGATGAGGCGCGGGCCGACACCCGTGACATCCCAACAGACTCTGTAGGTATATGATTTAATATTAAAAATAGATGAGTTAAAGATAAAGGAGCAAGGTTACTGGGCGGGCTTTTTGCCGGCGGGCGGATAGAATTTTTTGCTTTGACATTGGTCGCAAATGAAAAACGCAATCTGATCTTTATTCAGAGCGCTTTGGGGGGCGAAAAGCAGTGATCCGATTCGTCCTCGACTGATTGCGAAAACGATAGGACTTTCATCCTGTAGTTGTGCGTAGCCTTCCGCAATACAGTTGGGGCGCTCCATGAGTTCGAGTTCGGGCACGGTGGCTTTATTGATCTTGGCGGCTTCATGGTAGGGCACGTTTATCAGGATGCGCGCCTTTTTGAAGAATTCACGGACATCCGTTTCGGTCAAATCGAAACCTTTGCACGCCTCGGGTGGTTCGCCCCTTTTGCTATGAATGGTCACATTTTTGTAATTGCCTGCCGCAACGGCTTCAAGTACGGCTGTCGTTGCCGCGTGGCGCTGCGCTTCTATCGCTTCTTTGCTGGAGATGGAGACTGTTTCGTAATATTGCTTGTTGCGGCACTCGCCGCAGTAAAAATGCTCGGCTTCATCCCAGAATGTGATTGAACCCAGACGGGAACGGTCAATGTACATCGTTGCCTTCTTTCCGTCTTGTGTTGTTAACTCAATTGTTGCTTGGCAGCGTGTTTTTGGTAATTTTTCGTAAGCGATTTCAAAGTTAACTCTTTTTGCCAGCGACAAAAATTCGCGGACATCTTTCTCGGTTATTTCGAAACCCTTACACGCGCTACCAGGAGGTTCGTTCGAGTTCAATTCCGGCCTGTCTTCGCTGGCTTTTGTAATAACGATGCGCTGAAAGACAGGGAGTTTTTCATCCGCCAGCGCTTGCCCGCTCTCGGCAACAGCCCCCAGACCGTAAAAAAACAGGGAAAGGAGAAAAACTTTCATGGTTTTCTTCATGGTTATTCATCCTTTATGTCATTAGAATTCAAAGCTATCGTTTACATTGAACACCTTGATGTCCGAAAACACCAAGAAATCTCCGCCTTTTCCTTGGCTGTTGCGCCAGGCGCGGAAACTCGCATTATTCACGTAGTGAGCGCTGGGGTCGGGTACGACCCTTGTCGGGGGCTGTGCAAAGGGGATGGGGTTTAGTTCGAGCGTTGGTCTGGGGAGTTTGGCAGCGTAGTTTTTTTCGCAGCTCCAAAAGCCCAGGGGTTGGGAGGGAACGACCCAACAATACCAACAGTCTGGATCGTTGAAGTCATAGCTATCCCGCACGTACATCCCTACTTTTTCGATCATTACCTTGTAGTGAGGTTTGGTGTCCTGGTCTTTCAGGCGTGTCACCCACCCTTTCACCAAAAAGTAGAAGTGAAAGTCGCCCAAAGCAGCATAGAGATCGTCCAAGGGGTCAGTAAGTTCTTGCTGAAACGACCTGTTCTGAATGTGCCAGTTCTTGTGAAAGTCTTCAGCGGTATGTGCGAAGCGTGCCTGTCCTTCTCCGACATTGCCGAACTCTATCTTACCGCCTACTGTTGCGGGCAGGCGACCTTTATTGCGGATCAACTTTTCGATGATTTCTTTCTGGGCTGCTTGATTTACCCATACTCTGCCGTTTATAGCCATCTGATATACATTTACTGCTCGCGGAAAGCCTAACACCCAATTCATCTTGACCGTGGTGATGTCGTGCCGGTGTATGTTCTTGGCGGGATCATTGTTGGGCGCGGCTTCGAGCCAGTGTTCCATCAACTTGGGTCCGATTGTCCAGCCTTGATTGCGCATGATGCCTGGCAGGGCGGGGATGCGGGTTTCGAGTTTGGCGCAGGGGTCGGTTTTGTCGCTCATGTCATTTCCTTAAAATGTAAAAATACTTGATCGTGAAAAACTTCACTATTATACAGACATATGAACAAATGGCGGGTTATTGACAACAGACTATGTCATTAGCCCGGCCCTTAAATCTTAGGGCAGGCGCAGGGGCCAGCCCCTACAGGAACGCCATACCGTAGGAACAACCCTCTGTGGTTGCCCTTGCGTTTAATTAAGGGCCGGATTATTAATTCAGCTCTTCGCTGCCCCACGCGCATTCATCGCACACTTCGCCGAACTTTTTACTGGTGCAACTGGCGCAGTAGTAATAGAAGACGTGTTCATTGCCAGTGGCGTTGGCGGAGGCGGGCATTCGCATTTCACCGCGTCGTGCCTGATCGATGCGCCAAATTACTTCGCTCCCGTTCTGCAACGTTGCCCGCCCTGTCATGTAACAACCAGCACATACCAACCCCTCGGGTATATCGTGGTAAAGATCCCGACTGTTTGCGGCGTGTGCGACGTTGAAAAATTCTCTGACTTCGGCTTCAGTCAGTTTGAAGCCAGATTCAACATATTTAGAGGCGGATTCTCTGTTTTGCTGATCGATGGTGATGCTTTTGATCAGGGGACGGAATGCCGCAAGCGCGCCGTTTTTGTAGTATTTACCCCCTTTGCATTTTTCGCAATAGAAATTCAGGGAGTGCAGATGGGAATTATCAGTGGGATTTCTAAACAGAATATATGCATTTCTCGCTCGGTCGATCCACCATTCAATTTTTTCGCCGTTTTGCAGAATCAGTTCGCCCGTTATAAGACAACGGGATTCTCCGGCTTCTCCTCGTTTTACGCCTGGCGCGACGAGCGCCATCTTGAAGAACTCACGGACATCGGTCTCGGTCAAGTCAAAATCTGCACACACATCGGGAGTCTCGAAGGATCTGCGGTTGTCGTAAAAGCCGCTATCTTTGCCGTTGACCGTCACGCTTTTGATCTTCCCGGTGGAGAGGCTCTTGGAAATAGAGTGTTCCAAAGCTGTCGTCGTATCCTTGGCGGCAAGCCCGAAGGCGAAAAACAGCAGCGGAAGGAAGAGAAGTCGGCGAATCATTGTGTTGTCCTTGGTTTTTTCATCGTTTTTTTACAAAAAATAAAAGGGCTGCACGAGTGCAACCCTTTGATTTTCTTGGAGGCGCGAGCCGGAGTCGAACCGACCTACTCGGATTTGCAATCCGGTGCATAACCGCTTTGCTATCGCGCCTCGGAAAAGAAGGGGCTGATTATAAGCATGATGGCTTGCCAAGAGCAACGGCTTTGGCGGCGGTGGCGAAAAATTCGCCAAAGCTATACTTTCGTCTTCGTACTCTCATTCTTCTTTCATGGAAAATGCAAGCCGTTTCAAGAGCGGATGCAACAGGTACGTCAGCATCGAGCGCTCGCCGGTGATTACGACGACTTCCACCGGCATGCCTGCCTGCAACTGACGCTTGCCCAGCTTCTTGATACCTTCTTCAGTGACGGCCACGCGCGCCAGGTAATAGGCCATCTTGGTCTGCTCATCGACAAGCAGATCATGGGAGACCGAGACCACCTCGCCGGGCACCACCAGCAAGGGTGAATGCGCAAAAGAGGAAAAACGGACATCCGTCGGCAATCCTGACCGCACCCGGTCGATCAGATTCGGCGGGATATGAGTCTCCAACATCAGAACCTCGTCCTGGGGCACGACATCCATGATTTTTTGCCCCGGCCCGATGACGCCGCCCACAGTTTGCACCGCGAGTCCTACGACTTGGCCGCTGGCTGGCGCGCGGATGACCGTTCGTGCCAGATCGCCCTTGAGTGCGTTGAAACGCTCGCCTTCGGCATCGACCTGACTTCGCACATCTGTCAGTTCCCGGTCGACTTCTTTCCTGAATTCCTGATTTCTTTGCGTGATGCGCAACTTCGCTTCCGCCAGAGAGCTCCTGGATCGTTCGATATTGCCCTGCAAGTCGGCAATGGCCCCAACCGTCTCAGCTTGTGTGCGCTGCAAGGACAACAGGCTGTTTCTCGGCGCGTAGCCATCTTTTACTAACTCCTCCAACCCTTCGATTTCTTCCTTGAGCAAGCCTAATTGTGAGTGCCGGGACTCCAACAAACCCCGGAAGCCCGTAATGGCGGCTTCCAAGCCGGTGATGGATTCTTCTATGGCCTGAATTTCGGCCTGAAGCGCCATCCGCCGCGCTGCAAACAATCCTTGCTGATTGGCAATCATGCTGGCAACCAGCGGAGAATTCTTCTCGTCGAGCAGATCGGAGTGAAAGCTGATGGTGTCTTGCTCGCTCTGTTCAGCCACCAACCGGGCTTCCACCGCTCGCAGGGTGTAATAACGCTGGCGTACACTCTCAAAATTGGCTTGCGTGCTTGCCGGGTCGATCTCCATGAGGGGGGTGCCCTCCTGTACGATTTGCCCTTCTCTCACATGCACGGCCTTGACGATGCCGCCAGTGAGGTGCTGTACCGCTTTTCTCTTGGTGTCGATCGTCACTGCCCCCGAAGTCGGCACGCCCTCATCGAGCGGGGCAAGTGCCGCCCAGAGCAGAAAACCGCCCAAACCGATCGCAAGCACGCGAAACCCCAGTCTGGCCGGTGAGCGAGTATCCGTGGGCAGCCCCTCGTCTTCCAGATCCTCATCTGAGTTCGGAAGAGCAATGGCCTTGGGCCTCAGGGCGTTGACCAAAGGGGCTAGCACACTACGCTGAAGTTCTTTTTCGGGCTCGATGGGATTATTGCGATTCAACGCCTGAGTACTGGACATAGTTCGATTACACTGAATTGAAATTTGATACGAGCGCCGTTTCGGCTGTTACCGCCGTGCCCGGCGCCGATACTTGCCTTGATCCGGCTATTTGCCCGGAAGCGCTTGTTGGCGGTGCGGACCGGGCAGCCGTAGCGGGATTGGGAGATACGCCTTTCTGGAGCGGCTGCGGCGCCTGACCCGGCTGTGGAGGTGTTTCCATGCGCGCGATGCGGCCTGCCTCCATCACAAGGATTCGGTTCATGGCTGCCATGATTTGCGGGCGATGACTAATGAGTATCACGGTCGTGCCCCGTTCCTTCATTGCGAGCACCGCCTGCAAGAGCGCCCGGTCGCCGGCATCATCCAGATTGGAATTAGGCTCATCGAGCACCACCAGTCGTGGGTTGCCGTATATGGCCCGTGCAAGCCCGATGCGCTGGCGCTGTCCGCCCGAGAGGAAACTGCCTCCTTCTCCGATCTGTGTGTCGTAGCCATTCGGAAACCGGAGGATCGTTTCATGCAGCCCCGCCTGACGGCAGGCATCGATCACCAAGGCGGATTCCACCTTTCCGAATCGGGCCACGTTCTCGGCAATCGTTCCTTCGAACAGTTCTACGTCCTGCGGCAGATACCCCAGTTGCGTCCCGAGCACCGCCCGGTCGAGCGTACGCACGGGCGCTCCATCGAAGTACACCTCCCCCGTCGTGTCCGGCCAGATGCCGAGCAGCACCCGCGCAAGAGTCGACTTGCCTGAACCCGAGGGACCCTTCACCCCGAGCGCCGTCCCGCCGGGAATCTTCAGCGAGAAATTGTGCAGGATCGGCTCTGGCCGTAGAGCCGCCCTGGCAAAGACTTCCTCGAGCACGATCGAGACACCCTGATCCGTCTCCTCTACCGGTACCGATTCACGCTTGGGGAATCGTTCCAAGGCCGCTTCCAGTTCCAGGAAGGATTTGCGGGCGGCCACGACATCGGGCCAAGCCTTCATCAACGCATCCATCGGATAAGTGGCCCGCGTCATCAACACGCTCGCGGCAATCATTGCTCCGGGGGAGATTTCGCCGAAAATCGCCAGGAGTCCGCCCGCAGCGAGCCCCAGGGACTGCTGGAGCGTGCGCACGAAACTCGTGATCGTCTGCATCCGTGTCTGGGCGTCTTGCCCTCGGCTCCCTTGAACAAGCGAGGCGAGGTGGCGGCGCATCCACAGTGCGCGCATGTTCTTGAGCATCCCCATCGATTCGACCACTGCCGCGTGGTGCATTCGGGAATCGAGTTGCCGGGACTCTTCTGTCCGGGCCTTGTCGGCCGTCTCCAGCGGCTCCTCCATGACGAGCTTCGAGAACCACGCAATGGCGCCCAGGATCAGGCAAAAGACGATGGCCAGTCCTCCCAGAAAAGGATGCAGCAAAAAGAGTACGGCGATGTAAATCGGCGTCCAGGGCGCGTCCAGAATGGCAAAAAGCCCGGCTCCGGTCAGAAACTGCCGCAACTTCGTCAGGCTCTTGAAGAGATGAGCGCTTTCCTCTCCCTGGTTGTGCATCTCGAAGGCGGTTGCAAACACGCGCGGATTCAAGCGCATGTCCAGCCGTACCCCGAGCCGCACGAGCAGCCGCGAGCGTACCCACTCGGAAAAACTCATCACCCCCAGGAAGAAGAGCATCATCAGCGTGACCGCGTAGAGCGTGAATGCACTGAAGCTGACCATCACCCTGTCGAAAATTTGCAGCATGTAGAGCGTGGGCGTGAGCATCATGAGATTGATGAGCGCGGTAAATCCCAGCGCAAAACCGAATTCGCGCCAGAAAGAACCGAGGAATCTGGCAAGCTCGCTGCGAGAGGCAAGGTTTACGAGGGACTTCATGCTCTCTCCTTAGCCTGCCACCTGGGGGCTGAAGCCGGGACGCATCCCGATCACCGGCGCGCGCGAGGGTTTTTCCTGCGCCTGCGGGCTCCCTCCCTGCAAAGCCGCGAGCACTTCGTTACGGGGGCCGAAGGCTTTTGGCTCACCATTGACGAGCAAGAGCGCCAGATCCGCCATGGCGAGCAGATTTTTCCTGTGCGTGATGACCACGATCGTGGCGCCCGTTGCACGGAGTTCCTGCAAAGTATTGGCCAGTGCCGCTTCCCCTGCCTCATCGAGGTTCGCGTTCGGTTCATCGAGCACCACCAGGCGCGGAAACCCGTAAATGGCTCTCGCAAGCCCCACGCGCTGGCGCATCCCGCCCGAGAGCATCACGCCTTCGGCGCCGATCCGGGTGTCGTAGCCCTGTGGGAGTGCCAGAATGTGCTCATGCAGCCCCGTGATCGTTGCCGCCGTTTCGAGTTTGTCGACATCGGGTCTGTCGAACCGGGCAATGTTCTGGGCGATCGTTCCCTCGAAAAGAGCCACGTCCTGCGGCAAAAAGCCGATGTGAGGGCCTAGCTCACGCTTGTCCCAGGTATAGACATCGGCCCCGTCGAGTCGCACCGTACCCGCGAGGCACGGCCATGCTCCTATTAGCAGATGCGCGAGACTCGATTTACCCGAAGCAGAAGGGCCGATCACCGCCAGCATCTTGCCGGGCGGAACATCGAAGAAGACATTGCTCAATACCGGTTTACCGGACGTAGCCCCCGGCACGCGGGCTGTCACGTACTCGGCAACGAGTCTGCCCTTGGGCGCGGGGAGTTCCAGCCCTGATTCGGGCTCAGGAATCTTCGTGAGCAATTCCTGAAGTCGCGTGAGGGAGACGCGCGCGTTGATTACGTTCTGCCAGCCGAAGATGACCTGGGTGAGTGGCGCCAAGGCTCGCCCAGCCACGATCGAAGCCATCAGGACGAGCCCGGGGCTGCCGTTGAAATCCCCTGAGAGCAGGAGCCACGCTCCCAGCCCCAGCATGAGCGAACCTGAGGCTTGCTGCACGAATTTGGAGAGTGGCCCGAAGATGCCAGCCCGGTCGGAGGCGTTGGCCTGATGGAGCAGGAGTTCCTTTTGCTGCTTCAGCCACCGCTGCCGCAGCCCTCCTGCCATTCCCATTGCCTGCACCACTTCGCCGTTCTTGAGGGACGCTTCGATGAAGCGCTGCGCCTGGCTCGAGAGCTCATTGGCCTTGGCAAGCGGCTTGGCCGAGGAGCGTTTGTTGAAGAAGGTGAGCGTGCCTTGGATGAAGGCGCTCACGAGACCCAAGCAGCCCAGGAGTGTATCGATCCAGAAAATCACGCCAATCAGCAGGAGCGCCATCGGAATGTCGAGGAGTCCTGCCATCACATTGCTTGAGAGAAACTCCCGCACGGTGGTGAAGTCGTGGATGCCTCTCAGACCCAGGTTTCTCGCGCCATGGAGGTTTGCCCGGAACACGGCCTCATAGACTCGTCGGCCCAAGGCGAGGTCAAACCCTTTGGCCGCTTGGCGCAACACGCCCAGGCGCGCCCACTGCAACACTTCGAGCACCGCATAGACGAGCACCAGAAGCAGGGTCAGCATGCCGAGCGTCATCAGGCTGCGGCTGGTGACTACTCTGTCGTAGACCTGGAGCATGTAGACAGAGGGGGCGAGCATCAGGGCGCCAATGACGATGCTGAACGCCGCTGCCCGTAGAAAGACGGGTTTTTGGCTGCTCAAAGCAGCGGGCACATCGCAAACAGATGATTTACAACTCATTACACAAAATCTGGAATGGTTCCCGGGCCGAACGCCGCCTGAGGCGCTCGTACCGGAAACCATAGTTCGACGTCATCGATTCAAGCTTTCCAAGCAGGAGCTGGCATCCTCAGGCAGTGCTGCCTATCTGTTCGATGAAATCCTGCTGCCCCCACACTGTGCCGTCGGCAAAGTGCACTTCCTCGACGGCGTAGGATTGACTGTAGAAGTGGTAGGAGACCGTGATCTGGTCAGTCGTTCCTGTGAGTTTGAAGATAAGGTCGTTACCACTGCGAAGCACTACGACATCTTCGGGGCTGATCCCTTCGGTAAATTCGATTACATCCCGATTGCCTACTGTGGTGTCGTAATCGTAGATTGTGTCCTTACCGTCGCCTCGGGCGAAGCGGTAGGTGTCGTTGCCGGTTCCGCCTTCCAGGGAGTCATTGCCCGTGCCGCCGATCAGGGTGTCGTTGCCTGCGCCGCCGTAGAGGG
>Ga0209737_10001800_pt1 | contig 15119 bp, 13 predicted proteins | sample TergutCu122P3_FD_187284 | JGI IMG/M metagenome (GOLD analysis project Ga0209737, IMG submission 187284) | Cubitermes ugandensis P3 segment gut microbial communities from Kakamega Forest, Kenya - Cu122 P3 (SPAdes) (version 2) | ecosystem: Host-associated > Arthropoda: Insects > Digestive system...
AAAATTACTGCTTTTTTGCGGTAAAAATAATTTCTGCCGAGCCATAAAAAAAGAAGACGGGCAAAAAACCCGTCTAACTTTATAAAAATGTAAAATTAAACTTATGCCGCTTTTACCATTTCAACAATTGCTTTGAATGCTACAGGTTCATTTACTGCCAAGTTAGCAAGAACTTTTCTGTCCAAATCAATGTTTTTTGCTTTAAGTCCGGCAATAAATTTAGAATAATTAAGGTCATATTCTCTTACTGCTGCGTTAATTCTCATAATCCACAACGCACGGAATTGTCTTTTCTTTTGTTTTCTGTCGCGATACGCATACACACCTGCCCGCCATACGGCATCCATAGCACTTGTAATGTCTGTTCTTCTTTTGCCGAAATAACCTTTTGCGGCTGCAAGAATTCTTTTTCTTCTTGCTCTTGATGCTACTCTATTTTTTGCTCTTGGCATTTTAAATTCCTTTCCTTATGCCGCAATCATTGTGCGGATTTTTTTCTCTTGTGTTTTGTGAACAAGTGCCGTTCCGCGGAAATTTCTTTTGCGTTTCGGACTTTTCTTCGTCAAAATGTGGTTTGCAAACGCTTTGTTGCGTCTTACTTTTCCTGTTCCCGTCAAGCCAAAACGCTTTGTAGCGGCTTTGCGGGTTTTCATCTTAGGCATAATAACTCCTTTTAGTTAATTATCTTAATTTTAATCTTCTTCATTTTCAATTTTTTCGTTGTCTTTTTCAATCTCTTTGGATTCTTCCAATTTCTGCAAATTCGGGAACTCTTCAGGATGTTCCTTTTCGTACTGCTTAATCTTTTTTGCATCGGGAATATAATTTGTTATCATACTTCTGCCTTCTTGAACAAATTTTTTTCCTGCTTCCGCATTTCCGAGCAATTCCAAATCAATATCAACTTTTTTCATCAATTCCAAGCCCAAATCTTTATACATATTTTCACGACCTCTGAAAATCAAGTTGATTTTCACACGATGTCCTTTAACCAAAAACGCCTTTGCATGTTTCATCTTAAAGTCATAGTCGTGCTTGTCAATTCTTGGGTGCAATTTAATCTCTTTTACGCTTGTTTTTGTCTGTTTTTTCTTGTTTTCTTTCAGCTTTTTTGTTTGCTCATATTTGAATTTTCCATAATTCATAACACGGCACACAGGCGGATTTGCAGTTTCTGTAATACAAACCAAATCCAATTCACGATCCCTTGCAATATCCATTGCATCTCTTGACGACATAAGTCCCAAAGCCTCATTGTCGGGACCGATTAAACGCACCTGCGGAAAGCGGACTCTCTCGTTAATAAGAGTGCTGTCTTCTTCCCTTTGGGGTTTCTGAAATCTGTTGTTTGACGCTATTTTGTCCTCCTGTCTTTAAACTTAATAGCTACTTTTCTCAGATATTTGTTTTTGCAATTTCGTAATAAATTCGTCTGTATTAAATGCTCCCAAATCACCTTTTTGGTGAAGCCGTACCGAAATATTTCCGCCGGCTTGTTCTTTTTCACCAATAATTATCATATAAGGAATTTTCTTAGTTTCCGCATCTCTGATTTTGAACCCGATTTTCTCGTTTCGAGTATCAATTTCAACACGCAAACCTGCTGCTTTCATTTTATCAAAAATTGTTTCCGCATAAGGCAAGAATGTATCGCTCACGGCAATTACTTTTACCTGAACAGGGGCAAGCCACATCGGCAAAAATCCTGCATAATGCTCAATCATAATTCCGATAAAACGCTCCATTGAGCCAAGCAACGCTCGGTGTATCATAACAGGACATTTTTTCTGTCCGTCGCTGTCGGTATATTCCAATTCAAAACGCATCGGCATTGAAAAATCCAACTGAATTGTTCCGCACTGCCAACTTCTTCTCAAAGAGTCGCGAATGTGGAAGTCAATTTTCGGTCCGTAAAACGCTCCGTCACCTGGGTTTAATTGGTAATTTATTTTTCTTTTTTCAAGCACATTTTGCAATGATTTTTCTGCAATGTCCCAAACTTTTTCGTCGCCGATATATTTTTCGGGGCGAGTTGATAATTCAACAAAAAAGTCGCTGAAGCCCATAGTTTTGTAAACATCAAAAATAAATTCAATCACATCGTTGATTTCTTTTTCGATTTGCTCCGGTGTGCAAAAAATATGTGCATCGTCCTGCGTAAATTGGCGAACTCTGAAAAGTCCGTGTAATGCCGACGATTTTTCGTGTCTGTGAACAAGTCCGAATTCAAAATTTCTAATCGGCAAATCACGATATGAACGGGTAGAGTTTTTGTATATCAAAAGTCCGCCCGGACAATTCATCGGCTTAATAGCGTGTGCCTGCTCGTCAATTTCCACAAAATACATATTGTCTTTATATTTGTCGTAGTGTCCGCTTTTTTTCCACAATTCTTCGCTCAAAATCACGGGAGTTTTCACTTCGCCGTAGTTTCTCTTGAAATGCTCATTGCGTGAATAATTTGCAACTTCGTTATAAACAATCATTCCTTTTGTATGCCAAAACGGGAAACCCACACCTTCATCGTGAAAACTGAACAAATCCAATTCTTTGCCAAGTTTTCGGTGGTCTCTTTTTTTCGCTTCTTCCAAAAGTGTCAAATAATCATCCAATTGTGATTTTTTCGGAAACGAAATTCCATAAATTCTCTGCATCATAATAGGATTATCTTTGTGCTGTTCCGGACGCCAGTGAGCGGCAGATGTAGAAACCAATTTGAACGCCTTAATATAACTCATATCAGGCAAATGCGGACCGCGGCACATATCTTGCCAATCGCCCTGCGAATAAAATGAAGGTTCACCGATTATGTTGGCGTCCATAAGTTCAATTTTATATTTTTCGCCTTTGCTTTCAAAATATTTTTGAGCATCTTCACGAGAGAGTGTAAAGCGAGTAAATGCTTTTTTCTGAGCAACAATTTCGCTCATTTTCTTTTCAATTTTTTCCAAATCTTCGGGCTTAAACGGCTCAACATCGCCGAAATCATAATAAAACCCGTTTTCAATAGCCGGACCAACCGCCAATTTTGCAGTCGGAAATAACGCTTGAACAGCCTGAGCCAACAAATGCGAAGACGAGTGCCAAAATATATCTTTACCTTCGGCACTATCAAATGTAAGAATTTCAATTTGAACGCCGTCAGACAATATATAATTCAAATCAACAGGATTACCATTAACTTTACCGGCAACAGCATTTTTTGCCAAACCTAAACTAATTTTCGCCGCACAATCTGCAATATTCGCTCCGTCATTGATTTCGAGCGAACTTCCGTCAGGAAGAAAAACTTTCATAAAAACTCCTTTCGCTTCTATTAAAAATAAACGCAACGCGTCCGATTCCTGCGGTGCGAAATTAACCTTGGAATCTGTAAGTTGTCGGGAAAATATTATATGGCACGCCATATAGTCAAGATTTTACTGAAAATTTCTTCCGATATTCATTCGGTGTCATACCGCAATATTTTCCGAAAATTCTGCTGAACGAATTTGAATAACAATAACCACATTGTTCGGCTATTACAGAAATTTGATGTTCGGTTTCGGTAAGCAGGCGTTTTGCTTCGTCAATTCGCAAATTATCAATGTAATTTTTGTATTGTGTATCTTTTTTATCTTTCAAAATTTCATTCACAACAAATTTATTCAAACCGGTTTCTTTTGCAATTAAATCCAAAGATAAAAGCGGATTTGATAAATTTTTCTCAATATAATCAAACAATTTTTCCGCATCTTCTTCTGAATATTTTGTGTTTGCCGTAGGAACACGGCGTGCTGTGTCTGCAATTTTTCTTTTATTCAAAAATAATAAAATAATAAGAATAACAGCAAAAACAAAAATTCCAAAAATCACTGCATTCTTAAGTTTACTTCCAAAATCATCAGTAAAACGTAATCTTTTCAAAACAATCTGAAGTTTGGTATCGGTCGGCAAATCTTCAAAATTGCTGATTGTCAGGTGCGTAAACTGGCTCCAATCGGTTTTCGGAAGCGTAAAGTCATCAACTTTATAGTGCGAAAACCACCACGCTGGCGTCGCAAAATCTTGTAATTTATAGTGATAATGCGGCTGATTTTCTTTAACACGAACTTTGATAGAATAAGGTCGATGCGTTTCGGCAGCAACAGGGTCAGAGAATCCGGGAATATACATATACATAGAAATCGTAAAATCTTGTGATTTTTCTGGGTCGATATCCATATCAATATAGCGATAATCCGCCAAATTCAAGTGTCGGGCGAGTTCGTGAGCGTGAAACATCAGAATAGCAAATGGGTCGTCGGAATCTTTTTCATAATTATAACGAAAATGCAAATGTCCTGAATTAGCATCAACTTTCATTTCGGAAAACCCGCGGTCTTTTGCAATGTTTGAAACTACATCAAATTCAAAAAATGTTTGATTTTCGGGATATAATTCAAGTGGTTTCTTATATGTGATTGTAAAAAATATAATTCCAGAAATAACTGAAATTAAAAATCCCAATAGAATTTTTTTTAATTTCACATTTCTCATTTCACGTTCCTAATTGGAATAAAGTCCATCAAACATCGCTTTTTCAAGCGGTAGGGCAAGTTTTTGCATCGGAAGAACTTTCTTGTTTCTTCTTTTGAAATTTGCACTTTCCCAACTGAAGATTTCCCCGAATTTTTCTTCCGCAATTTCTGCAATTTTTGGCGTAATCGGTTTAATTACGACACAAAAATTTGCAATGAAATTTACGCAAGTAGTAAGAACGACTTTTGCTTGTTCCATATCGGTTTTTACCAATTCCCACGGCTTTTTATCTTGGAAATATTTGTTTGCTAAGTTCCCCAAATTTCTGATTTCATCAACCGCCGCTCTATAATTTACCGCAGAATAATTTGCTTTAATTTTTTCAACAATTTCTAACGCTTGAATTTCTATTTCGCAGTCGCATTCAACATCGGGAATTGTCGATTCAAAGAATCTGTCTAAAAACACACTTGTTCGGTTGCAGAAATTTCCGATGTTATTTACAAGTGTCGAATTTATCAAATTTATGAATTCGTCAATTGAAAAATCCAAATCGTTCACGGTTGATGTTAATTTGCTTGCAAAATAAAAACGCAAAAATTGGCGAATACCTTCAACTTGCACTTTTTCTGCAAAATCTTTTGCCAAAATGAACGTTCCGCGTGCTTTTGACATTTTTTCGCCTTCCATTGTCAAAAATCCGTGAATAAATATTCTGTCGGCAACTTTGATTTTTGCATTTTTAAGCATTACCGGCAAAAGCAACGCATGGAAATAAACAATATCTTTTCCGATTATATGAATAATTTCGCAGTCGGCATCTTCGCTCCAATATTTGTTAATATCAATTCCGTTTTCGTCGCAATATTTCTGCGTTGAACTTATATATCCAATTGGCGCGTCAAGCCAAACATAAAAATATTTCGGCGGCATTCCGTTTTCGCCTGTTCCCGGAATTTTGAAACCGAAATACGGCTCATCACGGCTGATACAGCGTTCTTGCAAATCGTCAGTCCAATTATTCACGAAAACTTTCATGTCGTCTTGAATTACACCGTCTTTTGAAACATAATTTTTTAGAAAACTTTGTTCCTTTTGCATATCTACGAAAAAATGTTCACTGTCTTTCAAAATCGGAATTTGTCCGCAAAGTGAACATTTCGGATTTTTAATGTCTTCACCGTTATAACTTGAACCGCAAACTTCGCAGTTATCGCTGTTTTGGTTTTCGGCACTGCATTTTGGACAAGTTCCTTTTACAAATCTGTCGGGCAAAAACATTTTATCTTTTTCACAATAAAATTGTTTGATTGTTTTTTTGTCGATAAGCCCATTTTCCTGCAAGCCCGCATAAATTTTTTCCATATAAAAGCGGTTCTCTTCGGAGTGCGTTTGGTAATAAAAATCAAACTCAATTCCGTATTTTTCGTAATCTTCTTCATGGCTTGCAAGTGCTCGTGCAATCAATTCTTCAGGTGTAATTCCTTGTTTCATCGCACTGATTTGAATAGGAGTTCCGTGTTGGTCGTCGGCACAAATAAAAAGTACTTCCCTGCCGGTCATTTTTTGTGAGCGTGCATAAACATCTGCCTGCACTGCTTCAACCAAATGCCCTAGATGAATACTTCCGTTGGCGTAGGGGAGTGCCATAGTTAAAAGAAGCGGTTTATTTTTTTTCAAAATTTGCTCCTTTTGGCGGAAAGTTTTTCTTGCAGTTACAATCGCCTTGACAGTTGCATTTGTGTTGAAAATTGGCGTGGGGCATCATGCCTTTTTTATTCGGAATAAATTGTTTTGCTTCTTCAACTTTTCCTGCTTTAATTTGTTCGGTTTCAAACCACTCGTATTTGGTTGTCGGTTTTTCGTCTTTTCCGTTTCTTTCAACGAATTTTACTTGAATTCTTTCTTTGAAAATATCAACGAAAACTACTTCGCCTTTTTTGCCGCCTTCGGTTGTAAATCCGCTTCCTGCACGAGGAATTCGTGTGTATGCGTCCAAATAACATTCTTCTTCAAAGTTTAAACAACACAAATATCTTCCGCAATTTCCCGAAATTTTAATTGGGTTCATAGAAAGTTGCTGGTCTTTTGCGTGTTGGGCTGTGATTTCCGTAAATTCACTCATACTGGATGAACAACATTGTACCCGACCACAAGGACCAATTCCCGAAATAAGGCGTGCTTCGTCCCTTGCTCCGATTTGCCGCAAATCAATTCGTGTGTGATAAATTCCCGCAAGCGATTTAACAAGTTCTCTGAAATCCACACGATTTGGCGAAGTGAAATAAAAAGTCAATTTCCCGCCATCAAACTGCATTTCAACTTCAACAAGTTTCATTTCGAGTTTATACTCAATAATTCTCTCTTTTGCAAGGCGAAACGCATTTTTTTCTTTTTCCGAATTTCGTGCAATCCGCTCAATATCTTCCTGTGTGGCAATCCGTTGAATTTTCGGCAGATTTTTCGCTTCTTCGGCAGAAACTACTTTTGAAGTCGAAACTTTTCCTTTGTCAAGCCCTTTTTCAACATTTACTATGACATAATTTCCCCGTTTTACTTCTAAATCGGAGTAATAAACTTCTCGTCTGTTTCCTTTGAAACTCACTTCGTATGAATATAATTTTTGTTCGCTCATTTTTGTAATCCTTGTCTAATTTTTATTGGAAAATAATTTTTGGCAAGATTATAAAATAAAATTATAACCAAAAATGGTTTTTTTATTTGCAGATATATTATATTTTATACTGATAAAAATCAAGGAGAGTTATAAAATGCCCGAAAAAAACACACAAGAAAAAGATACAACACACCCAGAATTAGCGGAACGTGCTCGAAAACATCTTCTTAAAGCTGCTTCGAAAGATGGTGATACGCTTCTCATTCAATACGACAACAGCGTCGCCGGTTACGATGCAGATGATGTTGTTGAAATGCGAGAAGAGCATGGTGCAAACATTATTACAAAGCACAATCAAGATACTATGTTTAAGCGGTTTGTAAGCGCATTTATAAATCCGTTTACTATAGTTTTGTTGGTTTTGGCGTTTGTATCGATTTTTACCGATATTATATTGGAATCGCCGAAAGACCGAGATTATACAACTGTTGTTATCATATTTATTATGGTTACGATTTCGGGATGTTTGCGGTTTTTTCAAGAACTTCGCAGCGGAAATGCAGCTAAACGGCTTACGGAAATGGTTAAAACAACCGTTAGTGTTGCACGAAAATTCAAAGATAAAGAAACAGGCGAAACTCGTTCAGAGAAAAAAGAAATTCCTATCGACGAAATAGTGGTCGGTGATTTGATATATCTTGCAGCGGGGGATATGGTTTCGGCTGATGTTCGGATAATTCAGGCTAAAGATTTGTTTGTAGCCCAGTCTGCTCTTACAGGAGAAAGTGAGCCGGTTGAAAAATTTGCTCACGCCATAACTGATGAGATAAAAAATCCGCTGGAACTGAATAATTTGGCTTTTATGGGAACAAATGTAATATCAGGTTCGGCAACTGCTATTGTTATTAATGTCGGCGACAGCACAATGCTTGGCTCTATTGCTCAGCAACTTCAGGCAAAAGCACCGCCCACAAGTTTTGAAAAAGGCGTAAATTCGGTTTCTTGGGTTTTAATTCGTTTTATGTTTGTTATGGTGCCGATTGTTCTCTTTGTGAACGGATTTACCAAAGGCGATTGGCTGCAAGCATTCCTTTTTGCTCTTTCGGTTGCGGTTGGATTAACTCCCGAAATGCTCCCAATGATAGTTTCCGCAAACCTTGCCAAAGGCGCGGTATCTATGTCAAAAAAGCGAGTTATTGTCAAAAATTTAAATTCGATTCAGAACTTTGGGGCTATGGATGTTCTTTGCACCGACAAAACCGGAACTATAACGCAAGACAAAGTAATTTTGGAATTACATTTGGATGTCGAAGGTAATGACAGCACAGATGTTCTTCGTAAGGGCTTTTTAAATAGCTATTATCAAACAGGATTAAAAAACCTAATGGATGTTTCTATAATTGAACACGCCGACAAAGCAGGAATGACGGATTTATGGGAGGATTATAAAAAGGTTGATGAAATTCCTTTTGATTTTAACCGCCGCCGAATGAGTGTTGCCGTAGAAGACAAATCAGGGGAAATTGACCTTATCACTAAAGGTGCTATCGAAGAAATGCTAACAATTTGCAAATTTGCGGGTTCAGGAGATGAAGCGAAGCCTTTGACTGATGAACTTAAGGCACAAATTCTTGCTAATTGCCATGCTCTAAACGAAAAAGGAATGCGAGTTTTAGGATTAGCACAAAAATCCGTAAATCATGTTTCCAATACTGCACTTTCAGTTTCCGATGAAAGCGATATGGTATTTATAGGCTGTCTTGCATTTCTTGACCCTGCAAAAGAAAGTGCTGCCGTGGCAATCAAAGGTTTGAATGAATTTGGTGTTAAGGTGAAAGTGCTTACCGGCGATAATGATGCCGTAACCGCTACAGTTTGTAAATCAGTCGGTATAAATGCGGAACACATATTGCTTGGTTCACAAATAGAAGAAATGAGTGACGAAGCATTGGCAAAAGCAGTTGAAGAAACCGATATTTTTGCAAAACTTTCACCAAAACAGAAAGCTCGCATTGTTACTGCTTTGCGAAATAACGGACACACGGTTGGTTTTATGGGAGACGGCATAAACGATGCGGCAGCAATGAAAGCGGCAGATGTCGGAATATCGGTAGATACCGCTGTAGATATTGCTAAAGAATCGGCAAATATTATTCTTTTGGAAAAAGATTTAATAGTTCTTCAGGAAGGCGTAGTCGAAGGAAGAAAAACTTATGCAAACACAATAAAATACATAAAAATGACTGCAAGTTCTAACTTCGGCAATATGTTTTCGGTGCTTGCGGCATCGGCATTTTTGCCTTTCCTGCCAATGTTGCCGATTCAAATTTTGATATTAAACTTGATTTACGATATTTCCTGCATAACTATTCCGTGGGATAACGTAGATATAGATTTCCTGCAAAAACCGAGAAAATGGGATGCAACTTCTATCAGCCGATTTATGCTTTGGATAGGACCCACAAGTTCCGTGTTTGATATTACTACATTCTTTTTGATGTTCTTCTATATCTGTCCGCTCGTTGTCGGTGGTTCTTTTGCAAGTCTTGCTGCCGGTTCAACAGAGATAGTTTTGTTTATGGCTCTGTTCCATACGGGTTGGTTTGTAGAATCACTTTGGTCACAAACTTTGGTAATTCACATGATTCGCACACCCAAAATTCCGTTTATTCAAAGCCGTGCATCGTGGCAGCTTGCCTCACTTACGACTTTGGGAATAGCAGCAGGAACAATTATTCCTTACACTTGGTTCGGAGGTCAATTGGGTATGGCTAAATTGCCGCCGATTTATTTCCCGTGGTTGATAGGGACAATTTTTGCATATATGGTTTTGGCAACTATAATGAAGAAGATTTTTGTGAGAAGGTATGGAGAGTTATTGTAAGTATTGATAAATTGGAGTATTATTTTACTCCAATTTTTTTACAATATTGCGAAATCTCACAAACACCACATTTCGGCGAAATCGGTTTGCAAATATCTTGCCCGTAAGAAACCATGTAGCCATTAATTGTAAGCCAATATTTTTCGGGTAGTTTTTTTCGTAATGCAAATTCTGTTTCTGTCGGATTTTTTGTTTTTATGTAGCCCAAACGGTTAAAAATTCTATGGACATGTGTATCAACACACATAGCAGGAATTTTGAATGCTATAATCAAAATTAAATTTGCAACTTTTCGTCCGACCCCCGGTAATTCCAAAAGTTCGTCAATTGTTTGCGGAATTTGTCCACCGAATTTTTCTCGGATAATTTTCGGAATTTGTTTTAAATTTTTTGCTTTTTCATTATAAAATCCGACAGGAAAAATTAAGTCAGCGATTTCTTTTTCACGTAATTTTTCCAAATCATCAAAACTATCTGCAACTTCAAATAATTTTTTTGATGATTTTGCGGTAACTTCGTCTTTTGTGCGGGTCGAAAGAATTGTCGCGACTAAAACTCTGTACGGTGAATCGTTTTGTACTGCCATTAAATCAATAATCGGCGTTTTGAATTGTTCAAAATGTTTTTTCAATAATATATATACTTCGTCGAACATCATTTTGCAAACCTCTTTCGATATTCATTCGGTGTCATTTTGCAGTATTTTCCGAAAATTCTACTGAATGAACTTGAATAACAATAACCAACTTGTTCGGCTATTGCAGAAATTGTGTATTCTGTTTCGGTGAGTAGGCGTTTTGCTTCGGTAATCCGCAAATCATCAATATAGTTTTTGTATTGTGTGTCTTTTTTGTCTTTCAAAATATCGCTTACGGCAAAATTATTCAATCCGATTTCTTTTTCAATTAAATCTAACGACAAAAGCGGATTTGATAAATTTTTTTCTATGTATCCTAACAATTTATCTGCATCTTCATAAGAATATTTTGTGTTTGTCGTAGGGGTATGGCGTGCCGTGTCCGTGATTTTCTTTTTAAATAAAAATGTTAAAATAACAAGTATTGCAAAAAATGAGAATCCGAAAATTACCGCATTTCTTGTTTTTTCACTCAAATTATCAATGAATCTCAGACGTTTTAACACGATTTTAAGTTCGGGATTTGCGGTCGAATTCTCAAAATTGCTGATTGTCAAATGTGTAAATTGATTCCAATTTGTTTTCGGAAGTGTAAAATCATCTTGTTTGTAACGTGAAAACCATCGAGTAGGCGTTGCAAAATCCTGTAATTTATATTGGTAATGCTCTTGATTTTCTTTAACACGTACTTTAAGAGAATAAGGTCTGTGTGTTTCTATATCAAAAGGGTCGGAGAATCCGTGAATATACATATACATAGAAATAGTAAAATCCTGCGATTGTTTGGGGTCAATATCTATACAAATATAACGGTAATCAGCCAAATTTAAGTGCCGAGCAAGTTCATGGGCGTGAAACATCAATATTGTAAAGGGCTTATCGCTGTCCCGTTCATAATTATAGTGAATATTACAATGTAAATGTTGTGATACGCTGTCAATCTGCATTCTGTAAGAACAATTGTCTGTAATATTGACAATATCAAATTCAAAAAATGTTTTGTTTTCAGGATATAATTCAAGCGGTTTAATATATGTGAATTTGAAAAAAACAAAGCCTGCAATTACGGCAATCAAAACAGCTATCAGAATTTTTATTACAAGTTTTTTCATTAAAATAGTTCCCTTTCAAGGGTAAAATACTAAAAATACACAAAAAAATGGGTAATTAAGATTTTGTTTATGGCGTGTTTCTGCAATTTTATATGTTTTTCTTGTGAGTATTCGTATATTATCCGTATATTTTTAATTGCTTTTGAAAGGAGCATTTTTTATGAAGAAAGCATTAGCCGCTTTAGGAATTTTAGGGAGTATGTTTGTTGCGTTTGGTCACGGCGGCGGCGGAGTATTTAATACCGATGATGCGAGTGTGGTTTGCAACAAAGAGTTTGAAATCGGGATTACAGGAGTGGTTGAACTTCCCGAACACGGCGAAGTTGGTGCAAATTTGGGAATTACCTACGGAATCGGCGACAGATTTCAAATCGGTATTGAGAATGGTTTTTATGTGAATAAAGAACATACCGACGAATATTATTTCTCAAATCCCGAACTTTCACTTAAATTTACACTTATTGAAGATGTTTTTGCAATGAAAACTTTTTTGACTCCGGGTGCAAATAGTTTGGAATTCGGCGGAATGTTGATTTATTCGCTTGAGATTCCGAGTTTCACAAAGTTTAATTTTAATGCGGGATTTGAATCTGAACAGGGGGCAGTTGAAGAACAAGAACAACACGGAGAAGAAGAACATGGACACGGTAGTAACCATAAAGCATTCACATATTCGTTTTCGGTAATTCAGCCGATAAATAAATTCTTTTTGGGTGCGGAACTTTTCGGCGAAGCGTTCAAAGATATTGATGACGACGAGAAAAAACCGAATTGGAGAGTTGGGGCTGGCTATAATTTTGATACAATTATACTTTCATTGGGTTTCGGCGGTTCGTTTGTCAGCAATGATGATTTGAAATTAAAACTCGGACTCACATTTTTCTTCGGCGGTGACCATTAGGAGTAATTTATGAAATTTCTTAAAATAATTCTATGCATTTTTGCGGTTTTCTGTGTGTGTTTTGCACACGGAGAACACGGGAAATCAGTTGTTGTTCCGGCAGTTCCCAAAACTGCAAATAAGGCAGCAAATGATTCAAAAGCCGGCAAAAAATCAATCGTCTGCACAATTTTTCCGCAATACGATTGGGTAAAAGAAATTTTGGGTGATAATGCTCAAAATTTTCAAATAACATATTTGCTGAACAGCGGAATTGATATGCACAATTATGCCCCGTCTGTTAAAGATGTCGCTGCGATTTCAAACGCGGATTTGTTTATTTATGTCGGCGGTGAAAGCGATAAATGGGTTGAAGGTGTAATTAAAAAAGCGAATAACAAAAAAATGCTTACTCTTGCACTTTCAAATTCCGTTGAAAAATATGCGGAGGAATTTGTTGAAGGAATGCAAAATTTCGGCAGTGAAGAAGAAATTGATGAGCATATTTGGCTTTCGCTCAAAAATGCACAAAAGAGTGTTGGTGTAATTACGAATGCAATATGCAAACTTGACGAGACAAACGCTGAAACTTATCGTGCAAATGCAAAAAATTATGTTTCTAAATTAGCTGAATTAGACAAAAAATACGAAGAAATGGTCAAAAATTCGCCGCAAAAAACAATACTTTTCGGTGACAGATTTCCGTTTCTTTATCTTGTTAAAGATTATGGGCTTAATTATTATGCCGCATTTGTCGGATGTTCGGCTGAAACCGAAGCAAGTTTTGAAACTATAGCATTTTTGAGTAAAAAAGTTGACGAACTCGGCTTAAAAACAATTTTAGTAACCGAAACTTCAAATAAGCAAATCGCAAACACGATTAAATCAAATTCAAAATCAAAAAATGCTGAAATTTTGGTTATGAACGCTTGTCAATCAATAACGGACAAACATATTGCAGGCGGAACAACATATTTGTTGCTTATGACAGAAAATCTTAATGTTTTAACCAAAGCATTGGCGAAATAGTTATGAAACAGATTGAAGTAAAAAATCTTACAATCGGCTACGACAAAAAAGTTGTGGCAAAAGACCTTTGTTTTAACGTAGAAAAAGGCGATTATTTTTGCATTATCGGTGAAAACGGAGCGGGAAAAAGCACATTGTTCAAAACATTATTAAATTTGCAAAAACCGCTTGCAGGCGTTATAAATTTTGCAAACGAAATAAGCGAAATCGGATATTTGCCGCAAACAAGAGATTTGCAAAAGGATTTTCCGGCAAGAGTTTTGGAAGTTGTTTTGTCGGGCTGTCTGAAAAAATCGGGAATACGTCCGTTTTATAATAAGAAAGAAAAAATACTCGCAAAAGAAAATATTGAAAAAATGGGGATTTCTCATTTGTCGAAAAAGTGTTTTAGAGAACTTTCCGGCGGGCAACAGCAAAGAGTTCTTCTTGCAAGAGCATTGTGTGCGACTTCAAAAATTATTCTTTTGGATGAACCCGCAACAGGACTTGACCCCGATGCCGAGCAGGAAATGTATAAGTTGATTAAAAAACTAAACAGTGAAGATAAAATTACAATAATTATGATTTCGCACGATGTTGATGCCGTACGGAAATATGCAAAACATATTCTGAAAATGGGCAAGAAAAACTGTGAAATACAGGAGCGTAAAAAATGACTTTATTTGAATATTTGAGTTTTCCGTTTGTGCAATACGCTCTTGTTGTCGGAGTTATGGTTGCGTTATGTGCAAGTTTAATCGGCGTTCCGCTTGTGCTTAAAAGATTTTCGCTAATCGGTGAAGGACTTGCGCATTTGGCGTTTACGGGAATGGCGGTTGCGGCGATAATAAACATTGCAAACGATTTATTTATTATAATGCCGCTGACAATTTTTACGGCAATATTACTTCTTGTCGGGCGAAACAAAAAAATACAGGGCGACGCGTCAATTGCAATGATTTCGGTCGGAGCGTTGGCTTTGGGTTATTTTATAATCAATGTGTTTTCCAAAAAAGCAAATGTTTCGGCAGATGTTTGTGCTTCGCTTTTCGGCTCAACCGCAATTTTAACTTTGCATCAAAGCGATGTTGTGTTGGGAATAATTATGTCTGTGCTTGTTATTTTGACATTTCTTCTTTTTTATAACAAAATATTCGCGCTGACATTTGACCCTGAATTTTCAAAAGCGGCTGGTGTAAATATCAAAATTTATGAAATAATTCTTGCGGTTGTAATAGGAATTGTTGTTGCACTTTCAATGCGGCTTGTCGGTTCACTTTTGACTTCGGCACTCATTATTTTCCCTGCACTTTCTTCAATGCGGATTTTCAAAAGTTTCAGGTCAGTAGTAATTTGTTCGGCAATTATTGCAATAATTTGTGCATTTTGCGGTATGATTTATTCAATAATCGGCGGAACACCCGTAGGTGCGACAATAGTCATCGCAAATATGGCTGTATTTTTTGTGTTTAGTATTTTAG
>Ga0209737_10001801_pt1 | contig 15118 bp, 17 predicted proteins | sample TergutCu122P3_FD_187284 | JGI IMG/M metagenome (GOLD analysis project Ga0209737, IMG submission 187284) | Cubitermes ugandensis P3 segment gut microbial communities from Kakamega Forest, Kenya - Cu122 P3 (SPAdes) (version 2) | ecosystem: Host-associated > Arthropoda: Insects > Digestive system...
GCTAACTCTCCAACTGAACTCAATTTCCACTCTGTGAGAGCCATATATTTTTTATTATATTTATCTTCCCCCAAAACAAAGCATTGCAAGAGCAATTGTTTTTGCATCAACAATATCTCCTTCTCTAATCATTGCAAGCATCTCACAGATATCGAGTTCAACGACATCAATAACCTCGTCTTCATCTTTCTTGTATTGATCAGATGGGATGAGATCTGATGCTTCATACAACCAGAGGCGTTCTGTTGAGTATCCTGGAGCAAGATAAATATATCCGTAAGGAAGTAATTGTCTCGCAGAAAGGCCTGTTTCCTCAATAAGCTCACGATGAGCTGCCTCATCCGGAGTTTCTCCTTGTTCAATTGCACCAGCAGGAACTTCATAAATATACTCATCAATTGGAAATCGATACTGTTTTAAGAGAAAACACTTATCTTTCGAGACCGGCATTATCGCAACAGCATCATGGGGGCTAATCACAATTCCTTGTTTGGGTGTTCCATCAGGAAGTGTATACTCCTTCTTCTCGATAAAGAACCTGGGTCCACTGTAAATTGTCTCAGACATTTTTTTTGTCATATTTTGCTAACTTCTGCACTGCTTTTCTCCCACGAACATATGCCTGTTCCAACATATCTGGCCTTCCTTCGATTCCTCCAAATTCATCCATTGCGTCAGCATAAATACCTCCGTTTTGAGTGTATCCTAAATTATTAAAGTATGCAGACATCATGGGAAACACAGCAGTGAAAAGATCTGGTCTCTCTTGAAAACTCATTCCCGCGGTTGAAAGGAACCAGGCATGATGTGATTTTCGATAGGCTGGTGTTATTGCCTCTGAACGATGAATAAATCTACGAACCCAGATATAATGTGCACGATCAATAACTGCTTTTACACCTGCAGGAACAGACAAAGTAAAAATGGGGGATGAAAAAACGAATCCATTTGCAGCATTAATTTTATCATAGAATTCAATAACATCGTCATCTTGTATGATGCAAGAACCAGTCCTATGACATGAATTGCATCCTTTGCATGGGCGGATATGAAGATCAGATAAAATTATTTTTTCGATGCTAACCTCTGCACCCATTTTTGCGTCATTAGCACCACGTATAAACTCATCAAGAAGTCTTTCAGTATTTCCGTGACGATGTGGACTTCCCATAACTGCGATAATAGAAATCATGGCTGTGTACTAAATAGTACTGTATTTCTGTCTATTTAAGTATAATGCGCATGTTATATCTCTTTTCTAGCACGAATCTCATAAATGAATTCATGAGCCAATTTTTCAGCCTCTGTGCGTGCAGTTGGGTGAGTCTCTACTGCTCCTTTATGATCAACACTGTCTATAAGCAGATGTTTTCTATCTTTTTTGTGAACTCCAATAAGATGAAAGTAGCAGTCAATAGCTTGGAGAGAAGCATCAAAGACATAATCCCAGTCTTGTCCGGCAGTTCCAATGTAGCAGCCCATTCGTTTACCTATTCTGTCTTCAGGAACGATTGGAAGATTTAGCACATATTTTCGGGATCTGAATAGTTGTACACGGTCTATCAGCACTTTTGCTTGTGCACATAGTCCCATACAGTAAACAGGAGCTGCAATCAAAATGAGATCTGATGCAATCATCTCATCATATAGTGGCTGCATTGCATCGTTAAGTATACACTCACCCTTTTTTTCACAAACATTACATCCTCTGCACGGACGAATATCAACTTCAGGTACAACCACTTTTGTGACTAAGACATCAGGATCTTTACGCATGGCATCGAGCATCCAGTCAAGAAGTGTTTCTGAGTTTCCATGCCTTCGAGGACTTGTAGCAAAGCCAAGTACGCGAATCTGCATAGGTGAATAGTATGTGACACTATTAGATAAAACCTCACAACTCACAAGAGGCTGTGACACTGGCTTGCATAAAGGCGGGAGTGACTTGTAGTTTCAAAAAAAACACATAGGGCTACTCGCTTAGCTGTGATCCATTCTGGCTCGTGTACGCCAAAACCTTGCTGGTTGCAATATTGTGCAAAATCTCGGTGTTTGCATGAATGTCCATTGAAAACGACTCAATTTCCGAAATTTCTCCACTATTAGTGGCAATAGCTTCTAAGGACAATGGTTTTAGAGGGAGATGGAAATTGTAAAAGTTGCAGGGAAAGAGAAGAAGGAAAGGGGATGGTTCCCTTTGCTTCTGGAAAGGTCTCACAACCTTGTTCTCCTACCTGCCATACAACAGAAGTACTCTCTGATATCACAGCAACTGCCTGAATAATCGAAGACGTCGTAATATACCTGGGTTCTCTGGAACTGGCTGTGAAAGAATATCCGCAGTTACCATGCCTGCTGGTAGGCAGGCCAGACCTGAAACTGCAATCAGGAAGAGAGTAGCAATAATTATCATGTATGAATATTTGGTCTATACCCTTCAAATACAATATATAGATTATATTGAACCATTTGAAATCATTGCTGATTGAAAGACAAATTTCCATCCTACACCAGTTTAAGTCACAATTTCTAATGTGAATTGTCCATCGCACCGGAAGTGTTATCTCCTTCTTTATAACATACGTCTGAGCTGTCACAGTACAGGAGAAGAACATGATAACCATCGTTGCACATTGTATCATAAAAAAAGAAGCTATTGATGAGTTTTTGAAATGCACAGAACCACTTCTTAAAGGAAGCAAAAGTGAGGCAGGAAATGTCTCATATGATCTCTTTGCAGATCTCTCAAGCCCTGAGAAGTTTACCTTCCTTGAAACATGGAAGGATCAAAAAGCAATCGATGAACACAATGCCAGTGCTCATTTTCAAGCATTTGTTGCTGCGGCAGGTCCGTTATTTGCTGGAGACCTAGATATCCGACATTATAAACAATTAAGCTCATAACGTCTACTATTCTCTCTTTACCCTCATTTTTCGCAAAATAGCGGCGCAATTTTCAATTTCTCTTTTTTTGATTTAAATTTCGAAAAACAGCAATATTTTAGGCAATTCTGTAAAATATAATATTTTTCATAACCATATATTCAGAAATTTTTATTGAAAAACAGTGAAAAATCAAAGGAAAGCGTCAAATTTTCACAAACGAATAATATCTTTTATATCTTGTGCCGTGAGAGTAATGTTTGTCTGGCGATAAACTGTGTAATGTTGATTAGTGTATCGACAGGCAGAAAAAAGTAAATAATAGGTGAAATCATGGCAAAAAAAGTAAAAGCATTCGCAATGCTCGGGTTGAACAAAGTTGGGTGGATTGAGAAAGACGCACCAACATGCGGAGTAAATGATGCACTTGTAAAACCCCTCGCACTTGCCCCCTGTACATCAGATGTACACACCGTCTGGGAGGGTGCAATTGGAGACCGAAAGGATCTGGTTCTCGGACACGAAGGTTGTGGAGAGATTGTAGAAGTTGGAGCCGCAGTAAAAGACTTCAAAGTAGGAGATCGCGTACTTGTTGGTGCCATCACTCCAGACTGGGGCTCAGTTGAGGCACAATCTGGCTTCCCTTCACACTCTGGCGGAATGCTTGGAGGATGGAAATTCTCAAACAGCAAAGATGGTATGATGTCAGAAATCTTCCATGTCAATGAAGCAGATGCAAACCTTGCCTTAATCCCAGATGGCATTTCATTAGCAGAAGCCTGTATGCTATCTGATATGGTTATGACAGGATTCCTAGGTGCAGAGATGGCAGATATCCAACTTGGAGAGACCGTTTGTGTTATTGGTATCGGACCTGTAGGATTAATGGCTGTTGCTGGAGCAAACCTGAGGGGTGCCTCTCATCTCTTTGCTGTTGGAAGCAGACCAGACTGTGTTCGAGTTGCAAAAGGATATGGTGCAACAGAGATTATTAACTATAAGAATGGATCTATCGTTGAACAGGCCTTAAAGCTCACCAATGGAAAGGGTGTAGACAAAGTCATTCTCGCTGGTGGAGATGAAAAGACGATGATTGAAGCCGTTCAGATGGTTAAGGCAGGTGGCATTGTTTCAAATGTTAACTACTTTGGATCAGGAGACTATATCCCAATTCCTCGTGCAGACTGGGGTGTTGGAATGAGCCACAAATTCATTCACGGTGGTCTAATGATTTCTGGCAGATACCGTCTGGAGAAATTCGCCAGCCTGATGCTTACTGGAAAGCTTGATGTTAAGCCAATGATTACACATACACTTCATGGATTTGACAAAGTTGAAGAAGCACTTCTCCTCATGAAGGACAAGCCTGCTGATCTTATCAAACCAGTCGTTATAATATAAAATAAATAATATTAATATATATTATTTAATTAAAACATTTTTTTGGTGAAATTATGAAAGTAGGCATTATTGGTGGAACTGGAAGTATTGGCGAAGGGCTCGCCCGTAGGATTTGCATTGGTGGGAAATTTGATGTCGTCAAAATCGGATCACGTGACCCTTCAAAGGCAGAAGTTGCTGCAAAAGAAGTAGTTGATACACTCACTCAAAGAGAGTGTGGGTGTGCAACAGCTTGCACAGGTGGTTCAAACGAAGAGGCATGCAATGCAGATATCATCATCCTCTCGATACCCTTTGATAAAGTTGCATCCACTGTCGAGACTCTCGGCGCCGCTCTATTTGAAAATAAGGTAATTATTTCCCTTATTAATCCAATGCAGCGATTTCCAAAGGATAAATACTTCCTGCCAGACCCACCCGCAGAAGGATCCGCAGCCCTTGCTATAAAAAAGATCCTACCTCCATCTGCAAAGCTGGTAACAGCGTTTAACAATGTTGCATCCGGAAAGTGGATGGAACTGGATGAAGAACTTGATTACAGTGTTTGTATCTGCGGTGACGATGAAGATGCGAAAAAGGCTGCAATGGAGCTTGTTTCAAGTGTTTCAAAATTGCAACCTCTTGATGCAGGACCACTTGAGTTATCTAGAGTAATTGAAGGAATTACACCCCTTGTAATTACACTTGCAATACGAAATAAACTCAAAGATGTTGGTGTTTATTTCAAATAACTCTTTTTTATTCTATTTTCCACTTTACTCACATCTCTGATGGCAGACATATGTGTCGATTTTGTTGCGCCTAACACAACTATACAGTTAAATATTTCCAAGTGCTTTATATATCATAGGGGTATTTGACATGATTAGTGTTAACGAGCTCGGCATTGAGATTTTTGATAATCTCGCAAACTATTATGATGATTTTAATGTAGCATACCATGAACTCGACAATGGTGCAAAGATTGTAGACTGTGGTGTCGAAGCAAAAGGTGGATATGCAGCAGGACGGGCTTTTACTGAGATCTGTATGGGAGGCCTTGGCGAGGTCCATTTCAGAATGGGAGACATTCTTGGAATTCCAATGCCATTTATCGAGGTCAGTACTGATTTTCCCGCAATTTCATGTCTTGGCGCACAAAAAGCTGGCTGGACTGTGAAAGTTGGTTCATTTTTTGCCATGGGCTCTGGTCCTGCACGTGCACTCGCTCTAAAGCCAAAGCACACATATGAGGTTATTGACTATGAAGATGAATCCGATGATGCAGTCATTGCACTTGAATCGGATCACTTGCCAAATGGAGAGGTCATGGAGAAGATTGCAGAAGCATGCGGAGTAAATGTTGGAAACCTCTGTGCAGTAGTAGCTCCTACGGCTTCACTCGTTGGTTCCATTCAGGTTGCAGGACGTTGTGTTGAAACTGCCGTCTATAAATTAAATGAGCTTGGATTTGACACACGAAAGATCCAGGCTGCGATTGGAAATGCTCCAATTCCACCTGTGATGGCAGACGGCACCAAGGCAATGGGTACAACAAATGATGCAACCATTTACCATGGTCGGATCAACTTGACTATGAATGCTCCAGAGATCAAGGAATACCTTGAAAAGATTCCAAGCAACAAGTCAAAAGGATATGGTAAGCCATTTTACGAGATATTTAAAGAAGCAAACTTTGACTTCTACCAGATTGATACAGCTCTGTTCTCACCCGCAGAAGTTACCATCAATGAACTCTCTGAAGGCGCTGTGTACCATGTAGGTGCAGTAAACCCAGAAGTCACATTGAAATCATTTGGATATCGATAACCGCTACTAAATAATTTAAATCTCTTTTTTGTGATTACTGGATATATTGTGAATGTGAGTTGCATTTTATCCAAATAGGTAAATAATATATATGAGTGCCAAGTGAAAGAAAGAAGCATTAAAGATCCGGTTCATGGTTCAATTACTGTTCCGAAGGCCATGCAACGACTCCTCGATCTCCAGGAAGTACAACGGTTACGTCATATACGTCAGCTTGGCTTCTCATATCTCGTCTATCCCGGAGCAAACCATACCAGATTTGAGCATTCTCTTGGAGCGATGCATCTTGCATCAAAAATTGCTTCACATCTCTCACTTACAGATGAAGAATCTATGCTTGTCACTGCATCTGCACTTCTCCACGATATTGGGCATGGTCCGTACTCTCACGCAATTGAGCTCCTGATTGAAGAGGAGCTCGGGAAGTCACATGCATATATCGAACCTCTTTTAAATGATTCTGTTCTCAATGACAGCCTTTGTGCTCTTGATCTCGATTCTACTGAGGTTAATGCCATGATATCAGGTACGCATCATCTGTCAGAGATCATTCATGGAGATCTCGATGTAGACAGAATGGATTATCTCCTTCGTGATGCTCATTACACTGGTGTTCCATACGGAACAGTGGACTGCGAGCGCCTGATTCACTCCATGCGCCTTTCAGATAATAGGCTTTTATTAGAAGAGAGTGGTATACACGCAGCAGAATCTCTCCTCATTGCACGAACACTCATGCGGCCTTCTGTTTATTTTCACCACGTCAGCAGGATAGCAGAAAAGATGTTTCAGCATGCAATATGGTGTGCGATGCGGACAGGTATCCAAAAAGCAGCAGTTTTTGCACGTCAAGATGATGCGGCATGCATGCAGATCCTCCTTTCATCTTCCAATCAAATCGTGACAACTCTTGCGCAGCGTCTTTATTCTCGCAACTTGTATAAACGGGCTCTCTATGTTCGAAAAGATGACCTCTACAACCATGAATGGGGAACACAAAGATACCTCACAGAGCGGAAGTACGCTGATATCATCGCTGAGACTGCGGGCGTCTCTTCCGAACAGGTACTTGTTGACATTCCTCCATTTCCTGGAAATATGCAGATGAATGTGCTGGTTCAACAACGTAGTTCTGTGATTCCTCTGGAAGAGCTTTCTCCCCTTATCACAACATTAAATGAGACTCGAAGGAGTCAATGGAGGCTTGGTGTATATGCTCCACCAGAGGTGTCAGAAAAGGTAACTGCCGCAGCCCGTGAGATCTTTCATTGTAAACAACCCACAAAACAGGAACGTCTACTGTGAGAAAGGAAGGTAGATCTCACATATATTCATCAATGTGCACAATAGTACATTGAACTGCATAGTAAATGCATAAGATACATATCAAAATCATGCATACAAGTATTGTCAGCGTAGTGTAGTTTGACACTTCCTTTCTGTTTTTAAAAGAAAGGACCACTATTTTTGCGGGGGTAGCCAAGCGGCCAACGGCGAACGACTCAAGATCGCTTCCCATAGGGGTTCAGGGGTTCAAATCCCTTCCCCCGCATTTCAGTACTTCTTCAAATAGGAGTTGCGCAAAAGTCGACATGAGTTGAACTTTCGCTGATGTAAAATACTTCTTTTATGCTGATTGTTATGAATTACTATTCACAGAAGTGTAGTTTTGCGTAATTCTTATGTCATAAAATAGTAAAAATCATTCATTTTACATAAATTAAATAATTACCCTACTTTTATTATTTCTTCACTCAGTTAAGAATAATATTTCTTCTATGATTTCAGCAGCATCTTGAACCATTTTTGGGCAAAGTGCTCTAACCCGTTCTACCGCTATCTGCTTATCACCACTTATTAAGTCAATACCTAAAATTTCACGGCAATTTGTCGTTTTGTTTCTCTCTTCAAACTGCTTGGCAAATTCCCGCACCAAGGCATATGTTTTTTCCTTTGCTGGCTCATCTTCCTTGGAATATTTGCCATATTTCAGACCTATAAGAAGATACGCTCCTGATACGGCTCCGCACGTTTCTTGTAATCTGCCCATTCCAGCTCCAAGCCCACAAGCAATTTTTAAAGCAGTTATCTTGTCCATGCCAAATTCTTCACAGTATGTAGTCAATATGGCTTGAGAACAGTTGAATCCTGCATTAAAGCAGGAAACAGCTTCATCAACTCTGCTCTTTTTTATCATTTTGAAAAACCATCCTTTTGTCTTATGCGAAATTTCTACAGCCCAAGCATAACAGGTACTTCTACTGTTCCATCCAGCGATAAAATGTAGTTTTCATAATTATGGTCGTGCTCAGATTCTGCTGAAGCTTGACCGTATCTATGAAAACGCAGAATTTGCACACTTTAATTTATCACCGGATTGACTACTACTAATACACCGACGATATTTGATAAGATTCGACTTCAAATCATGGCAGAGTTAGAGAGATTGAAATCTCTTGAGTGCAACTCCAACAATCAAAAATTTAAATTAAATAACTAAATTAACTTAGAATATCTCTCTTAATTCGTTCATACTCTTCCTTTGATATTTCACCGCTTGCATATCTTCTATTTAAAATCTCTAATGCGGATTCTGAATGATTGTTATCTCTCGCATATCTGTCATAATCCCAATGCCGACAAAATGGGAACCGATAATACGAGCCAGAAAAACACCCGCGACAAAAAATCACCATGAAAAAAATCATTATAGTGAATCCAATTGCCGGGAATATCCACATCCCACTTTCCCAAAAATAAAAATATACCATACTAATCCTTCCTTTTATTGATATAATTTGAGGGTTTCAGTTCTGCAACAGCTTCATTAACTCCACTCTTATTCATTATTTGGCAAACCATCCTTTCGTCTTATTCGCAATCTGTACAAGCCCAAGCATAAGAGGAACTTCCACTAATACGCCAACGATAGTTACCAAAACTGCAGGGCTTTGCATACCAAATAATGTAATTGCAACAGCAACAGCCAGTTCAAAGAAATTTGATGCCCCAATCAGTCCAGCAGGGGCAGCTATATCATAGGATAATCTCAAGAATTTACATGCTGTGTAGGCAATAGCGAACATCAAAAATGTCTGTATCACAAGTGGTACTGAAATCAAAAGAATGTGCAGGGGATTTTCAATAATAACATTCCCTTGAAAGGAAAAGATCAATATGAGCGTAAGCAAAAGGCCAATGATCGTGATATTTTTAAATTTTGGAATAAATCTCTTTTCAAAATAATCAAGCCCTTCTTTTTTTATGAGTACACCCCGTGTGATACTTCCTGCTGTAAGTGGGATAACAACAAACAGCACCACCGACAAAAGCAGCGTCTCCCATGGGATAAACACACCACTCACTCCGAGCAGAAATGCAACTATTGGAGTAAAGGCAATCAGAATAATCAAATCATTTGTTGCCACTTGCACCACAGTATAAGCGGCATTGCCTTTTGTCAGATGACTCCATACAAAGACCATTGCCGTACAGGGTGCGGCTCCGAGCAAGATTGCCCCAGCAAGATACTCTTTTGCCAGTTCTGGTGTGATAAAATTGGCAAATACAACATAGAAAAACAGACTGGCGATAGCAAACATTGTAAATGGTTTTATCGCCCAGTTTACGACCCATGTGACGAATAACCCCTTAGGATTTCTCCCAACGTCTTTGACACTCGCAAAGTCCACCTTCAACATCATTGGATAAATCATTATCCATATCAAAATTGCGATTGGAATGGAGACATTTGCATATTCAAAACGTCCAAAAAACGCAGGAATGGATGGTAGGAATTTTCCAATCGCTATGCCGACTCCCATGCAGAGAATAACCCACACAGAAAGATAGCGTTCAAAGAAGCCAATACCAGAACTTTCCACTTCTTCCATAATGCTTCCTTCTAGCAACAATCACCGCCATTGCAATCACAAGACGGCTCACCACCCGTAAACCAACTCTTGATAATCGCAGCCGCACAACCAACGCCTGCATTGACCGCTAATGCTTCTACCTGACAATTCAGAGCACAAGCCCCACATTCCATACACAAATCTCTCTCAACAATTCGTGCCTTTCCTCCCTCCAGATCAAACACACCATGTGGACAGACTTCCATGCACCTTCCACAGCCAGTACATCTCTCGATGGTGAAGGAGAGTGTTGTTACGTTTTTCAAATACCTGAGTGCCATAATATCCTCTTCGTGTTAGATCAATGTAGCTATCAATGTCAGTACAACCCCGATGATGGATGCGCCAATGATCGGCGGCAGGGCAATTTTCATTTCTTTTAGCACACCAGATGGTGATGTAAAAGTGGAGCATCCCGTAAAATTCAAGGCAAGATATGCAGATATCGCAGGGAGCAATAGCAGATATCCAGCTGCAATAAGCCAGTAATCCACCGTGTACCATCCGAACAACCACAGCACAAACACGGTCCAACACAACCCGAGTATCCAGCCTTTCCAAGCAAAAGCCTTTCCTGGGATAAATGGGAGCAATACAGGCACGATAACAGTGCCAACGACCACCGCTCCAGCATATGCGGCTAGATCATATGCATCGAATGGACGCACTGCGATGAGATTTATGAGAAAGAGAAGACCAAAAATGAGCAGAGACTTTTTTGCTGCTTCAACTAATTCAACAGGCGTCAAAACAAACCTATCCCAGAGCGTGAATTCCACGATTCGCATTTCCTTCGTGGCCTTGCAGCCGGATGCGATAAATGCTTTAATGTCGCTTGCCCGTACTGGACCAAATGTGACTGAAAATCCTGTGCGTCGCGTTACTTCATGTGCACTCACACCAGATGCACCTAGCTGTGGCAAAATCAGATTCCTGTGCGTCACAATTGCAGAAAGTTGGGCCGCTTCAATACGGTGTACCAATTCAGATGTCCCGAATGTTCCTTTTCCTGCCGCGCACCAAACATTGACTCCTTTTGTGTCGAGTATCAAGAGCCAGCAGTCCATATCAACAAGATTTTTCCGTAGCGTGTCGAATGTCAATTTGTAATTTGCACTGACTAAAACAGGAGAATCATTGTTTGGTTTTCCCACAGCATAAAGCCCTGGTTCTACCCGATAATCCATGCGACCGATACAGAAACGTACTTTCAACGCTCCAAAAACATCTTTAAATGAAAGTGACGTTGAAACAACTGGCACATCTTTCGTGCCACACGAACAACAGCAGCTATTTTTTACACAATCATCGCTCATTAGAACACATCGCATTACTTGTGTCTGTCTCATCAAATGTGACCGTGGTGAGTTTTTGCAATATTTTTGTGGCGTTTTCACTCCCTGCTGCACTGATGGAATAGTATACCCACTTTCCATCTTTTCGGGCGGTAACAACACCGCTGTCAACAAGGATCTTCATGTGATGTGATAGTGTGGATTGACTAACACTGACCCTTTCCAAAAGTACACAAGCGCACTTTTCTCCATTTTGCAAAAGCGACAAAACCATCAGCCGGGTTTCGTCACAAAAAGCTTTGAAAACTTTAGCATCTTCCACATGTATTTTTCCCATATATATTCACACATCCAAAAAAATCGAATTGAAATGATTTGACATATTATGATTGTCTCTTCTTATTAAAAAATGTATCGAAAAAGATCAATGTGAAAGGTTCATCTGGAAGAGTAGCAATTGGAAGACAACTGAGATATTTTTGACACTTTTTACAGAATTCACCTCTATATCCCACATTTCATACATTTTGAAAACTAAAAATATTGTAATAGAGATTATGCGTATCCGTCAGGGAAAGATTAATAGCGCATATTTTTGGTTTTGTACATAGTACTACAATGAACATCACCCACGAATCTTCTCTGTTATGAACACTTAAATTGTGGAAATAGAGAGAAGCATAGATTTTTCTATTTTGAGACTGTATCTAAAACATCTAGAAGTCAAACGAAACACCTCCAGCATGGCCTCTATTCTCTCACGTTCTCTTTTACAAATTTCATTGCTGACTTTCGCAGGCCTTATGTTAGAGAAGTGTATAATAGTACACTATGAAACAAATTCCTGTGTGCAAAGCAAGCATAACCACAGGCAAACGACTGTATTCCTGTATTGCCATACTGGTTCTCTTTCTTGTCTGTGGATATGGATCTCTTGTTGCAGCAGACGATAATGTGCGTATACAAGCAGATCCTGTAGATGGAGCTCCCCCACTCACTGTCATTTTCTCAGCAGATATTCAATCACCACTTGGGGAACCAAGCCACTATGTGTGGAGCCTTGGTGATGGAGAAGAACAAATGGATCCTTCTTTTTCATACACCTACAATGAAGAAGGGACATATCAAGTCAATTTGATAGTGCAGTTTGAAGATGAAAGCCTTGCATATGCCGATGCAGTACAAATTACTGTTGGAGATCCTGCAGAAATTCCTGCAACAACAACTACACCTGCTCCAACCATTGCAGCCCTTCAAGCACCAGTGTTTGTCACAAATAATAATCCTGCATATCCACTAACTGTTTCAATCTCTCAGGTAGAGGGAACAGAACCTCTTGCAGTTGAATTCATCATTGAAGAAGCAGGGGGATCACAAGTTCTCCCCGTGACATACTCGTGGGATTTTGATGATAATGAACGAGGAGAAGGAGATAAACAACACCATATATATGCAAACTCTGGAGAGTACTTCCCTGTTGTAACAGTGAAATTCTCAAATGATCATATTGAAACTTTTCCACTCCCCCAGGTCATTGTCTTAAGCGAAATAACTGCAGTTGCGACTCAAGCTCAGGCTGCACCAGAGGAAGAAGGACCAGAGGAAAAGATACCAACTCCCAGATCTACCCCCATGCCCATAGTCACTCGGATAGCTCCAGCACTACCAAAACTTGATGGATATTCAGTTGCGATCATTCCAGATAAAGTGAGTGGACCAACTCCACTTCAGGTTCGTTTCACTTCTGAAACAAAAGGCAGTCTGCCCCTCGCATGGAAATGGGACTTTGGCAATGGACATAAAAACACTGTTGAAAAGCCTACACAAAATTATGGCATACCAGGAACCTATGTGGTACAGTTATCTGTGCAGTTCCGAGGCCCTGTATGGATTGATGCAGAACCAGTTGTTATCACGGTAGGATGAAGAAAATGCGAGCGGTAGCAGTACTTTTCATCGCACTCATGATTGGAATTGTTCATGTTCATGCAGTGCTCCCAACTTCTCTTTCAATAGGGGGATCGACATTAGGAGTAAGTGATTCTACTGGACCTCTTATTACTGGTGTTTTATCCACTTCAACTGGATTTCCTCTATCTGATCGCATCATCTTTTTTGAAGCCTCAGCAAATGGAGAATTTCCTGGAACAAGTACATTTGTCGTTGGAAGAGCAGTTACCAATAATAATGGAGAAGTTCGTTTTCGCCCATCTTCCTTTGCTCAAGGACCATACTTTAGGGCAACATATAATGGAGATGGCAATTACGCAGGTGCAAAGAGTGATGTCATAGAGATATCTAATCTGCTTGAAGAAGCAAAAGCAGCACGAGCTCAAGATGGACCTGGAAATTTGAATGTCATCTCAACACCCTCAAATGCTGATGTGTACATCGGTGGTGTGCTGGTAGGAAAAACAGATACTATTATCAAAGGTCTTCTTCCAGGAGAACATGACATAACTTTCGTACTTAATGGATATCTGAATTCGACATATTCAGTACTTATCACTTCAAAAAAGACTGTCAGTCTCGTAGTTACACTTCAGCCAGCAACAGCTCCTAAATCAGATCTTAATATATTTATGACATCTATGCAGGACATGGAACTGACTGCAGGATTTGCAAGAAATCCAGTATCATACCAATTACGTCAAAATACATCTGACACAACATCAATTCCGCATTCTGTAGATATAATGGAATTTTCTGCCCCCAGTACGACATCATATCTTGTCTTTGTCTCACCACAATACTGATAAAAATACGTAAACATTTCACAATATATAACCCTCCTCTGGCAGGCGGGTGAAAGCGATTACAATAAAAATACAAATAAAAATAGGAAAGTAGAAACTTTAAGCTTCCAGTAAACTTATTTATTTTTGGCTATGACCGCTGTGACCCCTGCAATTGCGGCTGCAACTTTTTTGCCATCTCTAAGTGGCGTTGCAAGGTGTGACATACGAGCTTCTTCTTCTATAATATAATGTTTCAACGTTCTTTGTACGTCTTCTTCCTGCAAGAAGTGGGTATGGGTGTCGCCATTAATAAAGTATGGATGATGCATAATTGCATGGTGGAGAGGAAGAGTTGTCTTAACTCCTCCAATGACATACTCATAGATAGCTCGACGCATTCTGCTGATGGCATGTTCACGGGTCATTCCCCATGAGCACAGTTTCGCGATCATTGAATCATAGTTTGACGGAATAGTGTACCCCTGATACACACCTGAATCAATACGAATACCAGGACCTCCTGGTGATCGATACAGGGTAATTTTTCCTGGGTCTGCTGTAAAGTTGTTTAAGGCATCCTCAGCATTTACTCGACATTCAATGGCATGTCCTCGAATGGTGATATCATCCTGTGAATATGTCATTTCTTCGCCAGATGCAACAACAAGCTGCTGTCCAACGAGATCAACACCCGTGATCAACTCTGTGACTGTGTGTTCTACTTGAAGACGGGTATTCATCTCCATAAAATAGAATTCTCCCTGTGAGTAGAGGAATTCAATCGTCCCTGCATTTACATAATCACAGGCCTCCGTTACTTTCAAGGCAGCACTTGTTATTCTTTCCCTGGTTACCTCATCCATAATTGGGCACGGAGCTTCTTCGATAAGCTTCTGATGTCTGCGTTGAATTGAGCACTCACGCTCAAACAGATGGATTCTATTTCCATTTGTATCACACAGCACTTGAACCTCGATATGTCTTGGGCGTGTCAGATACTTCTCAATAAATACTGCACTATCTCCAAATGCAGAAGCTGCAATACGCATTGCACCGGCAACTGCTTCTTCAATCAGAT
>Ga0209737_10001802_pt1 | contig 15117 bp, 9 predicted proteins | sample TergutCu122P3_FD_187284 | JGI IMG/M metagenome (GOLD analysis project Ga0209737, IMG submission 187284) | Cubitermes ugandensis P3 segment gut microbial communities from Kakamega Forest, Kenya - Cu122 P3 (SPAdes) (version 2) | ecosystem: Host-associated > Arthropoda: Insects > Digestive system >...
GATCGTTGTCATATATATCATAAAATGGGTGATTGCATTATGCCGCGTGAGGGAATTTTTGCACGTGTGATAAGTGATGGTGTTATTTCGGTGGGGGATACTATGAAAGTGATAGCGCAAATCGATTCAGTTTTTCGAGCAGCGGTGTTGACAATCAGCGATAAGGGTGCAAAAGGTGAGCGTATTGATGAAAGCGCGCCGGTAATAGCTTCAATGCTAAGAGATGCAGGATATAAAGTGGATGAGATATTGATAATACCGGATGAACGTAAGTTGATCGAAGATGCGCTTACTAACCAATCTGATAACCACCGGGTTGATTTGATAATAACCACCGGCGGGACTGGTTTTTCAAAACGGGATATTACACCGGAAGCGACATTAGCTGTGGCTGAGCGTATTGCCCCGGGTATAGCAGAAGCCATACGCGCTTTTTCAATGAAAATCACCGGACGTGCAATGCTCGGGCGTGGTGTTTCAGTGATACGCGGAGGCACACTTATAGTTAATCTTCCCGGAAGTCCGAAGGCGGTAAAAGAAAGTCTTGAGTTTATTTTGCCACACTTATCACATGGTCTGGAAGTGCTGCGCGGCGAAGTTAGTGAATGTGCAAAACATCAGTAAAACTTTAATTATGGGAAATACTAATGAAAAAGACAACAGCAATCCTATTAGCCCTTGTCCTGATTGCAGGAATAACAGCTTGTGCAACTGAAGAACCGACACAGAAAAAGATAATCCTATCAACAACTACAAGTACCGATGATTCGGGGTTACTGGACTTTATTTTACCGGTGTTTACTTATGAGACCGGTTGGGAGGTTGATGTTGTCGCAGTCGGAACGGGTGCTGCGCTTCAAATGGGACGTGACGGTCAAGCTGATGTGCTGCTGGTACACTCCCGTAAAGCAGAAGATGAATTTGTCGCAGAGGGTTACGGTTCTGCGCGTTATGATGTAATGTATAATGATTTTGTGGTTGTCGGACCTTCGGACGGTCCTATTGAGTATATAAATGATGTAGAGGCAGCATTTAGAGCGATTGCGGACGATTTGGATTTTGTTTCCCGTGGCGATGATTCGGGTACTCACCGTAAGGAACTGGAAATATGGACTATTCTTGATATAGACCCGGAAAGTAATCCGAACTATATCGAGGTAGGTCAGGGTATGGGAGCAACATTAGCGATTGCAAGACAGATGAATGCTTACACCTTGTCAGATCGCGCGACATGGCTGAATTATCCCGATAAAGGTGATTTGATTATTATTTGTGAGGGTGATGACAAATTGTTTAATCCCTATGGGGTTATTCCTGTATCGGGGCATTTGTCTGATAGTATCAATACGGAAGGCGGACAGGCTTTTGCGGATTGGATAATCAGCCCGGCAGCACAAGAGCTGATATCGCAATTTGGTGTCACAGAATTCGGAGCACCGCTGTTTTTTCCCGATGCTTAGGTAAAGGATAAATATATTTGTTAGATTTATTTGACAGTGAAATATGGGGAATCATTGGTGTAACGCTTCGAATGTCGTTTGCATCCACATTAATTGCGCTTATTCTCGGCACGATATTTGGATTGTTGCTGGAGCGTGCGAATTTTCCCGGTAAGAGGATAATTGTACGAATCAATCGTACACTGATGGGAGTACCACCTGTAGTAATGGGACTTGTTGTTTATTTACTGTTCATGCGACGGGGTCCATTCGGGGCGTTGGATATACTGTTTACCTTGCATGCCATGATACTGGCACAGATTTTGATAATAACTCCTATAATCTGCGGGATGGTTTATTCCGCTGCACAAAGAAACGCTGATAAAATACGTTCCTTCGGTATAACAATGGGTGCCGACCACATACAAACCCAATGGCTGCTTATTCGTGAAATGAGTAATGAGATATATTTTGCCGCTGTCGCCGGCTTTGGCCGTGCTATCAGTGAAGTTGGTGCGGTTATGATCGTGGGTGGTAATATCCAGGGTCGCACACGAACAATGACAACTGCTATTGCTCTGCTCAGAGGTAGAGGGAATTATATTGAAGCGATTTATCTCGGAATAATTTTATTGCTTCTGGCTTTTTTGATCCATCTTGTTGCGGATTTTATCCGCAGGAAGGAGCAGCGAACCGATGAAAATTATTGATCTGGTAAAAAGCTATCCGGATTTTAAGTTGCAAATAAGCCAACTGGAACTGGAAAAGGGAAAAATCCACGGTCTCATCGGGCCAAACGGTTGTGGTAAATCTACATTAATGAAACTTTTGGCAGGGTTATTAAAACCGGATAACGGAGTTGTTGATTATGCAGGTCTGACTCCCCGTGATATTACAATGATTCCGAGAAAACCGTATTTTTTACATGGTTCTGTTATGAAAAATCTTCTATATCCGCTAAATCTTCGTAAAATCAAACCGGAGTCAGGATTGATAGATGAGTATTTAGAGCTTGCCGGTTTGTATAATAAAAAAGATCAATACGCACCAAGCTTATCCGGAGGAGAACAGCAAAAGCTGGCATTGATCAGGGCTTTTATTTTTAATCCAATGTTAGTATTATTAGATGAAGCTTTTACAAATCTGGATATTGAAAGCACTTCGTTGTTTGAGGATTTTATAAGTAAACAACGGCAGAAAAGTAAACCAACTTTAGTTATTATAAGTCATCGATTATCACAAATCCGCAGATTATGTGATATAGTTTTCTTCATGTATGACGGCAAAGTTGAAGTCGATGGTACTGTAGAAGATATATTAATTAACCCGAATAATGCACGACTAAAGAAGTACATAAAATTCGAAGCACTTACAGAAAAGTAAGATATTTTAAAACAAGATTTCATTTTATTCCCGAGTTGAGAAATGGAATTTCTCAACGCTTTTGCTGTTTGAGGTTTCCGTTTTTAGTTCTTAGTCGTCAAGTAGTGGATTCAATTCTTCTAAAACCGATGAAAGACTCTCTTCCAGACGAGCCATCATGTCCGCCGGAGGTATTTCTCCTTTTGCCAGTATCAACTCTACCGATTTGGCGATATCATGCAATTCAATTTTACCAATCAGCCCCGCATTGCTCTTTAATGAATGCGCTACCCTATGCGCCGACTTGAAATCGCCCGATGTAATAGCTTCTGCGATTTCGGCGTATTTTGTTTGATTGTCCTCAGAAAAACTGACACTTAATATCTTTTGCATCTCAATAATTTCCTGCGAATGCTCATCTTCATCTACGAGGACACCGCCTATAGGTCTCAAGTGTTTTAACAAGGTGCGCCATAATTCCTGCGATGTGAAGGGTTTGCCTAAACTGTCCAGCATTCCGTGTTCCTTGTATCTTTCCAGTTCGCCGGTCATAACATTTGCCGTAACAGCGATTATCGGGGTTCCCGTATTAAGCGCGGTAATTTTTTTCGCCGCTTCGATACCGTCCATTACCGGCATGAAAATATCCATAAATATAAGGTCATAGGGTTTCTCGTTTTTATATATACGGTCAAGTACCTTATCTACACCTATTTTACCGTTTTCTGCAATTTCAAATTCTAGTCCCACATTAGAAAGATGCTCGCTGATAACCTGTTGGTTCATAGCATTATCTTCACATACAAGAATCAAGCCTTCAAAGCTCGGTTTTTGAAGTAAGCCATGCTGAGTATAAGCGAAATTTTCATCTCCTGCGTCCACTGCGTCAAATTCAATTGCAAAACTGAACTTACTGCCTACGCCCGGTGTGCTTTCTACTGACAGCTCACCACCCATTATTTCTACAAGACTTTTAACAATAGTAAGTCCAAGCCCTGTGCCTCCATAGTTACGTGTTGTGCTGGAATCAGCCTGTTCAAATGGGTTAAATATCTTATCGATCTGATCGGGGGTCATGCCGATGCCTTCATCCTTGATTTCAAAATATGCGCAGGCTCTTCCGTCATCAGTGCTTGTTATAAAGGTCGATAATCTTACAACAGATGTAAGGTCAATCGCCCCCATATCGGTAAATTTTATGGCGTTGGAGAGCAGATTCATTAACACCTGATAAAGCCGGAGCGGGTCACCCAAGAGCATTTTCTCAGGCGGAACCTCCGCATAAACCCGGAGCTCCAGCCCTTTTTCGGTAATAGTCGGCAATATTACCGACTGACAACGGGCGATAACTTCCCGTAAATCGAAGGGTATGTGTTCCAACTCCATTTTACCCGATTCGATTTTTGAAATGTCCAAAATATCGTTGATGATATTGAGCAGCCATTTTGTGCCGTCAGTGATTCTGTCTAAGTAACCTTTGATTTGCGGGTGGGTATTGGGGCTGTCCAGCGCGAGTTCGGCGAATCCGAGAATGCTGTTCATGGGTGTGCGGATTTCATGGCTCATTACAGCTAAGAAATCCGACTTGGCGCGGTTAGCGGCTACAGCAGCTTCCTCCATAGCTTTACGTTCTGTTATATCATGCGCTACGGCAACAATTCCGATGACAGAATTATCTTGAATCAACGGAACCTTTGTTGTTGCGAACAACCGGTTCGTACCGTCGGCGGATGGTATCCATTCTTCAGATTTAATTGTTTCGCTCTTGTTGATTATTCTTGCGTCTATATCATGAACATACTCCGCCAATTCAGACGGGAACCCAAGACCGTCTACACAATCCTTACCAATAATGTCATCTTTACTGATACCGAACAAATCTGCCATGTAACGGTTGCAGAGAGTGTGTATAAAATTTAAGTCTTTGCAGAACACAACGCTGGGGATTGAATCAATGATGGTGTTAAGCATGGTTGTCTGAAGCTGTAGGGCTTTATTGAGTTTCTCTGTTGCTTCAAGCTGGCGGCGTTGCATCGCGTTTGCCATGATGTAGCTTAAGGACTGCAATATGCTGATTTCATCTTCCGTAAAAGTGCGGGGGTTACGGCAATCGTAAAAATGGGTGAACCCCCAAAATTGATCTTGCACAAACAACGGGATTACCAGTGTCGATAAAATAGAGAATGCGCCAAAGAAATCCTGATATTCCTTTGGCATCTCGCTAATTGGTCCCATTATGGTTTCGCCGCGTTCCAATCCTTCCCCACAATTCGGCATAACCGAGTAGGGGTATCTTGAAACGCCGGCTTCAGGATTGACTTTCCAGCCGTATTCGCTTACCCATGAATGATCGCAAAAAGCATAACGCTCACCGTCCACTGTTTCATTTCGATAAATTTCAGCACAATCCATGTCCAGACAGCGGCCTATAATTTCCATGCCTTCCATAAGTGAAGTGTTAAAAGCCTGCTCGTGCTCAGCCGTGAGCAGGGCGTGGGCTGCGTAATTTACCGCACTGAGCAGCTTACCCCGGTATTCTATGTTGTGCATCATTTGTTTTTGCTCACGTAAATCCAGTGTGTAGCCAATAACAACGGGTTCACCCTTAAATTCATTTCGCACCAGAGTTATCTTCGTCGGCAATGGCGTACCGTCGGGAAGTTTATACATCCATTCCACAATGTGGATGCCCTCATCGAATGCTTTTTGAAGACAGTATCTTGATTTCTCTAATGAAATTTGTCCGTCGGGTTGATGTTCCGGATAGATTTCCGCAGTTCTGTCAAACAATTCTTGCTTGTTTTTGAACCCAAAAAGTCTGATTGCTTCTTCATTGCAATCAATTTTTTTGAGATTCACATCCCACATCTGACAGCATAAAGGCGCAGAATCCAATATGGTTTGGGTGCGCTTATGAACTTCGGCAAGTCTGTCTGCTTGCTCGGAAATGATTCTACGGGATTTTTTGAGTCTGGAATAAGCAACCGCTAAAATAACAAGAACAACAAGAACAATTGAAAACGCAGTTGCTACGGCGATAACCCAAGGTCTCTGCGCCTGTTCCCGTTCTTCCAGCATTTTTGCGCGATAGTCAAAGGTTCTGTGCATCCATTGGTTGGAAATCGACTCGGTATCTATCATGGACAGCGCTTTGTCTAGAATCGAACACAGGATGACATTCTCTTTGAGAAATCCAAAAGTAGATTCAAAGGTATGGTCGAAAATAACATTTGCCTTGTAACCGGGCAACTCATTAAAATGCGTTAAGTATAAAACACCGTTAAAAGAGTTCATTACCATATCTACTTCGCCGCGCACCAAGGCGTCAAATGACTCCTGCTGACCGTCGTACATGAAAGTGTTCGTGTGGTTGGGAAACCAACGGTTAAACAGCTCTGTGTAAGCTGTATTCTTGCTCAACCCCACTCGCACCGAGTGGATTTCGCCAAGCTGTAAATTCGGGAATTCCATCCTGGATATCAGCACCGGAAAATCGGTCACATAAGTTGTCTCCGGCCATATAAATAAGCCGCTTTGTTCCCGTGCGTTTGTTCGCAGTAAGTCAACCACCATATCAACCTCGCCAGATTCCAACATACGCATAATATCGTGCCATCCAACGGTAGGCTCATTGGCAATTTCAAATCTAAATCCGGTAATCGCTTCGATTTTCCGTAAAACGTCAATACTGATTCCCTGCCATTCCTGACTGCGGGTGTTGAAGAAACTGACCGGATAGTGGGAGAAGTCTGCACCAAATCGGACAACCGGGTTTTCTTTTATGTACTTGCGTTCTTCATGGGTGAGCTGCATTGAAAATTTGTGCTTCAAGTACTCCTGATAACCTTGGTTATAAAGGCTATTTAGATGATCCATAGCTCCGTACTCTAATGCTTTATCAACAACATCAATTATCGGTCTTAGTTCGGGTTTCCGCGTCGATAATGAAACAGGGGAATAAGTCAACGGGAAAAAATTTACGAGAACGATTTCGGGATAATCAATAAAAGCGGCTTCCGCCCGTGCTACATTATAAAAAATGTCGATTTCCTCGCTTTTTAGAGCTTGATATATTGATTCGGCATCATTTACGAAAACAATCTCGTATGTGCCGTCCTCCATCGTTTCGGAAACCTGCCCAATCATGGAAGTCCCCTCGATGAAACCGAGACGCAGCATACGTGTTTGAGCGATTTCCGAAAGAGGGATGCTGTCCTCCAGTCTAAAACCTTTGACAACCGCAAGATTTATGGGATTTTCCGTCATAAAATATCTCTGCCGCCGATCTTCGTTGGACACCAGATCGCCTGTAAAATCTATTTCACCGCTTTCAATTGCAGCAAGAAATTCGCTCCACTCGAAAAGCCTTGGTTCAAACCTTATGCCGAACAATTCTGTCAGCCATTCGGTGATAAGAGCCGTATAGCCTCTTACTTCACCGTTTATATCCATAAACGCTTCGGTACTCGATGTCATCCCATAAACAAAAGAATCCCTTTGTGCCTTGATAGCTTCGATTGCGTCTATCTCTGACTGTGTCACGCCGGGGATTGCTTTATATGAAGTAAACACGGTAATTTCGTCCGACTGTTCGTTGCCGGAGCGATTGCAACCGGACAGTAAGACCGACAACAGCAGCAATATAAGCAAAACGCTTATTACCCTTTTACTTAATCCCATGGCATCCTCACAATCATCATTTTTTTTAGCGATTATTCACTTAAAATGTTTCCGCAATACCTCAAGCTTTCTTTGCTTAGCGAATCGAATGTATCTCATTATACCATATAAATACAGGTATCGCTATTTTTTATTGATATACTAAGAATTCACCTACAACTATTTTACACTATGAATGAAACCAAACTCATATTTTGCTGAAATTATTTTGATAGTAAGATGAGATTAATAATTGCGTTTTTACTCTTGTAATGCTATTATTGCAAAAGACGATCAATGATTATACATATTAAACAAAAGGAATGATCATTACATAATGGAATTCTTACATGTAGATACTTTGGAAGCAGCTCGTAAGAAGCTGCTTAGTTATGCCGGTGATTGGGTGTTTAAGACAGAAACTATTTTATCGGACTTGGCACTTGGCAGGATTTTGTCTGAAGATATTTTTGCACCGGATAATGTTCCGCATTTCAGACGTTCTTCTATGGACGGATATGCAGTGTTGTCGAAGGATACTGCGGCAGCGGGGGAGAGTATACCGGTTTTTTTGTCTGTTTTGGGTCAGATAGAAATGGGGGAATCTGCTTCATTTTCCATTAACAGCGGTCAGTGTGTTGAAGTCGCTACCGGTGGAATGATACCCGGTGGGGCTGATGCTGTAGTTATGATGGAGAACACAGAGATAATTAATGAAAATGAGGTTGCTATTTATTCGGGCGTTTCATTCGGTGAAAATGTGGTACAAACCGGCGAAGACGTAAAATCGGGAGAAATATTGTTGCCTCGTGGCAAGAAAATTCAGCCTCAGGATGTCGGAGTTCTTGTCGCTGCCGGAATAATTGAGATTTCAGTTTATATGCCATTGAAGGTAGCAATAATATCAACAGGTGATGAACTCATTTCACCGGATAAAGCACCAAAAGCCGGTCAAATCCGTGATGTTAATACATCGGGTCTAACGGCATTAGCATCAAAGTATGGTTTTGAAGTAACACTGAAAACAGTATTACCTGATGATAGCAGTGTACTTGAACTCAATATTCGTAACGCCATGAAAGGTTGTGATATCGTCATTGTATCCGGTGGCAGCTCTCAAGGGAAGAAGGACTTAACCAGTGATATATTTAACCGTGTATCAGAGCCGGGTGTTTTTACGCATGGTCTTGCTATAAAACCGGGTAAACCCACTATTCTTGGTTTTGATGATTTTACAAAAACCATGCTTGTAGGACTACCGGGTCATCCGGTCGCTGCAATGATCGTGTTTGAATTGTTGCTTGTTTGGTTACTCAGAGAAATATATGATACACCGGAACCTCCGGCTGTTCCTGCAAAAGTATCATGCAACATTGCATCAACCGCAGGACGTCAGAGCTTCTTTCCGGCAAAACTGACATGGTCAAATGATGGATATATTGCCGAACCGGTTTACGGTAAATCCGGTCTTATATCTATTTTAGCAAAAGCCGATGGTTATTTTTCGATTGAACGTGATGTTGAAGGGCTAATTGAAGGACAGACAGTATTGGTTCATTTATTTTAGACTAAACTCAACGACGAGCCCAGCGCAGCGGGTCGGTGTTGAAGATGAGGAGCAACGTAGCGGGTGTAGTTTTCGGCTTTAGCCGGAAACATAGCTTAGCGAAGTTAGTGACGACGATATGACACAGAGAAACATATATTTGGACAATAAACCTATTGATGAAGCATTAGAGTTATTTAAAAATGCGCTGAAACCAAATATACAAAACATAAGCGAGTCGATTGAGGTTATTGATTCATTGGATAGAGTAACCTTGGGAGCTGTTTTCGCAAAAGTAAATTCACCGCTTTATGATAGTGCTGCTATGGACGGGATAGCTGTTATAAGTTCGCGCACACATGGCGCAAGTGAGACTACACCTGTGACCTTGACAAAAAACGATGATTATATACCGGTTGATACGGGAGACCCGGTAATAAATCCTTATGATGCGGTAATTATGATAGAGGACATTTTGGAGAACGGAGATAACATATGTACAATCCGCTCGGCGGCATCTCTATGGCAGCATGTTCGTCCTGTGGGTGAAGATATTGTGCAAGGTGAAATGATTATTCCGACGGGGCATAAGATACGGCCGATTGATATTGGAGTTTTACTATCAGGTGGTATTACCGAAATCAGCGTCAGAAAACTGCCGTCTGTGGCTGTTATTCCGACAGGCACAGAGCTTATCGAACCCGGGGTTCCGGCAAAGGAGGGCGATATTATTGAATCCAACTCACGAATGCTGGAGGCTCTGGTTAGAAAAAACGGTGGAGTGCCGGTACGATTCAAACCTATTATTGATGAATATGATGTAATAAAAGATACACTTCAAGATGCGGCAAAAAAGTATGATATGGTAATGATTATTGCCGGGACCAGCGCAGGCAGGGAGGACTATACATTACAAACGTTTAAAGAACTTGGTGAGGTGATTATTCACGGTGTTGCCTCCAAGCCGGGTAAACCCGTTATACTAGCCACAATAAGCGAAAAACCTATTATCGGCATTCCCGGTTATCCGGTTTCCGCTTATTTGACATTTGAGAACTTTGTATCTCCCGTACTACAGATGTTCACCGGACTGCCGGAAACAGGCAGTACTGTCATAAAGGCAACATTAACACGCAGATTGGTTTCATCCCTAAAACATCGTGAGTTTGTACGTGTAAAAATAGGACGTGTCGGAAATAAGCTGATAGCTTCCCCATTGGCAAGGGGTGCGGGTGCTGCAATGTCACTTGTCAGAGCTGATGGATTTTGTGTTATTCCCCGTAACTCTGAGGGGATTGAAGCGGGGACTCAGGTTGATGTAATACTCAGTTGTGGCATTGAGGAACTTGAGAATACTTTGATTTGCATCGGCAGTCATGATTTGATAATAGATTTAATTGCAGATATTATGTCCGGCGAATCCGGTTTTACTCTTTCGAGCGCGCATGTAGGGAGTATGGGAGGTCTGATTGCTTTAAAGAATAATGAAACGCATATAGCTCCGGTTCACCTTCTCGATGAAGAAACAGGGATTTATAATGAAGCTGCGGTCGGTAAAGTATTGCCCGGTAAAAAAATGGCACTTATTAAAGGTGTGGGACGAATACAGGGAATAATGGTCAAAAAGGGCAATCCACTTGGAATAAAAGGGATAGCCGGTTTGACCGGGTGTCGATATATCAACAGACAAAGAGGTGCAGGGACACGTATTCTGCTCGACTATATGTTAAAAAGAGAAGGTGTAGACCCGCCGGATATACCGGGTTATGACCGTGAGGCTGCGACTCATATGGCTGTGGCTGCAGCAATCAAAAATGGCAACGCTGATGCGGGTATGGGTATACTGGCTGCGGCAAATGCGATGGATTTGGATTTTATACCCGTTGGTACAGAGGAATACGACTTTGCTATACCGGTAGAATTCATGGATTTACCGCATGTAAAGGATTTTATCGGTGTTTTAAAATCTCCGGTGTTCCACAAAAAGCTTGCACAGTTCGGTGGTTATACTTTTGAAAAAACCGGAAATGTTGAATTTATTGATTAAATGAACTTTATTTGATATAATAAAGTTGTAAAAAATGAGTTTTTTCATCATTTCTATCTACATCCATGGCTTTTTTTCAACATTATTTGTGTATGGAAATATATAAAAAACTGTGCTACAATAATCTCAAAACCCAAAATCGAGCCCAGCGAAGCGGGTCGGTTTTGGAGAGGAGGAGCAACGAAACGTAGCGGATACCCGAGCTTGCGAGGGTGTAGCGAAGTGTAGTTTGTGACGACGAGGTTGAGGAGTGGTTTTTATGAGATTAAGAAGATTGGAACTCATTTTTATCGGATTGACGCTTGCTTTTGTGTTTTTTATGGGTGGTTTTTTCACCGGTCGCAGCTATGATTCGATAGCTGTTGAAGACGTAGGGTCTTTAAGAGTTGAAACATCGGTTGCTCCGTCAACACCGGAGATTGTACCCGAACCAAAAGAATCCACTAACAGCAATACAAATCAGATAGTATTTGAGACACCGGCTGCTGGCATGGCTATAAAACCCGGTAACGAAAGTCCGCAGATACCTGATGTGGCACCGGCACCGGGCGAACCTACAGGTGGAGACGGCAGAATAAATATAAACACGGCATCAAAAAATGAACTTATGGATCTTCCCGGAATCGGTCCTTCGCTTGCTGAGAATATCATTGAATACAGGAACAATAATGGCGTATTCCGCAGTATTGAAGACATTATGAATGTATCCGGCATAGCTACTGGAAGATTTGAAAAAATAAAAGATAAGATAACAGTATAGAGGAGCGTAGGATGAAAATATTAGTTGTTGATGATGAGGAACTGCTTGTAAAGGGGATAAAGTTCAATCTTGAAAATGAGGGGTATCAGGTGGATACCGCATTTAACGGTCTTGAAGCAGTTGAGTTTGCCAGAAACGGTGGATATGATTTAATTATCCTTGATTTAATGATGCCCGAGCTTGATGGACTTGAAGCCTGTATGCGCATACGTGAGTTTTCCACAATTCCTATCATCATTTTAACTGCGCGTAGTGACGATATGGACAAGGTGATCGGCTTTGATTACGGAGCTGATGATTATATTACAAAACCATTTAATATCCTTGAGCTTAAAGCCAGAGTCCGCGCCTTGTTACGTCGCTCAGCTCTGGTAAGTAATGTTACCGATCCTACAATTACTATAGGGCATGTCACATTAGACGCGGAAAAACGAATAGCTACTAAAAATGAAGAACCCGTCGAGCTTACAGTAAAAGAGTTCGATGTATTTGAATTGCTTGCTAAAAATCCCGGCCGTGTCTATAGCAGAGAAATGCTGCTTAATATAATCTGGGGTTATGAGTTTCAAGGTGATATAAGGACAGTAGATGTTCATATACGTCGTTTACGGGAAAAACTTGAAGAAAATCCGGCAGAACCGCAAGTAATAATGACAAAATGGGGCGTAGGCTACTACACCAGAGGATAGAGTGATATAGTTTGGTACGAAAATTAAAGTTTTTCAGCAGTATACGGGTTAAGTTCGCTCTTACATATTTTTCTGTAATTGCGATCGTACTGATACTTATGAATACATATATTCTTATGTCTTCACGGGATATAGTTTTTCGATCTAAGGAAATGCTCCTCCTTAATCAGGCATCGAGTATTGTCACGCATCTGGAGGAGTCTTTTGCTATGCTCCAATTTGACGAGGAAATGGACAGGGTTATTGAACAGCTCGATATTACGGGTATTTCATACTTGATCGTTACAGATGCTCAGGGTGATCCAATATATGAGTCTATGGGCAGTCATACAAATTTGGATTTACCTGTCGATGATATTCGAAAATCAATTGAAGGCTGGGATATTGTCAGAGCTTCTTTCTTTGAAGGGATATTTTCAACAAGCGTTATAATGCCGATTGCAAGCAGAGGTGAATTTGTCGGCGCTGTTTATGTCCGTGAAAATGACCGGGAGCAAGGCGATATCTTAATTGATATGCAAAGAACTCTGGGTTATATTTCGATTGTTGTAGCTATATTTTCTGTTTTTGCGGTGGCAGTAATAATATGGTCTGTACTCCGGCGTGTGACTCATATTGTAAATGCCGTAAAGTCTGTTCGTGAGGGAGAGTACAGCTATCATATTTCTATTAGCGGAAACGATGAACTTGCTATTCTCGGGGATGAGTTTAACAGCCTTACAAACAGGCTTCGTGAAACTGAGGAAGTCCGGAGGCGTTTTGTTGCGGATGCTTCACATGAGCTTAGAACGCCACTGGCGTCAATTCGTCTTCTGAGTGACAGTATTCTTCAAAATGTTGATATTGAGCTCAATACGGTGCATGAGTTTATAGGTGATATCGGACTTGAAGCAGAGCGACTTGCCAGAACTACCGAAAGGTTGATGGTGCTCACGAAACTTGATAGTAAAATTCCGGACGAAAGAGTATGTGTAGATATGAAGGAAGCTATCATGGCGACTATGCGTATGTTACGTCCGCTTGCAAAAAGTTACGATTTACCGATTCGCTCAGAGCTTTCGGAAGGGTGCTATGTGCTTGCAACTGTGGACGCCATTCATCAAATAGTGTTTAATCTGGTTGAAAATGCAATAAAATATAATCAGCCCGACGGTGGTGTTACAGTCAGGCTGATGGTTGCAGAAAAAACAGTCGTATTAAGTGTAGATGACAGAGGTCTCGGAATTCCACAGGAAGATATTCCGCATATTTTTGACAGATTCTACCGGGTAGATAAGGCTCGTTCCAGAGTAGCGGGAGGCAGCGGGCTTGGTCTGGCGATTGTTTCTGATACGGTTCGCGAGCTTGGAGGAAGTGTTACGGCAATAAGACGGGAAAGCGGGGGAATGAGATTCCAGGTGCGATTCCCGTTATACGAACCGGACAGTTTGCTTATTTAAACAAATATTTCTTCGCCGACAACATGTACTTTTAACATATTTGTGGTACCGGTATGACCGATTGGAATACCGGCAGTTAGTACTATAATATCACCCTGTTTAATATAACCGGAATTTGCGGCAGCGTCTATTGAGTGGCGGAACAACTCGGATGTATCGGTTTCCCATTCTGTGTTCAAGGGCTCTATACCCCATATCAACTTCATCTTGCGTTGCACGGCATGGTCGGGTGTACAAGCGATAATAATACTTTCAGGACGGAATTTTGCTACATTACGCGCAGTGTTGCCTGATAATGTAACTGTTAAAATTGCCGCAGTTTCCAAGTCATGTGAAATAGTTACCGTTGCATGTGAAATCGCATTTGTGATCGTATCACCGACTTGATGGTCGAACTTGTTAAATCGCTTTGAATAATCGATATCTCTTTCGATTCTCTCTGCTATCTTTGCCATTATAGTAAGTGCCTGTGCCGGATATTTACCTGTGGCTGTCTCTCCCGACAGCATAATTGCGCTTGTGCCGTCATATATCGCGTTTGCGATATCGGATGTTTCGGCGCGTGTTGGTTTTGGATTATAAACCATGGATTCCATCATCTGTGTTGCAGTTATAACGGGTATACCGCCTATAACAGCCTTTTTAATGAGCTCCTTTTGAATTATCGGCAGTTCTTCATGAGCAACCTCAACTCCAAGGTCGCCTCTTGCCACCATAATACCATCAGAAACCTTTATAATTGAATCGATGTTTGCAACACCTTCGGCATTTTCAATTTTAGAGACGATCCAGATTTTATTCTTGCTGTTAATGCGTTTGAGTTCTTCCCGCAGTTTTATAACATCATCGCTGCTGCGAACAAATGAAGCTGCAATAATATCAAAATCGTTTTCAACAAAGAATCTCAAATCGGAACGATCTGCCGGACTGATAAACGGCATATCCAATTTAACACCCGGAATATTTACTCCTTTTCGATTTGAAACTTTTCCGCCTATAACGACTTGAGTGTTGACCGTGGTATTTGTAACTGACTCTACGACCAGTTCAACCAGACCATCGTCAATCAGGATACGCGCACCGGGTTTCATTATTTCAGGCAATTTCGAATAAGACACATATACACCGGACGCATCACCATCAACAGGATCAGTCGTCAGAGTGAATTTGTCTCCC
>Ga0209737_10001803_pt1 | contig 15115 bp, 9 predicted proteins | sample TergutCu122P3_FD_187284 | JGI IMG/M metagenome (GOLD analysis project Ga0209737, IMG submission 187284) | Cubitermes ugandensis P3 segment gut microbial communities from Kakamega Forest, Kenya - Cu122 P3 (SPAdes) (version 2) | ecosystem: Host-associated > Arthropoda: Insects > Digestive system >...
CACCCGCTCCCACCACAACGAACAAATGCGAACCGCTACCGATGGTTTATCGTCGGAGAAACGGTCGCATTTGTTTTTGATATGGGTGAGAAAACTTGAAAAAACGGACGCAAAAAAAGAAAAAGAGGTGCCCTTCAGATTTAAGAAATCCTTGTTAAGTTATCGTAGGAGAGCGCAGATTTGCGCCCTCCTATAGACATAAAGAAAACTATAATTGCGTTAATGTGTTTATATTCAACCAATCCAAAACTGGATTGGTTGAACGCAGATAATATTTTTCGACATGCCAATGACAAGCATTGAACTCTCCCCATTTTTGGGGAGAGTTGCTTATCGCATTTAACTAAGAATGCACTATGGCTGTATTTAGTAATCATAATCCTGTATCAGAACCTGATAAACCCAAACCGCTTATCTTCCCAGTGGGGGACGCGCTCGGGTTTGTTGTAGTAATGTGTAAAACTTGAAAAAACGGACGCAAAAAAGGAACAAGAGTTGCCCCGGATTTGGGGACTCCTCACTGGTATTGTCTAAGTCAATAGGAGGGCTCAAATTTGAGCCCTCCTATTGATATAAAGATAAATATAATTGCGTTAATGTGTTATGACTCAACCAATCCAAAACTGGATTGTTGATTTATATGCAAGTAATGAGCATAAACAACACTCGCTCCAATTTTGGATTGAGTCAATCAAATCAACAAGGGAAAAATTCACCTTATTATGTATGTGAGAAGATAGACCAAAGATGGGTTGTCCTCTTATTTACTTAATGGAAACTATAATCGCTGACCATCCAGCATAGCATTAATTCGCTCATCAATTCGGATTTTATTCTCTTTACTTAATTTCCGGTATCTTGTAATTATTTCACACTCTATAGGTGTGAAATTTTCTTTTGTATACGGGTTTTTTATGCTTGATACACCTAAAAGGTAATCAACGCTTACATTAAATATTTCTGCAATTTTAATTATTGTCGGAATTCCCGGGTGTGTCAATTCAGTTTCATATTTTGAAACCGCACTCGGTTTTAAACTTAACATTTCTGCAAGTTTACTCTGTTTTATATCATGTTCCTCTCGAAGTTCAGACAATCGTTTAGCAAAGCTCATAAAAACTCACTTCCTATTCCTGACAAGGTGTTATGAGAATATCTTGTTAGGAATTAAAAGTCAGAAAATAGTCTTTATGGGTAATATTTTAATTGTAAAATTCCTAATAGGAATGTATAATAATCTTCCTAAGATATACACATTGTATATAGCATATCGTAATAATAAAAAAGTACACCCAGGAGGAATAATGTCTGATAAAAAATACAGTGCCGGTGCGGTAAAGTTTTCATTTTGGTTTCCAGAATTCAGGAAAATATTATCGTTACTACAATCCGGCAAAAAAATAGATGATATAAAAACACTAGCTGATAACGACAACATATTTTCTGCAGCCACACCAATGCGTGGTAAACAGATTTTTACTACTGTGTCAAAGCGTGTGTTAAGCATAAGTGACGATCTCATAAAGATATTTAATAACAGCACCTTAGAAACACAAAAACTGATTGTGCTTATTTCACTTATGAAAACAGAAACTATGTTTTTTGATTTCATGAATGAGTTATATAGGGAGAAATTAATTGTTGGCGATATGGTCATAACCGATGCAGATATTCGAGTGTTTTTTCTGAATAAACAGCGTGAGAATGAAAAAATCGCCAAGTGGACCGACGCAACTTTAAACCGACTTGGAAAAACATACAAAGTTTATCTAACAGAAGCTGGTCTTCTTGAGCGTTGCATAGGTGATAGAAAGATTATTAAGCCATTATTAGATGCTCATTTTGAATATAAACTTGCTAACAGTGATTATAACCAATACCTCAAGATATTAACAGGAATAAGGTGACGCAAGTGCCGAATCAATTACCTACTCAAACACGATTAGAAACTGCTGAAAAAAAGATACGTGAATCCTCGTTCCGGGAAAATAAAGGACTCGGAAATGAGGTTGGTTATTATGTTTTCGATTACCCGGCTTCAGATGAATTAATTGTCAGGGAATGGATAAATTATTGGCAGGAAAAAATTAACCCGAATATGGACGGGTTTCAATTAATTGTGTTTGATCTTTTTGAGACTATGATATCACTGCTTAATGATGAAGGTTACTTGGAGCAATTTATATCATTTGAAAAAGAGTATGGGATGGATTATGTAATTGAAGCGTTTGAGGAATTTTTTATGCTGGATGACGATAGTAATGTTATTGTAGAACATATAATTTCTCTAACACCGGACAATTCTGTGGTTTTTTTAACGGGAGTTGGAAAGTGTTATCCATTTCTTCGTTCACATAAGGTATTAAATAATCTACACCAAAAGTTAGATCATGTTCCTGTAGTTATGTTTTTCCCCGGTGAGTATAACGGACAGGAACTTATACTTTTTGGCAATATAAAGGATGATAACTATTATCGTGCATTTCGACTGGTTGAATAAAATAGGAGGGCAAAATCGTGCGTATTTACGAAACGTTTCTAAAGAATATTGATCGAGATATAAAAGGTGTTATTAAAGTCGGTCAAGATGACGATGCAAATATGAAGCAAGAGCTGGAAGAGTATGTGGTTACACGTGAATTAAAGGGACATTTTGCAGAATTTTTTGCTAATTATAAAAAAAGTATCCACGGAAATACCGACAAGAATGGGGTGTGGATCTCAGGCTTCTTTGGAAGCGGTAAATCACACTTTTTAAAGATAATATCTTACCTGTTGGATAACAGGATTGTTGATGGTAAGCGTGCTATGGATTACTTCATTGACGATAATAAAATCGAAGATAATTTGGTGATTTCCGATATGAAGTTATGTGCTGATATGGCACCTCAGACAGATGTAATTTTGTTTAATATAGATTCAAAAAGCAGTCAGTCCAGTAAGCATACTGATAATGCTATCGTATCAGTTTTTCTCAAAGTTTTTAATGACATGCTTGGTTTTTGTGGAGCGATACCACACTTAGCTGATCTTGAGCGCGACTTATCTGAAGCAGGTCGTTATGATGAATTTAAAAAATTATTCAAAAAAGATAGTAATAAAGATTGGGTGTCTGAAAGACATCGATTCAAGTTTATCCAAGATAAAATTGTCAAAATTCTAGGCACAATGGACTATATGAGTGAAACTGCTGCTCGCAACTGGTGTTCCAAGGCAGCCGGTAATTATGAAATAAGCATAGAATCCTTTGCAAAATTGGTCGCAGATTATATAAATAAAAAAGGTAAAAACCATCATGTAGTATTCCTTGTAGATGAAGCAGGACAGTACATAGGCACTGATTCTCGGTTGATGCTTAATTTGCAAACTGTTACTGAAGATTTGGGTACTTTCACAAAAGGTAAAGCCTGGGTTATTGTAACAAGCCAGCAAGATATTGATGCAATCGCAAAGGACATGGGACTACGCTCAAATGATTTTTCAAAGATACAAGGTCGTTTTGATACTCGTTTATCACTTTCCGCCGCCTATGTTGATGATGTAATTAAACGACGTATCTTAACAAAAAATGATAATGCGGCACAAGCTCTCCGGCTCTTATATGAGCAAAAGCAGACAATAATAAAAAACCTCATTGTTTTTAACGACACCGTTGAGAAGAAACTATATACAGGAGAAGATGATTTCGCTGCTGTATATCCTTTTGTACCGTACCAATTTAATCTTTTGGCAAGTGTATTAACATCGGTGCGAAAACATGGTGCATCCGGTAAACATCTCTCCGAAGGTGAACGTTCAATGCTGGCATTGTTCAAAGAGTCTGCTGTAAGACTCATGGAAGATGATATCGGTGCAATTGTACCATTTAATATATTCTACGACACATTACATCGTTTCCTTGATCATAGCCATGCCGGTGTAATTATAAGAGCGGAGCGTAATAAACGCATTAATCCCGATAATCTCGAAACATGCTTTACAGTTGAGTTATTAAAAACGCTTTTCTTGGTTAAATATGTAAGTGAAATTGAAGCTAATATTGATAACCTTGTGAGCTTAATGGTTGATTCCGTAGATACTGACCGTATTTCCTTAAAACGTGAGGTTGAAGAAGCTCTAAATACCCTTGTCGGTCAGAAGCTTGTTCAGAAAAGTGGTAATGAATACGTGTTCCTAACCGATGAAGAACAGGAAATAAACAGAGCAATAGACGCACAAAATGTCGAAATGGCAGAAGTTACCGGAAAAATATCTAACATGATATTTGAAGATATATTCAGTGACAGGCGTTATAAATATCCGGCACATAATGGGCGTTATACATATGCATTCAATCAATATATTGACGACCATCCGCACAGAATAAATCAAAGTCACGATATAGGGTTGCGTATTTTAACTCCGAGTTCTGATAATACTGATGAAGCAACCTTACGAATGAGATCCGGGCAAGGAAAAGAAGTGTTAGTCGTTCTGCCGGATGACCTTTCGTACCGTACAGAGTTACAAGAGTCTATGAAAATAGACAAATTCCTGAGCAGTCCTTCAAGCATTACACTTACAAAATATGAGCAAATAAAAGCTGATAAAGGTGTAGAAATGCGCCGACATGCGGAAGATGCGAAGTTGTTTTTAAGTGATGCTCTTAAAGCTGCGACCATTTATGTTAATGGCGATAAAATGCAAAGCGGATCAAAAGAAATTACAACCAGGCTTAACGAAGCTCTTGGTCGTCTTGTAACTGCTGTATATCACAAATTATCATATATTGATACACCGTTTGGTGAAGCAGATATCCGCAGATTATTTATAAAGTCCGGACAAATCAGCATGACACTTAATGAAGTAAAAAATGCGAATACTTATGCATTATCCGATATGAGAGATTATATTGCCATGAACTCTGATTCTCATACAAAAACATCAATGAAAACATTGCTAGATCGTTTCCAAAAAGCACCTTACGGCTTTGTTGAAGAAGATGTTGAATGGTTAGTAGCAAAACTATTCCGGGACGGTGACATTGCATTTACAGTTAATGGTGCTCCTGTAACAGTAATGAATAAATCTGAAGATGATATCATCCGGTTCATAACTAAAAAAGAGTATGTTGAAAAATTACTCACCGAACGCCGTGAAAAAGCAAATGAGAATCAGAAAAAAATAGCACGGGAAGTTATGAAGGAGTTATTTGGGACAGCCGGTTCTTCTGATGAAGATGATGCAATTATGCAATCATTTCAAAAATATGCACATGATTTAATAGCAACAATTGAAAAATATGAAGAGCGCGGACAAGGTAAACCATATCCCGGTCGTAAGATATTAACAGACGGAAAAACCCTGCTTCGAAAGCTTGAAAATATTGAATCATCGTATGAGTTCTTTAAAACAATAAATACAGAAAAGGATCTGTGTTTAGACTTTTCAGAGGACTTCGGACCCATTAAAGGGTTCTATGACGGAGAGCAGCGAAAGATATTTGATAATGCCTTAGATAAAATGCGGATTTACGATGAAAGTAAAGATTTTATTGTTGATGAAAAAGTTGAGGAAAATGTGAGCGAAATAAAGAATATCCTTAAAATGCCGGAACCTTACAGTGCAATTCCGAAACTGCCGGGATTAATTCAAAGCTTTACAGAGGCATATATGGATGTGCTCAACAAAATGGCTAAACCTATATATGAATCAATCGAAAATGCCAGACAGCGCGTTCTGGATGAATTAAACCAAAAGCCGTATAAGGATGAACTTGTCACAAACTATATAAATCAATTCACAGAATTAAAGAATGATGCGGATACATGTAATAATGTTGCCACCTTCAAAATAATCAAAGAACGAGCGGACGCACTTAAAGTGCGCCTGCTCAATGAAATGTCAAAACGTGATGAAGAATTAGCGATTAATAGAAATGAAAATACACCTACAGGAGATCATGTTTCAGAACCGGGAGTAATGCCAGTTATTACACCAAAAGCAAAAAGACGGCGAAATATTAGCATCAAGACTATTAACACGTCAAATACATGGCAAATCGAAAGCGATGAAGATATAGACAAGTATCTTTCAGACCTGCGGACCCGTATAAAGAATGAACTTGATGAAGAGACGATTATTAGTATTGAGTTTTAATAAAATGAAATATATTTTTTTATAGAATAGGTTTTATATTAAATGAACATTTTATTTTGGAATACATATGGAAATAGCAATAAATCTAATATTAATGATAGTTTATTTGAACTAATTTCTGAAAATAAATGTGATTTAATCGTACTCGCTGAATACAATCATGATATTAAAAAACTCTGTCATTCACTAAATATACAAACAACAAAAGAATATCATCCAATTCCAAGCAATGGAGGGTGCGAACGAATAATAGGTTTAATTAACAAAAAATATAGAATATCGATCCTCAATGAGCAAACTCGGTATCAGATAATAAAAATAGAAACATCGTATTATCAATTATTAATCGCCATGATTCACAATACTAGTAAGTTTCAATTATCAGATGATGCTCAGCGCGAAAACTTAAGAATATTCCATCAAGATATTATTGAACAAGAAGAAAAACATACAACTCGAAATACCTTAGTTATTGGAGATTTTAATGCTAACCCGTTTGAATCATCATGTGTGGCAGCAAACTCTCTTCATGCTATTCCATACATTAATGAAGTAAAAAATCCAACCAGAATCGTACAGGAGAAAAAATATCAGAAGTTTTATAATCCGACTTGGAAGTTTTTCAGTAAAAGAGAGATACCTTATACCACATATTATTGTAATAAGAGTGATTTATATAGTATTTATTGGAATATATTTGATCAGGTAGTAATTCGTCCCGAATTAATTGATGCATTTGTAGATGAATCTCTTTGTATTATATCAGAAACCAGAAACCACAAATTGTTAGAAAGAAATAAGCCTAATAAAGTAAATTATAGTGATCATTTACCACTATTTTTAAAATTGGAGGAAGGAAAAATAAAATGAATAGTTTATGGGAAAAAGAATTTGTGCCTTTAGAAATGGAAACGCCACAAGATATTATTGAAAATCAATGCAGTTTGTTGAATAAACAAACAAATGGTCAAGTAATAGCAAAAATCACAGAATATCATGGACCTATAACATCATATATCAAAAAGGGATTCAGTAGTCTTAGTACTATTTTCGCAGATAAAGAAGTAAACATTCAAGATGAATTAGGTGATGTATCTGAGGGTGATTTTACTTTTGAAGTATTTATAACATCAGCAAGCACGCCAAATTATAAGTATAGAATTATGTTTATACAATTTGGAATAGAGTTTTATCCTGTTAAAATCGTTTTAGACGAAACCATAGCTACCGAGTTAAACAAAGAGACGCAAATTGAATGTAATAATCAGAATGAGTTTGAAACTTTACTAAAGGGAATTCTTAATTCAAAGAAGTTAGAAAAAGTAATTTCAGCCTTATTATCAATAACATACAAAGATGAAATACCTTTTGATTAAATATAAAAACAATAGAAACTTGAAATAACTTTCGGAGGCAAAATGAACAAATCCGCTATAAAATCATTCGCAATATGGGCGCGGAATAAGTTGATTAATGATATCAGTTATAAAGCCGGGTTGCTTGGTGTTACCGAAAAAGAAATTAATTCACCGTTGCCGCAATCTACCAAGGATGTGCAATTCTTTGACATTGGAACAAATAATCCATATCAAATTACAGGCATCGCTATTGCTCAACGCAGACAATTAGTAGATTTAATAACAGAAAAAGCGAAACAATCTGATTATTCAACAGCATATAAATCTGTTATTGAAGAGGTTGCTTATACTTGGTTCAATCGCCTTATTGCAATTCGATTTATGGAAGTGAATGAATACTTACCATCAAGTATCTGGGTTTTATCAAGCGTCACCGGTAAAGCAGAACCGGATATTGTAACAACTCCATTTGAAACAAACTTGCAATTTTCACAATCTGAACGTGAATATATCATTTCCTGTAAGTCAGACAGTAAGCTTGATGAATTATTCCGGATGTTATTTATTAAACAATGTAATGCGTTAAATGAACTTTTACCGGAATTATTTGAAAGAATTGATGATTATTCGGAGCTGTTATTAAATATATCATTTACTGATAATGATGGGATTATCTGGCATCTTGTTAATGATATCGAGGAAGAGGATTTCAAAGAAGCTGTTGAGATAACCGGTTGGATGTATCAGTACTACAATACAGAACCTAAAGACGAAACATTTGCTTTATTAAAGAAAAATGTAAAAATAACAAAAGAACGAATTCCCGCAGCAACGCAGTTGTTTACCCCAAATTGGATTGTTCGATATATGGTTGAAAATTCATTAGGACGTTTATGGTTAGAAGGACATTCAAACGATGATCTCAAATCAACATGGAAATACTATCTTGATGAAGCAGAGCAAACACCGGAAGTACAAGAGCAACTTAATAAAATCCAAGCTGAACGTCAAGGGCAGTCCCCGGAAGATATAACTTTTCTAGATCCATGTATGGGTAGCGGTCATATTCTTGTATATGCTTTCGATGTGTTTATGCAAATTTATGATAGTGCAGGATATAATAAACGTGATGCTGCTCAATTAATACTTAAAAAAAATATATATGGTTTAGATATAGATAAACGAGCATATCAGCTTTCATATTTCGCTTTATTTATGAAAGCAAGACAATATAATCGGCAAATATTTGATGGAAATGTTACTCCGCAGGTTTATCATTCTGGTGGATGGTTAGATGGCGAGGAATTTGGATCACTGATAAAAATAGAAAACCCCGGTAAAAAACCGGAGAAATCTGAAGAAATAAGTTTATATAACGCAGATTATATTAAGGATTTGCGAATATGGAATTTCAAACAGTTATTATCTATGAAATGTGATGTAGTTTGTACAAATCCGCCGTACATGGGAAGTAGTGGGATGAATGGCAGATTATCACAATATGTAAAAGATAATTACTCAGATTTTAAAGGTGATTTATTTGCTACATTTATCGAACGATGTAATTCATTTACAAAAAGAAGTGGATATTATGCAATGATAACTCAACCTTCATTGTTATTCCTTTCAACTTTTGAAAAAACAAGAAATATAATTTCTGTTCAAAACACAATATCTAGTTTGTTACATATGGGACGAGGAATTTTTGGTATCGATTTTGGATCTACTGCTTTCATAATAAAAAAACAGCATTTGTTTAATTATATTGGTCGCTTTTTTAGATTGCATGAAAGAACATTTCAATATATCGAACCATCTGATATAGAAAAACTTTATTTATATGCAAAAGATGAAAAACTTAATCGATATAATTTCCAAAGTTATACAACCGAATGTGGAATAATTATTGATGATGAATTAACTTCAGGAATATCATTGTCATATAATTCAAACACAAATAATTTCACAAAAATCCCAGGAAATCCAATTGCTTACTATGCCAGTGATAACTTTTTTAATTCATTTGAGGTAGGAATCCCAATTGGAAAAGTGGCAATAGCACGCAACGGTTTGAAGACTGGTGATAATGATAAGTTTGTTCGTTTATGGTGGGAGGTAGATATTGGATTATTATGTCTAAATGCTTTTAATGTAAATGATGCTATTTCTTCTAATGCAAAATGGTTTCCATATAATAAAGGTGGTGAATTTAGAAGATGGTACGGAAATAATGATTATATTATTAATTGGAGTAATGGTGGGAGTAACGTTATTGGAAATGCAAAAAGAGATGGACGAAATGTACAAGACTATCCAATTGAGTTAAAGTTTACTGAATCAGTGTCATGGTCTTTAGTTACATCTGTAAAACCTGCATTTCGATACAAAGCTAATTGTATATCTGATATTGCAGGAATGTCACTATACTTATGTGGTATTAATATTTTTTGGCTTTTAGGATTCTGTAATACAAAAATCACTACGGAAATGTTAAGATTAATGGCTCCAACGATTAATCTTCAAGCTGGTGATATAGCACGACTCCCAATTATTAAAAATGAATTCTTTAATAACACTATTAATGATCTTGTAAAAGAAAATATTGCTTTATCTAGAATAGACTGGGATTATTTTGAAATTTCATGGGAATTTAAACAACATCCTTTAATAAAATATGATTTATTATCTACTTCATATACCACATGGAAACAAGAGAGTAATGAACGGTTTTATACTCTAAAAGCTAATGAAGAAGAATTAAATCATATTTTTATTAATATTTACGGTTTACAAGATGAATTAAATCCTGATGTAGAAGATAATGATATAACAGTGCGTCAAGCAGATTTGAGTCGTGAAATTCGTAGTTTACTGTCCTATGCCGTTGGTTGTATGTTTGGACGATATTCCCTTGATGTTGAGGGTCTTATTTATGCCGGTGGTGAATGGGATACATCAAAGTATAAGAGTTTCATTCCAAACAAGGATAATATCATTCCCATTACCGACGAAGAATATTTACCAAACGATGTTGTAACTCGTATAGTGGAATTTATCCGAACAGTTTATGGTACAGAAACTCTTGAAAAAAACCTTCGTTTTATCGCTGATGCTCTCGGTGGTAAATCCGGTACTGTTCGTGATGTTATTCGGAATTACTTTATTAAGGATTTCTTTAATGATCATATAAAGATATATAAGAAACGTCCAATTTACTGGCTCTTTGACAGTGGTAAAGAAAATGGATTTAAAGCTTTGATTTACTTGCATCGTTATAATCCTGATACTATTGGTATGTTACGTATTGATTATCTACATAAACTACAACGTATATATGAAAATGAAATTGAGCGCATGCGAGAAGCAATTGAAAAATCAACCGATGCCCGAACTGTTAGTGATGCTCAGAAACGATTAGAAAAATTGAGAAAGCAGCTAAAAGAAACAAAAGATTATGATGAAAAAATTGCACACCTTGCCTTAGCACGAATTGACCTCGACCTCGACGATGGTGTAAAAGTAAATTACGAAAAACTTCAAACTGATGCTGATGGAAAAAAATACGAGGTATTGGCAAAAATATGATTTAATAGGAGATCACACTATGAGCTTTTTAACAAATAGTTGGACTATTGGAATAAGTGCAAGCCTCATTAGCGGTATAGTGTTGCTTCTCTTTACAATATGGATTTCAAATCGAAAATCAAACAAAGAACATTTACTAAACATATCAACTGCTAATAAACAAATAAAAGATATCTTAAAATTACATATTGTAAATAATAATTTACCGGACATCGAAACCGTTAATGTAATAATTTCTACGGTAGCTCGTAAGAGTGAATTGCTTGAAAGTGATTTACTTTCTATAAAAGATTTTTGCCATGAATTGATTTACGAAATAACAGAAAATGCTTATATAGCTATTGATAAAAAAACTGAATATACAGAAAAATTAAAAAATTATATTATGACGACTTCATCTATAACAAATACTAATGATTTTACTAACATTTGTGAAATATGTCGTAGAAATTATAAAATGAAAACCATCGAAAAAATTGGTATATATTTAGGCGTTTTTGCTACGTTTATGACAACTTCATTATATATTTACAGCAGTATAGATTATGATAATAATATCAACATGTTAAGAGTCCCATTATTTACATTAATTATAGTAATTTTGATTATTGTTGCTGGTATATTGTTTTCATTACCTATAATCAATGATTTTTTAAGTAGAATTAAAAAAATATATAAAGATTGATTTTAATTACTTATAAACAAATAATTCAAAAGCAGAAGTAATTAAAGCTTCAATAATGATAATGGCGTGAGGAGGATAAATCGTGCCTGTACTCGATCTTAAACAAATAGAAAATAAACTCAACTCTGAGTTTACCATAGAGATTCGAAAAATCATTTTCTGGTATGATGAAGATAAAGAGTTTGTTAATGATATTGACTCTCTAAGCCTTGTCAGTGCGAAATTGCATAAACTTACTGGTGATAATCAGTTTGCTACGAAATTATTGTTGGAAAAACAGGATATTAAATCATCTTATCTTATATATGCTCCATTTGAAAAACCTCCGGTGCGTGATAACGCACTGGAGGATATATACCTTTATTCTCAACCATTTTTCGCTGATCGGGCATCATTAATAATTGTAGATCTCAAAATGGATGAAAGATTTAAACCGGTAATACAAAAACATATTAAGTTTTTCTCGGCACAAGATAGAGTTAAGCGGTTGTATGATTATGATACCGAGAGTTTTACATCTAAGGAATCTATTGAAATCGCTTTAATGAGTGCTCTTTGCAGGACACGTACAGCATCATTTGAAGAGGTTCTTCGTGTTGTGCTGACTGAAGGCGGTATTGAAGAAAATACGTATATTAGCGAATTTAATAAATATGATTTACTAACAAGCTTTTGGCAGATATGTGAAGATGTGTTGGGTTATACCGATAATACTCCAAGTCCGATGCGTTTAGCTATGACGCTTTTTATAACGTATACATCCAAACAACTACTCGGTGATGTACCTCAAGCATGGAAATCATTTATATCATATAAATCCGGCAGCATTATTACTTTTATGGATAGCCTAATGAACAGCATTCTTTACAGACCAAAATTCGATGATTTGTCCGGATTTATCTCAAACTCTTTAAATGTCCGCGATGCTTATAAAGATTATACAATCGACTCTATTTTACATTGTGATGCTTTCCCTGCGTTTGATGAATTGATCACCGGATGGATTGCAGAGCGATTGTTAAATGAAGACACAGGCGCAAAATGTGATAACTTAGATATTCCGGCAATCTGTAATATGCGATCAAAGATGCATTTTGGGGAATTATTTTCCGGTAAATATTCTATGTTATCATCGGCTTATGAAATAGTTAAAAAATCGAAATATGCATCTCAGGATAAGTTTGATGAAATTGTAAAGCAATACATTGATACCGATTATAAAATTGATGAATGTTATCGGCGATTTTATGTAAAATATGATAAATTTCCAGATTTTGATGTATATGAAAAATTAAGGTCATTAGTTGAAAATATATACACAAATGTTTATTTAGGCAGACTCCTTCCTGCATGGAACAACTCGTTAGAAATTAATAGAATTATGAAAAACGAATACTCTCAATTACGCTTTTATGATAGGAATATTAAACACGCGAAAGATAAAACTGTTGTGATTATTTCGGATGCCTTACGTTATGATGTTGGGCAGGAGTTATTTACGAAATTAAGCTCTGATGCAAATTGTAATGTGAAATTATCATACTTATTTGGTGTATTACCCGGTTATACATCACTCGGATGGGCGGCTTTATTGCCTCATAAAGCATTGGAAATTAAACCCGATGGCAAAGTGCTGGTGGATGGACAATCAAGTGATACCACCGAAAAACGTGAAGTAATATTACAAAATGAAAATGCCAATACAAGATGTGTTAGCTTTGAACGATTACCTACAAAACGTGATGATTTGCGAGAAATATTTACCGGTATGGATGCTGTGTATATTCGTCATAATCGTATTGATGCAAGAGGGTCATCTTCCGAAGATGAGGTTTTGCAAGCTTGCAGTGAAGCCGTTGATGAAATATATGCACTCATTAAACGTCTATCCGGCAGCGCAAATGTATATCGTTTTATTGTTACTGCCGATCATGGTTTTTTATATAAACGGGAACGATTTACTGAAAGTGAAAAAATTAACCTTGATGGATTAAAAAGTATTTATGCAAACCGTCGTTTTATTATAGCTGATGATCCTATTACTACAGACGGTGTTGCATCGGTACCAATTACAGATATAATCGGTGGTGATGATAAAAGATTTGTTTCATATCCGATATCAGCTAATGTATTCAAAACTCCGGGTAGTCTTGGGTATGTACACGGGGGATCGTCGCCACAAGAAATGATATTGCCGGTTATTTCAATAAAAACCGAAAAAGGTCACGTTGATACTTACCCTGCGAAAATCGCACTTGTAAGTATGATACGGAAAGTAACCAATCTCATTACCCAGCTTGACTTCATACAAAAAGACCCAGTTAATGATGTAATAAAACCTGCTGAATATAAGTTATATTTTATTTCCGAGGATAATGAAAAAATTTCAAATGAGCAAATATATCAAGCCGACAAAAAGGATACCGACTCTAATAAAAGAATATTCCGGTTGCGTTTCGATTTTAAGAATAAAAAATATGACAGTACAAAGCAATACTGGCTTGTAGCAGTTGAAACAAAAAGCGGTATGGAAATATTCAGACATCAAGTGATTATAGATATAGCATTTGCTGATGATTTCGGATTTTAGTCATATAGGGGGGGGATTGTAATTATGTTGGATGAGATGATCGTTGAAAATGAAATAGAAGAAGACGAGGAATTTGAGTATGATAAAGCTGTACATACAAGCACTGCTATCGATGCTAGTGATGCTAATGTTGAGCTCAACAGAAAACTCAGAGAGATTTTTGATGGAAAGATTGTTCGTAAGGATTTAACAAAAAAGCTGCGACAAGGAGCAAACGTACCGGTTTATGTACTTGAATATCTATTAGGTCAATATTGCAATTCAGAAGATGAAGAGATAATAAAGCAAGGATTTGATAATGTAAAAAAAATACTTGCTGATAATTTTGTGCGTCCTGATGAAGCACAAAAAATAATTTCCACATTACGTGAACGTGGATGCTATACAGTTATTGATAGACTTACAGTTCGTTTGAATACAAAAGAGGATGTTTATGAAACAGAGTTTTCCAACCTTGGACTTAAAGGTATATTAATTGCATCTACTGATGTGTCAAAATATGATCGGTTGTTATGTGGTGGTATATGGTGCATAGTTCAACTAGATTATGAGTTCATTGAAGAAGATAAAAAACGTAGTCCCATACGAATTCGTAAAATCACGCCTATTCAAATGCCGCATATAGACATGGACGAAATCAAAGAAAGCCGTAAAGAATTTACAAAAGATGAATGGATTACTATATTACTACGTTCAACAGGAATTGAGCCTTATAAAATATCATATAGAGAAAAATGGTTGTATTTATTACGAATGCTT
>Ga0209737_10001804_pt1 | contig 15114 bp, 13 predicted proteins | sample TergutCu122P3_FD_187284 | JGI IMG/M metagenome (GOLD analysis project Ga0209737, IMG submission 187284) | Cubitermes ugandensis P3 segment gut microbial communities from Kakamega Forest, Kenya - Cu122 P3 (SPAdes) (version 2) | ecosystem: Host-associated > Arthropoda: Insects > Digestive system...
TGCCCGGAGATGTCACGCCGGAATTGGGGCCTGATGCTTCGGCAATCGGAGAAATTTATCGCTACACTGTGGAATCGGACTACTATAATTCAATGTCATTAAAAGCCATTCAGGATTGGCAGATTGAAAAGCTTTTTAAACAGGTGCCCGGGATAATTGACGTTAACAGCTTCGGCGGGCCTGTTAAAACTTATAAAGTCGTTTTGAACCACGAAAAAGTGCGTTTTTATAATCTTGATGTAGGGGAAATTTTTGACGCCATAAAAGCGTCAAACTCAACCGGTGGCGGGCAGTATATTTCAAACAACAATCAGGCCTACATTGTTCGCGGGCTCGGGCTTTATACGGATATTGAAAGTATCGAAAATACTGTTATAACAAGCCAAAACGGTATCCCCATAAGGGTTAAGGATATTTCAAAAGTTGTTATTGAACCCGCAGTTCGCATTGGTCAGGTCGGGAAAAACCTTGATGATGACGCCATTGAAGGTATTGTTTTGATGAGAAAAGGCGAAAACCCCACCAGAACAATGAAAAATCTTGACAGAGATTTGCCCGAAATCCAGTCACAGCTTCCTAAAGGCGTGAAAATCGAACCGTTTTACGAGCGCGGCGAACTGGTCAAAAACACAATGCACACAATCGGCCACAACGTTCTTTGCGGTATATTTTTCGTTGTTATTATACTCTATGCTTTTATTTTGAATTTAAGAGTCACACTTATAACATCGCTAGTAATCCCGCTAGCGCTGGGTTTTGCGTTTTTAATGTTCAAGCTGTTCGGTATCCCTGCCAATTTACTGAGTCTGGGCGCGGTGGATTTCGGTATCATTGTTGACGGCGCAGTTATCCTGATGGAGAACATCTACAGACATTTTTGTCTTTATAAGGGCAAATTGACGCCCATTAGAAAAGAAGCACTTATATACAGGGCAGTTTGGGAAGTGGGTAGCGTTATCGTATTTTCAACGCTCATCATCCTCTGCTGCTTTCTGCCGATTTTTGCCTTTGACGGCGTAGCCGGAAAACTTTTCCATCCGCTTGCCTTCACCATGGGCTTTTCACTTATAGGCGCGGCTTTGGGTTCAATACTACTTTTGCCCGCAATATCTTTCATCTTCTTGCCTGACAAACAGCTTGAAGAAAAAGAAAACAAGATTTTACATAAAATGACCGAGGCTTACAAAAAAGCTCTGGCCTATGTTTTCACGCACGCCCGCAAATTTTTGTTAACCGTTGCCGCAATCAGCGCTTTTGCAATTACCCTGTTTTTCTTTATCGGGTCGGAATTTCTGCCTAACCTTGATGAAGGAAACATCTGGCTTCGCGTAACGGTGCTCCCGAGAAGTACGACAATTGAGCATTCTGTTGAAATCGCAAGCAAAGTGCGAAGCATATTACTTGAATACCCCGAAGTTAAAAATGTTATTTCGCAAGTCGGCTCGGCTGATGACGGTACTGACCCCAACATGTTGAGCAACATTGAAATCATGATTGATTTAAAACTCGCAAAAAATTGGCGCCCCAAATGGCATAAAAATAAACAAAAACTTGTTGAGGATATGTCTAAAAACTTAGAACAAATCCCCGGAATTACCACATATTTCACGCAATACATTCAGGATAACGTGGAAGAGGCTGTGTCAGGCTCTAAAGGGCAGGTTATTTTGAAAATCTACGGGCCCGACCTTTATAAACTTCAGGAGCTTCAAGACAAAAGCGTTGCGCTGCTCTCGGGCGTGAGGGGTATTGTCGATTTATCCTATGACCAGATTATCGGCCAGCCGCAGTATCAAATTAAAGTAGACAGGGAAAGGGCGGCGCGCTACGGGCTTCGAAGCGACGATATTCAAAAGGTAATTGAGGTTGCAATCGGCGGCAAAAATGCGACTCAGGTAATTGAAAATGAAAAGCGTTTTGATGTATTCTTGAGGCTGGAAGCTAGTGACAGAGACTCTTTAAGGAAACTTCAAAACATAATCGTAAAAACACCCGAGGGTATTTCGGTGCCCCTGAGCAATGTGACAGATATCGTAACAGACAACGGCGCGATGATAATTACCCGCAGCGAAAATTCGCGCGTTGCAATCGTAAGATTTAACATCCGCGGCCGCGACCTCGGTTCGAGCGTGAGTGAAGCACAGAAGCTGCTTGCAAAGAACCTTGACCTTCCCGATGAATACAGGGCTAAGTGGGCGGGGCAATCCGAGAGCCAAAAAACCGCCAACCTGCGTCTGGCCGTGATTTTGCCTATTACAATTTTCCTTGTCGCGGTGATTTTGCATATTAATTATCGGAACTGGAACCACGTTTTTATAGCGATGTCGAGCATTCTTCTAACCTTAAGCGGTTGTATTTTTGCACTTTTTATTACACGGACATATTTTTCAATTTCCGCGGGGGTCGGGTTTATTGCGGCAATCGGTGTTTCAATTCAAAACGGCGTAATTATGCTCTCTGAAATCATCAGGCAAAAACGTTACAGAGATGATTTAAGGCGCGCAGTGATGAACGGCGCACTGAACAAATTGCGTCCCGTTTTAACGGCGTCTCTGGTTGCGGCTCTAGGTCTTTTGCCCGCGGCACTTTCAAACGGTATCGGCGCGCAAAGCCAAAAGCCCTTTGCAATCGCGATTATCGGCGGGCTTTCCATGGGCACGGCGTTTACAATATTTTTAATTCCGTTATTATTTAAATTAACAAATAAGGAGCAAAATGAAACAGTTCAGTAAAATATTTTCATTGCTATTTTTAGCCCTCTTTTTAGGACTTACCCTTTGCGGCTGTTCCGTTTTTCACAAAAACGAAACGGGAGACGAAAAAACAATAATCCTCACAAAGGCACAAGAGGAACATGCAAAAATTGAAGTCGCGCCCGCTAAAGAAATGGAGCTTGAGATTGAAATCACCATTCCCGCGCAGTTTAAGGCACAGAATCATTCAATTGATAATATTTACTCACCCATTGACGGCAAAGTAACAGGGGTTTTTGTGGAGCCGGGGGCCGTTGTGAAGAAGGGGCAAAAATTGGCGCAGATTCACTCTGATGAAATCGGGCAAATTCAGCTTGAATTTTTGGAAAAGATTCTTGAAGTTGATGCGCAGTCTGCGGAAATGAGCGCGCAACTTGACCTTGCCCGCGAAGCCTTTAAGAGAGAAGAAATCCTCTATCAGGAAAAAATTTCCTCTCGTGCGGAATATGAAATGGCAAATGCGGAATTTAAAAAAGCCGCGGCAAACTTAAATGCTCTTAAAGCCAAACGCAGCGCACTTACTCAGGTTTATTCGCAGCGTTTGAGCATCTACGGCAGCTCGGCCTCAATTAACACGGTTTTGAGTACTAAAAAAGTTTACCCTTACGTTACGCTGAGTGCCAATAAATCGGGAATTTTATTGGAGCGCCACGTGAACCCCGGGGAAATTGTCGAAAAAAACCGCGAACTGTTTAATATAGCTGACCTTTCAACAATCTGGCTTGTGGGTTATGCGTTTGAAAAAGATTCTTCATTGTTGAAAGTGGGCGAGAAAATAAAGGGTACCATTGAGGAATGGGAGGGAAAAACAATCAGCGGTGAGCTTTCCTATGTTTCACATATGCTGGATAACACCACAAAAACCCTTGAAGTTCGCGCAAATATCCCCAATTCTGATTTAAAAATTAAACCGAACATGTACGCGGAAATGTTTGTACACACGGGAACGGCGAATGTTTTGGCTGTTCCAAACAGCGCGGTTGTGAAATACGGCGACTATAATTTTGTTTATGTGAAAACGGGAGAGCGGAACAAAAACGAAGTTTTTGATTCCCGAACGAGTGAAACAAAAGGGCGTAGCCCTTATGCAATGGTGAAAAATAACACCTATGAGGAGCGCAAAGTGGAGATTGGTCGCAAAAACGATGATTATTGCGAAATTTTGTCCGGCGTAAAAGAAGGAGAAATTGTTGTTACACAGGGTGCTTTCTCGCTTCTGGGGGAAATAATTAAGCTTCAGGAAAAACAGTAATGCTGAAAAAAGTCTTAACAATTGCATTTTTACTTATTTGCTGTATTGGCGTGGCAGACGCGAAGATAAAAATGCCCGAAAAAATAAAGGTGCCCGAAAAGCTTAAAAATCTTAGAAAGCCGCCGCCTGAAAAGCCTTATATGGTGCAGACTTACGATGAATGGCTCGAACATTCAAGTGATATTCAACTACAGCACAGGACTTTTAAACCCCGCTCACCCGAGATAAACGAAAAATTAAACAAGGTCGAGCCTCCGGTGATTCTCATTTCGCGCTACAATTCACCGCCCGGCTCAAATGATGCGGATTTATCCACAATCAGGCGCGAACTTGTTACAAAAGCTACCCCTGTGTCTTCCCCCCAATTTGATAAACTGGCCGTGGCGTTTTATTATTACTCGCCGTCGCACAACCAGATTTCGTCCGAGGTGCTTGTTGTACCTCTGAATACCTCAAAATCACGCATAGACAGGATTTTGGACGCAAAAATTCTGGATTATCAAAAGGGCTACAATTTAACTTCGGGCGCACACGAACTTTTGAGAGATTTACATTCTACCCTCACCGTTGTTGATTGGTCGGCCGATGGCACAATCGTTCTGGTGAAAGAAAAAATCGGTTCGGCAAACTCGGGAATTTTCAGGACGAATTTATGGGCAATTTTTCTGGATGACGGTATTGATGAAAATGGTGGAATTACTTATCAATACAAGGGTTACCCTGATTTACAGACAGCGATTGCAAAATACTGGAAAAAGCAAAACAAAATTATTCTCAATTCCTATCGCTGGGATGTCAAAATTCTGGGTTTTTCAAACGTTGACCCGAATTTAGCTATAATTACGGCCCATGTTTGGGATGAAAATAGCGAGAAAATTTCCCTTGGAACCTGGAGTGTGAATATTTATACGGACGCTGTGGAACTTGTTTCACAAGGGAGTGAACCGCAGGGCATTGCAACAAATGGCATGGTGTTAAAACTCAGGACAGAGTAAGCTCTTTTGGGTGGCTCGCACCTCTACAACTTCAAATTCGCGAACTGACCGCCTTTTGTGAGCGCAACTTTTCCGGAGCGCACAAATTCTTTAATTCCAAGCGGTTTCAAAAGTTCACTAAGCGCGTGGATTTGCTTATCATCGCCCACAACTTGAAGGGTGTAGGTTTTATCCGTAATATCAATGATTTTTGAATTTGTGATGTCGGCGATTTTAACAAGTTCCGAGCGGTCTTCGTCCTTCGCCCAAACCTTAACGAGTGCCACTTCACACTCAATCGCTTCATTGATGTTAATGTCCGTGACTTTAATAATGGGGATGAGGCGGTTTAATTGCTTACCGATTTGTTCAATCGCGGCGTCATCGCCCGATGTTACAATTGTCGCGCGCGAATAGTTTTTATCTAAAGTCGGTGCTACCGTAAGGCTTTCGATGTTGAAACCGCGACCCGAAAATAGGTCGACTATGCGAGAAAGCACCCCTGCTTCGTTTGTCATTAAAATAGAAATTGTATGCATCTTAAGCCTCGCAATCGTTTGATAATAAAACTTTATTTAACGGCTGACCCGCAAGAACCCACGGGTACACAACCTCGAAATTCTCAACTACAAAATCAAGCATGACGGGCTTTTTGGCGTCAATTGCTTTTTGAAGTGCAGGTTCAATATCTTCTTCTTTTTCAACGCGAATGCCAAGTGCACCATAAGCTTCCGCCAATTTCACAAAATCGGGCGCGCTGATTTCGGTTTGAGAATAATGTTTGTTGAAAAGCCTTTCCTGCCACTGGCGAACCATGCCGAGATAGCCGTTATTTATAATGCAGTTAATCACGTTAAACCCGTAATCAACGCAGGTTGCCATTTCCTGAATGTTCATCTGAATTGAGCCGTCGCCCGCGATGTTGAGAACAAGCTTTTCACCTTTCAGTCCCGCAAAAGCGCCCATGGCCGAAGGGAAACCGAAGCCCATAGTGCCCAAGCCGCCCGATGTAATGAGCCTGCGCGGTTCGTTAAATTTGAACAATTGCGCTGTCCACATCTGATGTTGCCCGACTTCCGTACAGACAATCGGGTCATATTTTTTTGTAAATTCATAAATTTTTTCAATTACCGTAACGGCGCTCAATTTTTCGCCAGTGTGCGTTGGAAGGGCGCGTTTTTGCTTCCATTCGTCAATCTGGTTGAACCACCCTGTCCTTTTTTGTGAATTAATCGGGTAATTTTTCTTTTTCATCTCCTCCAACATGCCCTCAAGCACGTTTTTCGCATCGCCCACAATGGGAACATCAACCTTAACGGTTTTTGAGATTGAGCATGGGTCAATATCAACATGAATAACCTGCGAATCCCTTGCAAAACGCTTGAGACAACCTGTTATGCGGTCATTAAACCTTGTTCCTATTGCAAAAATTACATCCGCATTTATAACCGCGTAATTCGCCCAGTAATTTCCGTGCATCCCGAGCATCCCGAGGTATTTCGGGCAATCTGCGGGGTATGTGCCTGTGCCCATAAGGGTATGGCAAACAGGGATTTCAAGCATTTGCGCAAGCTCGGTTAAATCTTTATGCGCGCCTGATGTTAAAACGCCGCCGCCTGTAATAACTACGGGCTTTTTGGCCGAACATAACATCTTTAGCGCTTTTGAAATTTGAAGCGGGTGGCCTTTGTAATTAGGGTTGTAGCCCACCAGTTTTATTTCTTTGGGGTAGTCAAACGGAGTGGAAGCCATCAAAATGTCTTTGGGTAAATCAATTACAACAGGCCCGGGTTTGCCCGTAGTTGCAATGTGAAATGCCTCTTTTATTATGCGCGGCAAATCTTTAACATCCTTAACAAGGTAGTTATGTTTGCAGCAAGAGCGCGTGATACCAACGATATCAGCCTCTTGAAACGCATCGTAGCCGATTTGCGTTGACCCGACCTGCCCCGTTAAAACAACAATAGGGTAGCCGTCATAGTAAGCGTTTGCGATGCCAGTGATTGCATTACACGCGCCCGGCCCTGATGTTACAAGCGCAACGCCGCATTTTCCTGTTGCGCGCGCATAGCCTTCCGCCGCGTGAATTGCGCCCTGCTCATGGCGAACAAGGTAGTGTTTAATGGCATTTTGGTTGTACAAAGCCTCATAAACAGTCAGGATAACACCGCCCGGATAGCCGAAAATTTCTTTCACGCCCTCCTGCTCAAGTGATTTCAATAATATTTGCGCCCCTGTTAACACTTCATTTTTTGTCATTAATGCCTGCTCCCAACTCTTATGTAAGCAAATGAGGCTTCGCCTCATTTGGCTCACTCGCTCAAGAACTAAAAACTTCGCTTTTGTTCCACTCGCTCGTTCCGCCAATAGGATTATACTTTGAAAATTGTTTTTGAGCAAACTACTCTTTAGGGGAATGAAACCGCCCGTTTTTCGCTTTAAAAATATATAGAACGACGGTGGCAGAATGTCGAAAACTAATCGTTTCCGCCATTCTTTACCCAGTAAAGACTCGGACGCAAAAAAATAAGAAATGAGCTTTTCTAATTTTTTACGCATCCTCATTGAAAGGCGGTTTTAAGTGGTGAATAAATTGGAACTTTATAAATGCGAGGTGTGCGGAAATATTGTGGAGGTTGTTATACCAAGCTACGGCACCCTTGTTTGCTGTAGCGAGGATATGAAACTTCTTGTCCCCAATACTGTTGACGCATCGGCCGAAAAGCATGTTCCCGTGATTGAAGTGGCGGGCGAGGAAAAAACAATCAGGGTAGGCCAAACACCCCACCCGATGGAGGAAACGCATTATATTCAATTCATTGAGGCGATTTCAAACGACAATGTTTATGTTACAAGAAAATATCTTGTGCCGGGCGACGAGCCTGCGATGAAGCTGAAATGCGACTGCGAGAACTTAAAAGCGCGCGATTTGTGTAACATCCACGGGCTCTGGTCGAATTACGAAGATGCGTGAGCCGGTGCCCTCTGCGAGGATCCAGTTCCGTAGACCTCGCAAGCTCGGTAACGGGCAGGTACGAAGCGGCTCGGCACCCAAGGGCATGAACCTTCTCTGCAGGGCTCGTAACCTCGCCAACAGCTAAGGCCTCGCGCGATGAGCCCGACGATGGGAGCACTACGATGGTGATGTAGGACGGCGGAGACCATAGGGCCGAGACGCCCACAGGAGCAAAAAGGAGCAAAGATGAACGAACAATTATGTGAAGAATTAAATAACCAGCTAAACAAAGAGTTTTACAGTGCGTACCTTTATTTTGCGATGTCTACTTACTTTTCGGAAATTTTTCTTGACGGGTTCGCGGCTTTTATGAAAGAACAGGCAAGCGAGGAGCTTGAGCACGCGGAAAAAATTCATGACTACCTTTTGCGCACGAACAATAAAATTACTCTTTCGCGAATTGAGGCGCCCGAGAACGACTGGGTGAACCCGATTGACGTTGTTGAAGGTGCGCTCAAGCACGAAAAGTTTGTGACAAGCACATTTCACCGCATGTATAAACTCGCAAAAGAACAGGATGATTATAAAACCGAAATATTTTTGCAATGGTTTATCACCGAGCAAATTGAGGAAGAGGACACGCTCCTTAAACTTTTGGAACAGATGAAAACTTTAGTTAAAACCGACTGCGGCCTGCAAATTTTAGACGGGAAACTTAAACACTCGGGCTAGGTGTGGTACAATTGCGGATGTGGAAAACATTTTAGAAATCAAGGATTTGTGTAAAACTTTTGCCCCGACCAGGGGCTTCTTCGGCAGTATTAAGACTGACGGCTCCGCCGAGGGTGCAGAGGTTTACGCGATTAAAAACGTGAGCTTAGAAATCAAACAGGGCGAGATTTTAGGGCTTGTCGGGGAATCGGGCTGCGGGAAATCCACGCTTGGCAATTGCATTTTGAAACTCATTGAGCCCACCTCGGGCGAAATTTTGTTTGAAGGCGAGAATATCGCAAGGCTAAAAGGCGCTGCGCTCAAAACTTTCAGGCAAAGCGCCCAGCTCATTTTTCAAAATCCGTTTTCAAGTTTGAACCCGAAAATGAGAATTCGCGAGATTTTGACCGAACCCCTTGTTGTGAACGGAATTCGCGATAAAAAAGTTCAGCGCGAGCGCGTGAGCGAGATTATTGACCTAGTTTCACTCTCGCAAGATGATTTAGAGCGCTATCCGCATGAATTTTCAGGAGGCCAGCGCCAGAGAATTGCGATTGCGCGCGCTCTCATTTTAAAGCCTAAATTCCTTGTTGCGGATGAGCCCGTGAGCGCGCTTGATGTGAGCATTCAGGCACAAATTATCAACCTGCTTCTGGAATTAAAGGCGAAATTTGACATAACTTATCTTTTTATTTCGCACGACCTCAATGTCGTCCGTTACCTTTGCGACCGCATTGCCATTATGAATGCGGGCGAAATCGTCGAACTTAACACTACCGAAGAAATTTTTAGTAATCCGCAAAACGATTACACAAAAAAGCTTTTGGGGGCTATACCAAAGATTGTTCTTTAATTTCCTCAAGGTATTTAGTTGCGCTTACACCCGCGATTGCGCCGTCTGAAACGGCTGTAATTACCTGACGAAGCGGAGTTACACGAACATCACCGATTGCAAAAACACCTTTGACGCTTGTTTGCATTGTGGTGTCGGTTTTAATAAAGCCGCCCTTGTCCTGTTCGATTTGGCCGTTGAACAAGTCACAGTTTGGAATAAAGCCGATGTACGGGAAAACCCCGTCAGTTTTGAGTTCGCTCACAGCACCGGTTTTCACGTTTTTAACCCTGACACCGCGAACAGGTGAGCCGACGATTTCTTCAACAACAGAATCTAAAACAAATTCAATTTTTTTGTTCGCTTTGGCGCGCTCCTGAACGATTTTATCCGCCCTGAATTCATTGCGGCGATGAACAACATAAACTCTCGAAGCGAATTTTGTAAGATACCCCGCTTCCTCAAGCGCTGCGTTTCCGCCGCCGACAACCGTTACAATTTTGTCGCGGTAAAAGGCACCATCGCAAACAGCACAATAACTTACGCCTTTTCCGATGTTTTCAATTTCGCCCTTAACGCCCAGTTTTTGCGGTGCGGCGCCTGTTGCAATGATGATTGATTTAGCGCTCAAAACCTTGCCGTCAACGGTTGTAACGGTTTTAATATCGTTCAATAAATCAACACGTGCAATTTCCATGTTAGGGAATTTTTTGACATTAAATTTATCGAGATGCTCCTCAAATTTTTCACTCAACTCCCAACCTTCAATCATCCCGAAGCCCGGGTAGTTCTCAATTTCAAGGTAGTTCACGGGCGCTCCGCCAAACATTGTGGTATCCACAATCGCGCAATTCACGTTTCCCCTCGCGCAATAAATTCCCGCAGCCATCCCCGCGGGGCCTCCGCCTAAAATAATAGTATCAAAAATTTCGCTCATCTCTTCCTCTTCTGTGGTCTATGGCGCCCCTATGCTGTTTCCGACAATCCTTTGCCCCACAATTTTATATTTTACCACCTCTTTTTTATAAAGCACGCCGTCTTTATATTTCTCAATAAAAAAGGTGTCGTAACCCTTGAAAACGTCGCCTTCAAGGGTGATTTCGGGCGTTTCGGTCAGAACAATTTTGTTTGCCCCGTCGCCCTTCTCCTGTACCCGTCTGAATTTTAGCAAAGCGCCGTCCATCCCGCCATTAGGGCCGTTCACGGCTTTATCCACCTTAATTTCGCTCCTCGCTCCCGAAAATTGGTTCTCTAATATTAAGACGTTACCATAGCCGCTGAGGTTCCAAATGTGTACACTAAGCGCCTGAAACTCGGTTGATGAATTTGATTCGATAAGTTTGCTTGTAACATGCCATGTGCCGAAAAAGCCTTTGTTTATTATGTTTTCGCTCACACCGCCCGATAAGCTTACCGCCCCCGTGTCCAAAATTCCGCCTGAAACCGCGCCCGTAAAAATTAAAAGTAATACTAATAATCGCCTCATAATGTTAATTATAATGAAATGAGCGAGAAAGTCCAATTGCCAAGGCATTTGATTTTTGAGCGAATGAATTACAACGCGAGTTTACGAGCATTATAATGGTTAAATGCTCAAAGACAATCGGAGCATGATATAATAATTTTAATGAGAAGTTTGCTGAAAAAAATTAAAGCCTTTTCGCTGGCTGAAATGCTTATTGTACTTACGATTGCAATGATTATTCTGGCCGCAAGTGCACCTATTATTACAAAAAAAGCTAAAGCTCCCCCCGGAACTCCGGGCGGCGGTGTGCCTGTGCCTGTTGGCGCGATTATGATTTATGGCGGTCAGGGCGATGTGCCGTTTGGTTGGATTGAGTGCGACGGCAGGTCAATTAAAGAAAAAAGATATGCCAAATTGCGCACTGCGCTTGGCGGAGTAAGCTATGTACCGGATATGAGCGGTACTCACTTGATGGGCATGAGCGATGAACCACATGAGAATGATGCGGAAATGCAGGCACAGCTTAAAGATTTAATGAAGCAGTATCCCGAGATGGGAGCGATGCTTGACGCAATGAAGCAAAGCAATAAAAAGGGCGACAAGCGTTACCCCAAGCCGATTTTGGTCAGGTGGATAATTAAGGCGGACCCATAGATGAAGAAAATAATTCTGCTGGTTTTTGTGCTGTTTTTTGGTGCTGTCTGTGCTTTTGCGCAAGGCGCTGCCGAGGATAAAATTCTCAAACAAAAAATTGCCCAAATGCTCATCGTGGGCTTTAACGGACAAGCTTTGTCGCCTTCGAATCCGATTTATTCCGATATTAAAGACCTTGGCATCGGCGGCGTGATTTTATTCAACAAAAACGCTGACATAACAAGGCCAAACCTTGTGAAAAATATCAAAGACCCCGAGCAATTGAAAAAATTGACGGGCGATTTGCAAAAGATTTCGCGCACTCCCCTTTTTATTGCGATTGACCAGGAAGGCGGTCTGGTGAGCCGTTTGAGCCCGAGCTATTTCATTGTTTCGATTTACAGCGCCCGCGATTTAGGCACGAAAAATGACCCTGTCCTCACGCTCACAGAAGCCGAAAAAACCGCTAAAACATTGAAAGACACGGGCGTTAACCTTAATTTTGCACCGTGTGTTGATTTGGATATAAATAAAAAATCGACCGTGATTTCGGGTTTTCGCCGTGCTTATTCCGATAACCCCGCAGTTGTGACGGCTCAGGCGCGCGCGGTTATTAAAGGGCATGATAAATACGGCGTTTTGACCGTACTCAAACATTTTCCCGGCCACGGGAGCGCTGCCGGCGATACCCATGCAGGCTTTGTTGATGTGACAAAAACTTACGACCAGAAAGAACTCCTGCCTTATAAGACCTTGATTTCAGAGGGCTTGGCGCATGGTGTTCTTATGGCGCATGTTTATGATAAAAATATTGATAGTGAATTTCCCGCGAGCCTGTCCAAGAAAACCATTCAGGGTACATTGGTCGGCAAACTGGGCTTCAAGGGGCTTGTTTTCACGGATGACATTCAAATGGGCGCGCTCAAAAACAATTTCACGCTTGAAGAAACCCTCAAAAATGCAATTAACGCGGGCAACGATGTGATTGTAATCGGCAATAATCTCAACTATGACCCTGAGGCCGCAAAAAAATCTGTTGAAATTGTTTATAATCTCGTAAAGTCGGGCGAAATCCCCGAAACCAGAATTGACGCGGCTTACGCCAAAATCATGGAATACAAAAATGCAAACCTTGGTCGAAAAAATTAACAAACTCAAAAAAGAAAAAAACGCGATTATTCTGGCGCACTGCTACCAGCGCCTTGAAATTGACACCGTGGCGGATTTTGTCGGTGATTCGCTCGGTTTGAGCAGACAGGCAGCGAACACAGACGCCGATATGATTATCTTTGCGGGCGTTTATTTTATGGCGCAAACGGCGAAAATTCTTTCCCCAAAAAAGCGCGTATTTTTGCCTAATATGAAATCAGGCTGTCAGATGGCGGATATGATTAACCTCGCGCAAATCAAAGAATTTAAGGCAAAACACTTTGGCGTACCCGTTGTTGGCTATGTTAATTCGACTGCGGAGGTAAAAACCGAATGTGATATTTGCTGCACAAGTTCTAATGCCGTTAAAATCGTGAAAAACCTTGCAGCACAAGGTGTTAAGAAAGTTTTATTTGTTCCTGACGCTTACCTTGGCTCATGGGTTGCGAAAAATTGCCCCGAGATTGAAGTGATAACATATCCCGGCTATTGCCCGACACACTTGAAAATCACTCCCGATGACATTTTAAAATTGTGCACAGAATACCCGGATGCCCCTGTTTTAGCGCATCCCGAATGTCACGGGGAAGTTTTGAAGCTCGCGAATTTTGTTGGTTCGACCACGCAAATTATAGAACGCGTGAGCTGGTGCGACGGCGGCGGGGGCGGTGAGCCCTCGACGGCCAGCACTACGCAGGCGACGTGCGACAAAGTCGCTCAGGAGCAAGAGACGTTTATAATAGGCACTGAAATCGGCGTTTTGGAACGATTACAGCGCGATTACCCTCATAAAAAATTTATTCTGGCAAGCAGCAAAACGGTTTGCCCGAATATGAAACACACCACCCTGGAAGATATTTTGTATGTGCTTGAAAATGCTCCGGTTGAAAACGAAATCTTTGTAGACGAAAAAACGCGCCAGAAGGCGCTTTTGCCCATTGAAAAAATGGTTAATTAATGGTCGTCAGATACTCCGTTCTCGCCGTTTTGAAACAGAACCGCCGCTACAGTTTCTTTTTCGCCTGAAACGCTTGTAATTCTAAGGCCGAAGTTATCCTGAATAATTACAACCTCACCTTTTGCAATTACTTTGCCGTTTGCCAGAAGGTCAATCGGCTTGTTTGTATAGCTATCAAGCTCGATAATCGCGCCCTTTGTGAAATCCAGAATGTTTTTAACGGGAAGTTCACACGCACCCAATTGCGCTGTGAGCTCAAGCTCAACATCCATCAAAAGCCCCAAAGTTTCCGGGCCGCTGCTTTGCTCAACCTCGGTTTCTACCGGCCTTTCAACAGTTTCAAAGCTTGGAGCCTGCGGTGTGCGCGATTTTTTTTCTTTTTTATCTTCTTTATCAGCCATATTTTATCCGCTTTTTTTCTTTGTGTATCTGTCCGCAATCTTTATGCAGAGTTTGTTTTCAAGCACACCTGGAACTGCGTTGAATTTTTTCTTGCCGTTCACTGAAACAATCAACTTTTCGGTAATTTGCTGGTCGAGCTTAATAATATCACCCCTTTTAAGGTCAAGAACCTCGTCAATCGAAATACTTGTCGTCCCTAGTTGAACATTCAAATCAAAAAATGCGTTGTTAATTTTGTTCAAAATTTCATTTCTCCCGACCTCGCTTGAGAGTACGCTTGCCTGCTGGTAAATATATTGCGGTGTTAACTTCGGCAAAACCGCTTCCAGAACAGGATATGGGAAACAGATGTTGAACAGGCCGAAATTTTTCTGACCTATTCTGATTTCGAAGGAAAGAAGCGCGACAATTTCCCCCGGAGTGGCGATTTGAACGGCATGATAGCCGTTATCAATGCTCACAAATTCGGCTTTGACGTGCAAAACCGTGTTCCAGGCGTCTTCAAGCGCCCCGATAAATTTTTCAACAACTTTTTTAAGGAGCGCCTCCTCAATAGAAGTCAATTCGTGTTTAAAATCAGTATTAGAGCCATTTCCGCCGAGCATCCTGTCCAGAATAATTGTCAAAACGTCAGGACTCAGCCCGAGCGAAATTTCGCCTGCAAGCGGGTTGAGCTTGAAAATCCCGCTCTGTACACTTGAGGGCATTGAGCCCGTGAATTCAAGGTAAGTTAACTGGTCAACCGAGATGATGTCAAGCTCAACATCCATGCGCAAATAGCCCGTCAAAGCCATGGATAAATTACGCGCAAAGTTTCTGTGAATATCCTGAAGCGCACGCAAGTGTTCTTTTGAGAATTTGTCGGGTCTGCGGAAGTTATAAAGTTTGTAACCGCGCTTAAACTCGCGCGAAATAGTTGTAATTTCCGTGTCAACATCATCAGACTCAAAAACGGGCTGCTCAAACATGTTTTGAATAGCCGCTTCTTCTTCCTGCGTCATATCGCCGTCAAGGTTTATTACGACTTCT
>Ga0209737_10001805_pt1 | contig 15110 bp, 22 predicted proteins | sample TergutCu122P3_FD_187284 | JGI IMG/M metagenome (GOLD analysis project Ga0209737, IMG submission 187284) | Cubitermes ugandensis P3 segment gut microbial communities from Kakamega Forest, Kenya - Cu122 P3 (SPAdes) (version 2) | ecosystem: Host-associated > Arthropoda: Insects > Digestive system...
TAGGCTCATAGTGCTCTCGACGTGCAGTTACGAGTTTGATGATGCGCGTTATATCGTTATCGGTGTACTCCGCCCCCTAAGTGTCTCAGATACTCTCTGAGTGTCATTGCGGACTTGAGTGTCATTGCGGACTTGAGTGTCATTGCGATTGTAATCGTCGTTGCGGGCTTGACCCGCAATCTGTCGACAACGCTTGACCCGCAATCCCTGCCATCCTGAGCTGACACTTGGTCATTGCGATTGTAATCGTCGTTGCGGGCTTGACCCGCAATCCCTCTCACACTGAGCTGACACTTGGTCATTGCGGGCTTGAGTGTCATTGCGGGCTTGACCCGCAATCTGTCGACAACGCTTGACCCGCAATCTGTCGACACAAAACCTGCGAATAATCACCGAACAATGGTCTTATGCTAGACTGAGGAAGCATATTTCTTTGCGCGTTTTGTCGCATCCGATACGCGTAAGGTGGGGCGGTGTCGCTTGACCTGTGGTATCACCAGACGGCAAAAAGCGCAGGGTACGAAAACGTACCGCTGACAGCAGTAGTGGGAAAAGATGGAGGAAAAAGCATATGCAACATGCACGCAAAAGAGTTCTGATGGTCATTCTGACCCTCGTGCTCACCCTCGCGTTGTTTGCAGGGATGACCACGACGGCCCACGCGACTCCTAATTCGCTTACCGTAAACGGAACGGTGTTCACGGAATCTGGTGACGATTTGACCGATGTCAGAAACGCAATTCAAGATTTGCTGGATGATGGCGTAGATGTCACCGTCACCGGTAGATGGCGCGCGGTTGATATGACCTTGTATTTCAGCATTCCACGCGGTCTCTCCCTGACCTGGGACGCGGTTATCTCAACGGTTGACCCCTTCCCCGAAGATGATTTGTTTAGACTACATGGTGGCGGCGAGTTCATCGTTGGAGAAAACGCGGTGCTCACTGTTGCCAACACCGTTGACACGGGCACCGCAGACGTTATCCATACCGATGGTCCGACGGTGTTCGTCCAGGGTACAGTGGAGAATATCTCTCCTCTGATTGTGGACGATTACGTCAACTGGGGAACGATTTATTGTAGCGATGGTACCGTCATCCTTGACGGTGGCACTATCAGGGCGGTTGGTGAGTTCTGTGCTCTTTACATCTTCAGTGGTGTTTACGCGAATATAAGCGGCACGGTAGAGGGGCGCGTGGATAGAGATAGTGAATCTCCCGGCACGTGGATGGACTATCGCGCGAGCTCATTTACCTCGAAAGATGTGGCGACCAAAACGTTGACCATCTACAGTGCGCGAGAGCTTGCACGTTTCGCGTGGGAAGCGTATGGGGAAAAACAGGTTCACTGTTGCACCAGCTGGGTATGGCAATGGGATGTCGAGCCTCTCTACGATTACAGCGGCTGGACCGTCAACCTTGCCGCCGATATCGACCTGTCGGGCTCGCAGGTCTGGGTACCCTTCGATCTATACGATGTCGACTTTAATGGCAACGGGCATACCATCAGCGGCCTGACTATTATCGGCGAGGGCAAGCCATTCAAGGTGTGGAGTGGGACTGTTGGAGAATACCCTAAGTGGTGGAGCGTCGCCGGACTGTTCGGCGTGATTGAGAAAAGCACCGTCCGCAATCTGACGATTGACAATCTGGTGGTTGAGGTATCGACAGACTGGGTGCACGTCGCAGCTGGCGCGGTTGCCGGATATGCAGAGGGCTCTAGAGTCAGGGATATCAAGATCAATAATCCGCACATCATTATTACGGGACAGTACATCTACACCGCCTTTGCAGGTGGTGCCGTGGGTTATGCCGAAGACGGCGAAGTGCCTGCGGGTAAGACCAATCCCATCAACGTCATCAGCGGCGTGGACGTTACCGGTGGCGAAGTGCGCGTTGGCACTATATTCCAATACGATTATTATACGTGCGCGAATTGGGGCTGCTGCGGTGATGACGAATATTATGACGGTGGCTATGCGTACGCAGGCGGTATCGTTGGCGCCAACTACAACGGCATGGTGGGTAGTTGCATGGTCAAAGGCACCGACGTCAAGGTGGATTCCGACCAGGAGATTTGGGCCATACACGTCGGCGGAATCGCCGGATATACCTCGGCAACCGACGCACCAATCCTCGGTGTTTGCCTGCTGAACAATCTGGTGATGGCAAACGTCAGCGCGACCGGTACAGCCCCGAAGATTGCCCCATACGTCGGTGGAATCGTCGGTCGTGTAATCAACGACGACGTTGTCAACAACCTCTATATCGGCGCGCTGTCCGATCTGATGGGTGATGTCGATAATGGCGCGAACTACACAACGGCGTACAACTTCAGATTCGCTAATGTCGCCGCAGCATGGGCCGCCGAAGGTGGTAGCGGCGCGCTCTACAAGATCCTTAACGGCGCAGGCTTTAAGGCTGCGGCAGCCGCTTTGGCAGAACACAGCGGATTCACCGTCGAGGACGCTATGACCCGTCTGCGCGTTTGGAAGACGTACGAGAACAATGAGCCCTACCTAGCTGGCTACTACAGCCCCGGTGTGGATCCCGTCGATCCGGTAGACCCGGTTGATCCGGTCGATCCCGTCGATCCAAAGGATAAAGAGGATTCAAGCAAGATTCCGTATACCGGAGACCGCAACAACATGATGCTGTGGATTCTGCTTGCTCTTGGCTCGGTAAGCGCAATCGTTATCTCAGCGATACTCAGAAAGCAGCGCGCGGTAATCACCGAGAAGTAACAGCGCATAGATAATGCGAACAAGGCGCCCCCTGAAAACCTCAGGGGGCGATTGGCATCATGGACACCCGCAAGCGCTGAATACGATACACTCGTAACTATGGAAAAATTCAAGAACATCACCACCATCACGTTTGACGTGGGCAATACGCTTCTTCACCCGTACCCCTCGGTCGGGGTGACGATGAGCGAGGTGCTTCAGCGCTTCGGCTATGAGATTCCAGGCTCCTATCTTGACGCGCAGATGAACGCGTTCGATCGCTACTACACACAAGAATATGAGAAGGACGAGTCGTTTTGGGCGGAAGAGGAGCGTCAGCGCGCGATGTGGATCAACGGCTTTGCCGAGGTCTGTCGTGCGGTAGGCGTTGACCGTGATCTCGACGAGATCTCACTCGCCATCTATGATGAGTTCGATTTCAGTGCCCGCTGGAAGATGTTTGACGGTGTCGTCGAAACCCTCGAAGAGCTTAAGAGGCGCAACTACAGGCTGGGTGTTATCTCCAATTGGGGTATTGGGCTTGAGGAGTTGCTGGGCGATATCGGGATAGGGAAGTATTTCGAGGTTGTGACCGCAAGTGCGGCAGCCGGATACCATAAACCGATGGGTCAGGCATTCTATCTGACGCTGGACGCCCTTGGCGCGCTGCCGGAGGAAACAGTTCACGTGGGCGATCATGTAACGGCCGATGTCGAGGGTAGTGCCGCGGTAGGTATGAATCCGGTGCTGATACGCTACAGAGGCTACGAGGATCCCACTGCAGGCGAGAAGTGCCTGAAAACCCCGGTCATCACTCAAATCGATCAGATTCTCGAATTGGTTGATTAGCACATTATTTTTCCCCTTTATCAAGCACCAGCACCCCCCAAATCTCCGCTCGATAATTAATAAAACTTAATGATAAGGGAAACATATCGTCTCCGTTGTCAAGTTATAGACACGCCCGGCTTATCTTATCGTTGACAGGTACGGGTCTTTCCAGTAGTGTATACCGTTGCGCCGAAAATTCGGACCTGTTTTTTGTGTGCGTATTTATGCACCGGAACGACGATGAATAGATGGCGGATAAGCAACAATCACGACCTAGGACGGGCACGACTTAGAGGAGTGCTCGCCGGAGACCGCAAGTGAGAGCTTGCGGGAGTCGGAGGACAGTGATTGCCGAAGGGACAGTGTGAGTGTTTTTCAAGCGAGCGTAGTAAGCCTACGTGAGCGCAGGAAAATACGAAGCACGACGAACTTAGGCGACAGCTAGCATCGTCGTCGGAATGAAAGGAAAAGAGTTAATGCCAACCATTAACCAACTCGTCCGCAAGGGCCGCAAGGCAAGCGTCGATAAAAGTAAAGCGCCCGCGCTTAAGGGTAATCCTATGCGCCGTGGTGTGTGCACGCGTGTCTATACCACTACTCCTAAAAAGCCGAACTCGGCGTTGCGTAAGGTTGCCCGTGTGCGCCTGACCAACGGTCAGGAGGTAACGGCTTATATCCCCGGCATCGGCCACAACCTCCAGGAGCACTCGATCGTGCTCGTCCGTGGTGGTCGTGTCCGTGACCTTCCGGGTGTTCGCTATAAGGTCGTCCGTGGTGCGCTGGATGCTGCCAGCGTGTCTGATCGTAAACAGTCACGCAGCCGTTACGGCGCAAAGAAGGAGAGCTAATATGCCACGCCGCAATGCACCTGAGCGTCGCGAAATCGTACCCGACGCAAAGTACAACAATCGTCTGGTCACCCAACTAATCAACAAGATTTTGTGGGATGGCAAGAAATCAGTCGCCGAGTCAATCGTCTACGGCGCGTTCGACATCATCGAGCAGAAGACCGGGGAGGATCCGCTCGCCATCTTCAAGCAGGCGATGGATAACGTCAAGCCTCAGATTGAGGTGCGCCCGAAGCGTGTCGGTGGTTCAACGTATCAGGTTCCGGTCGAGGTAAACAGCCGTCGTTCGACGACGCTGGGTATTCGCTGGATCGTAGGTTACAGTCGTAGTCGTCGTGAGAACACGATGGCAGAGCGTCTTGCGGCAGAGATTATGGATGCCGCCAACGAGACCGGTGCAAGCGTCAAGAAGCGCGAAGATGTGTTCCGTATGGCCGAAGCGAACCGTGCGTTCTCGCACTATCGTTGGTAAGGAATTGCACTCGTGAGCAAACATTCATTGGATAAAACGCGCAACATCGGCATCATGGCCCATATCGATGCGGGCAAGACGACGACGACGGAGCGTATTCTCTATTACACCGGAAAGTCGCATAAGATCGGTGAGACGCACGAGGGATCGGCGACGATGGACTGGATGGTCCAAGAACAGGAGCGCGGCATCACGATTACCAGTGCTGCAACAACGTGCTTCTGGCAAGATCATCGCATTCAGATTATCGACACCCCCGGTCACGTCGACTTCACCGTAGAGGTCGAGCGCAGCCTGCGCGTCCTTGACGGTGCGGTAGCGGTCTTTTGTGCGGTCGGTGGCGTTCAGCCCCAGTCGGAGACGGTATGGCGTCAAGCCGAGAATTACAACGTTCCCCGCATGGCGTTCGTCAACAAGATGGACCGCACCGGCGCTGATTTCAACAACGTCATCGAGATGATGAAGGATCGTCTGGGCGCCAACGCGGTACCCATTCAGCTTCCTATCGGTTCTGAGGACGCATATAAGGGCATCATCGACCTGGTCGAGATGAACGCGGTGTTCTTCAGTGATGATGACAAGAACGAGAATCCCACCATCGGCGAGATTCCCGATGAGTATAAACAGGAGGCGGCTCAGGCGCGTCACCTCGTTATCGAGGCTGCGGCAGACGCCGACGAAGAGCTGATGATGCTTTACCTTGAGGATGAGGAAGCCATCACCGCCGAGCAGCTGAAAAGCGGTCTTCGCACTGCGACGATCGCGTGCGCGATGACCCCGGTCATCTGTGGAAGCGCTTTCAAGAACAAGGGCGTTCAGCAGATGCTCGATAACGTTATCGCATATCTTCCCAGCCCACTCGATGTTCCCGCTATCAAGGGAATCGATGTCAAGAGCGGCGCTGAGGTCGAGCGCAAAAGCGATGCGAAAGAGCCGTTTGCGGCACTCGCGTTCAAGGTCATGACCGACCCGTTCGTCGGTCGCCTCACATATTTCCGCGTCTACTCGGGTACGCTTGAGAGCGGAAGCTACGTCTTGAACTCGACAAAAGATAATAAAGAGCGCGTCGGTCGCCTGCTTCAGATGCACGCGAATTCTCGTGAGGACGTCGATGTCTGTCGCGCCGGCGATATCGTTGCGGCGGTTGGACTGAAGAACACGACGACCGGTGACACGCTGTGTAACGATAAGGCACCGGTCATCCTTGAGTCGATGGTGTTTCCCGATCCGGTTATCGACATCGCTATCGAGCCCAAGACAAAGGCGGAGCAGGAGAAGCTCAGCGTAGCGCTTGCTCGTCTTGCGGAAGAGGACCCGACCTTTAAGGTACACACCGATCCTGAGACCGGTCAGACGATTATCGCTGGTATGGGCGAGCTTCACCTTGAGGTTATCGTCGATCGTCTGCTTCGCGAGTTCAAGGTCGAGGCAAATATCGGAAAACCGCAGGTAGCATACCGCGAGACGGCCGGAAAGCGTGTCGACAACGTCGATATGAAGTTCGCTCGCCAAAGTGGTGGACGCGGTCAGTACGGTCACGTCATCATCAACCTCATACCTCAAGATCCCGGTGCGGGATACGAGTTCGAGAGCCAAATCGTCGGTGGAGCGATTCCGCGTGAATACATCCCCAACGTCGATAAGGGTATCCAAGAGGCGCTCACCTCAGGTGTTCTTGCCGGATTCCCGACCGTTGACCTTAAGGTCGAGCTGATCGACGGATCGTATCACGAAGTCGACTCAAGCGAAATGGCGTTTAAGATCGCCGGTTCGATGGCGGTCAAGGAAGCGCTGAAGCGCTCCGGTCCGGTTTTGCTTGAGCCTATCATGGACGTTGAAGTCGTCACTCCCGAGGAGTATATGGGCGACGTTATGGGCGATCTTAGTTCTCGCAGAGGACAGATCGGTGGCATGGAGGATCGTGCGGGCGCAAAGGTCGTCACCGCGGAGGTTCCTCTCTCAGAGATGTTCGGTTACTCGACCGATCTGCGTAGCAAGACGCAGGGTCGAGCCGTCTACACCATGCATTTCGGTGCATATAAGCCGGTGCCTAAGTCAGTGGCAGAAGAAGTATCCGCAAAAATGGGTATCGCGACAGCGTAACGAAGGAGAAAAACTGTGGCAGCAAACCAAAAGATAAGAATTCGCTTGCAAGGATACGATCACGAGGTCGTTGATTTGAGCGCAAAGAAGATCGTTGACACCGCGCTCAAGACAGGCGCGCATGTGACCGGTCCGGTGCCGCTCCCTACCTCTCGTAACCTGTACTGCGTTATTCGCGGACCGCACGTGAACAAGGATAGTCGCGAGCAGTTCGAGATCCGCACTCACAAGCGGATGATAGATATCACAAAGTTGGGTGAGAAGACGGCCGATTCACTGCGTCGTCTCGATTTGCCCGCTGGTGTAGAGATCGACATTAAGGCGTAGTTGGAAGTCGATCGACCGAGGAAGTGGTCCACTGAGGACGGCGCGAAGGGCGCGTCGAAGGTCTTACGACCACACATAGAAAGGAGAAGGCAACGATAGATTATGTGTAAGAAGGAGAGTAAGTGTTAGGCGAGGGAGCGTAGTTACCTACGTGACCGAAGCCGAATACGCAGCTCGACGCGCTTAGACAGAATCTAGCTAGCCGCCAGAAAATTATGACGATGTTATTAGGAAAGAAACTGGGCATGACCCAAATCTGGAGCGAGGACGGAGACCTCATTCCGGTTACCGTTATCGAGGCGGGACCGTGTGTTGTCACACAGGTCAAGACCGCTGAGAACGACGGATACGATGCACTGCAGATCGGATTCGGTGCGGTGGCTGATCACCGCGTCAACAAGCCTGCGAGGGGTCATTTCGATAAAGCGGGCACCGATGCGTTTGCTCATCTGGCCGAGATCCGTCTGGATCAACCGGCGGAGCTTGAGTGTGGCGCGACGATGACCGTCGAGGAGCTTGCTGAGGCAAAGCGCGTCAGCGTCTCCGGCATCAGCAAGGGTAAAGGATTTGCCGGCGTCATCAAGCGTCATAACTTCGGTGGCGGTCGCGCATCTCACGGTTCGCACTTCCATCGCAGCGGTGGCTCGATTGGCCAGGCAGCGACGCCCGCAAAGGTATTCAAGGGCAAGAAGATGCCCGGTCGTATGGGAACCGATAAAGTAACTGTCCGTAATCTCGATGTGGTAAAAGTCGACGCTGAGCAGAACCTTCTGCTCGTCAAGGGCGCAGTCCCTGGCGGTAAAGGCGCGCTCTTGACCATCAAGGCTTAAGGGCAGGAGGAGAGTAATGACTACTACTTTGAAGACATTTGATATGGCAGGTGCCAAGAAGACCGCGACCAAGGGGTCGGAGTCGATCTTCGGTATCGAGCCGAATATATATGCGATGCACACCGTTGTGCGCAGCCAGCTCGCCGCAGTGCGCAGCGGCACGCATTCGACGAAGACGCGCGGCATGGTTCGCGGCGGTGGAGCGAAGCCGTGGCGCCAAAAGGGAACCGGACGTGCTCGTCAGGGTACGATTCGCGCACCTCAGTGGGTAGGCGGTGGCGTGGTCTTTGGACCCAGCCCGCGTGACTACTCGTTCAAGGTGCCGAACAAGGTAATCAAACTTGCGATGCGCAGTGCGCTTTCCGCAAAGATCGCCGATGATCAGCTGATCGTCGTCAACAAGTTCGACTTTAAGGAGCCCTCGACCAAGGCGGGCGTCAAGATGCTCGAATCGCTGGGCATCGCGGACACGAAAGTGACGGTCGTGGTTGGCAACGAGGATGACAACGCGTACCTGAGCTTGCGCAACATCGATCGCGTGCGCGTCATCTTCGCGTCCGAGATCAACACGTACGACATCATTGATAACAAGATGCTCGTTTTGAGCAAAGAAGCAGTTGAGTTTATCGAGGAGGTGCTGGGTTAATGCGCGATCCTCGTCAAATCATCATCCGTCCTATTGTTTCGGAGAAATCTCTGCATGCAATGGAGGAGAACAACACCTATACCTTCGAGGTAGCAAAAGATGCGACCAAGCCGCAGATCGCTCGGGCAATCGAGGAGATCTTCAAGGTCAAGGTAGTGAGTGTCAACACGATGAATGTGGCCGGCAAACCGCGTCGCGTTCGCTATGCATTGGGCAAAACGAAGAGCTGGAAGAAAGCGCTTGTGACCCTTAAAGAGGGCGACAAGATCGATGTCTTCCCGGCAGGGTAACGTGAAGAAAAGCTACGGGAAAGGAGAGGCGATGATAAATCGGGTGTAAGCAGGAGAGTGAGTAGAGGGCGAGTGAGCGTACTTGTGACGTACGTGACCGAGGCCCGATGCGAAGCTCGACGAACTTAGACGCGATTTAGCAAGCCGTAACTAATATGCCAGTCAAAAAGTATAAACCCACATCACCCGGGCGCCGCGGGATGAGCGTGTCGGATTTCTCCGACATCACCTCTACGACGCCGGAGAAGTCGCTTCTTGCGCCACTTCCCAAAAAGGGTGGACGTAACAACAAGGGTCACATCACCGTGCGTCATCAAGGTGGCGGACACAAGCGCAGATATCGCATTATCGACTTCAAGCGCAACAAAGATGGGATTCCCGCAAAGGTTGCGACTATCGAGTACGATCCCAACCGTAACGCCCGTATCGCTTTGCTGCACTATGCGGATGGCGAGAAGCGCTACATCCTTGCACCGAAAGGTCTCGAGGTCGGTCAGATGATCACGAGCGGCGAGGGCAGCGACATCAAGCCGGGTTGCGCGCTTAAGCTGAAGGATATTCCGGTCGGTACCGTCGTTCACGCGGTAGAGCTTGATCCCGGTCGCGGAGCAGCACTTGCCCGGAGCGCCGGAACAAGCATCCAGCTGATGGGTAAGGAGGGCAAGTACGCCATCTTGCGTATGCCATCTTCTGAGATGCGTCGCGTACTTATCGAGTGTCGCGCAACGGTCGGCGAGGTCGGCAATGCCGAGCACTCAAACATCAACTGGGGTAAGGCAGGTCGTATGCGCCACAAGGGGGTACGCCCAACCGTTCGCGGTACCGTCATGAACCCGGTTGACCATCCCCATGGTGGTGGTGAAGGTAAGAACAAATCCGCGGGTCGTCATCCCGTTACTCCGTGGGGTGTTCCCACGAAGGGTCATCGCACCCGCAAGAAGAACAAGTCCACCGATCGTCTGATCATCAGACGTCGTAAGAAATAGGCGAGGAGGAAGTAGTTATGAGCAGAAGTCTCAAAAAAGGACCATTTGTCGAACCTCGTCTCCTGTCCCGCATTCAGAAGATGAATGAGGAAGGCAGAAAGGACGTTGTGAAGACCTGGTCTCGCGCATCGACGATCTTTCCCGAGATGGTAGGTCATACGATCGCGGTACACGATGGTCGCAAGCACGTCCCGGTATATGTAACCGAGTCGATGGTAGGGCACAAGTTGGGCGAGTTTAGCCCCACGCGCACCTATCGTGGCCACAACAAGTAGGAAGGTGGGATAGTGGAAGCTAAAGCAGTAGCTCGTTTTCAGCGCGTAGCGCCCCGTAAAGCTCGCCTGGTTATCGATCTTGTTCGTGGCAAGTCGGTTGAAGAGGCGCGCCAGATTCTGCAGTTCAGCGATCGTGCGGCAGCAGAGATAGTACTTAAGGTACTCAACAGCGCGGTAGCAAACGCAGAGTATAAGAACCAGACACAACCGGAAGACCTCATCATCAAGGAGATTTACGCTGATGACGGTCCGACGCTCAAGAGGATACGTCCTCGTGCGCAAGGTCGTGCTTTTCGTATCCGTAAGCGTACCAGCCACATCACGGTGGTTGTGGGAACCAAGGAGTAGGTATGGGTCAAAAAGTCTGTCCAATAGGTTTTCGTCTCGGTATTACCGAGCCGCACCGTAGCAACTGGTTTGGTGGCAAGGATTATGCCGCAACGCTTGCAAACGATATCAAGCTGCGTGAGTTCTTGGCAACACGCCTTGAGCGCGCCGCAGTCAGCAAGATCTTTATCGAGCGTAAGGGTGACAAGGCGTACGTCAACATCCACACCGCGCGCCCCGGTATCGTTATCGGTAAGGGTGGCTCAGAGATCGATGTGCTTCGCAAGGAGATCGCAGAGATTACCGGCGGTCCGGTCGATGTGAAGATCACCGAGGTCGTCCGTCCCGAGCTGGACGCGACGCTCGTTGCCCAGTCGATCGCTGATCAGCTGGTCGGTCGTGTGGCGTTTCGTCGCGCGATGCGCAAGGCGGTTACCACGGCGATGAAGAGTGGAGCGCTCGGTATCCGTGTGCAGTGCGCCGGACGTCTGGGTGGCGCTGAAATGTCACGCCGCGAGTGGTATCGCGAGGGTCGCGTACCGCTTCACACGCTTCGTGCTTGTATTGATTATGGAACAGCCCGCGCACAGACCGCGATGGGCATTATCGGAGTAAAAGTTTGGATTTACCACGGTGAGGTGCTGCCTGGTCAGCCACCACTCACCCCCGCGCTTGAAGGCGTTCGCGCTCCGCGTGGCGGAAACCGTCGGGGTAATAGAGGCGGGAGGTCGTAAGTACAATGTTGATGCCAAAGCGCGTTAAGCACCGCAAGGTGCAGCGTGGCTCTATGAAAGGTCGCGCGAAAGGTGGAACAACGGTCCACTTCGGCGAGTACGGGATGCAGGCTCTGGAAAAGGGTTGGATCACGAACCGTCAGATCGAAGCCGCTCGTGTTGCGATGACTCGTTACATGAAGCGTGGCGGTCAGGTATGGATCAATATCTTCCCTGACAAGCCGGTGACTCAAAAGCCCGCCGAGACCCGCATGGGTTCAGGTAAAGGTAACCCTGAGAAGTGGGTCGCGGTTGTCAAGCCCGGCAGAGTCATGTTCGAGGTAGCCGGAGTCGATGAAGAGGTAGCAAAAGAGGCACTCAGGCTTGCCGGTCATAAGCTACCGGTTAAGGTAAAGTTCGTTAAACGAGAAGAAGGATAGGAGGCGAAGTAATGAAAGCAAAAGAAGTCAATGCACTGGGCGATACAGATCTTGTCAAAGAGCTTGCCAATGCGCGTGAAGAGCTTTTCAACTTGCGCTTCCGTCTTGCAACGGGTCAGGTAGATGACACGAGCAGGATAAGCCAGGTAAAGAAGACAATAGCGCGTCTCTTGACAGAGATTCGGATGCGTGAGATCGCCGCCGCGAGAGCCGCAAGCACGGAGGAGGCGATAACTCATGGCTAACAGTGAGCCACGCACACATCGCAAGATGTTTACCGGTGTCGTTGTCAGTGACGCCACAGACAAGACGATCGTGATACGGGTGGATTCCCGTAAAAAACATCCACTGTACGGAAAGATGATTACCCGTTCGCACAAGCTTCACGCTCATGACGAGAACAACGAAGCCGGTGTGGGCGATACGGTGACGGTCATGGCGACCCGCCCTATCTCAAAGATGAAGCGGTGGCGTCTGGTAGAAGTCATCGAGAAGGCTAAGTAGGAGGCGTGCGATGATTCAAGCAGAAACCAGACTCAAAGTCGCCGACAACAGCGGTGCGCGTAAGCTGGCGGTCATCAAGGTACTTGGTGGCTCGAAGCGTCGTTACGCACGCGTCGGAGACATCATTGTATGCTCGGTGAAGGAGGCGACTCCTAACGCGGCCATCAAAAAAGGTGAGATCGTACAGGCGGTCGTCGTGCGGTGTGTCAAAGAGATGCGTCGCAAAGACGGCAGCTACATCAAGTTCGACGACAATGCAGCGGTCGTTATCGATCCGGCGAACGGTACCCCGCGTGGTACGCGTATCTTCGGACCGGTAGCGCGTGAGTTGCGTGACAAGAAATATATGAAAATTGTCTCGCTCGCTCCCGAAGTACTGTAAGAAAAGAGGGATGAGATGACGAAATTCAGAATCAAAAAGGGCGATAAGGTAGTGGTGATATCGGGCAAGGATAAGGGCAAGAGCTCTCGTATCCTTCGTGTCTATCCGCAAAAAGAGCGCGTCGTGTGCGAGCATGTCGCGGTTGCGAAGAAAGCGGTTCGTCCCACTCAGAAAAATCCCCAGGGAGGGTTCCAAGAGCGTGAACTTCCTATTCATGTCAGTACCGTTATGCTCGAATGCCCCAAGTGTCACAAGCCGACGCGCGTGGGTATCAACAGAGTTGACGGAAAACGGGTCCGCGTCTGCAAAAAATGCGGCAAAGATATAGATTAAGAAGGGATGAGTTATGGCCCCTCGGCTTAAAGAAAAATACGCGAGCGAGGTTGCTCCCGCTATCCAGAAAGAGCTTGGCCTGGATAACGTTATGCAGGTTCCTCGCCTTGAGAAGATCGTGGTCAACATGGGTGTCGGCGACGCGGTGCAGGACTCGAAGCAGCTTGATGGCGCTGTCGAGGACCTTCGCACCATCACCGGTCAGCAGCCGATGATCACGAAGGCACGCAAATCGATCGCAGGATTCAAGATCCGTGCGGGAATGCCTATCGGTTGTAAGGTTACGCTTCGCGGAGATCGGATGTGGGAGTTCTACGACCGCCTCCTCTCGACCGCTATTCCGCGTATCCGCGACTTTAGAGGACTTCCGCTGTCCAGCTTTGACGGTCGTGGCAATTACAGCCTCGGCATCACCGAGCAACTGATCTTTCCGGAGGTCGATTACGACAAGGTCGATCGGACGCGTGGCATGGATGTAACGATCGTCACGAGCACGAACAGCGACGAAGAAGCACGAGCACTCTTGGCGGGATTCGGTTTCCCGTTCAAGGATAAATAAAGGGAGCATGTAATGGCTAAGAAATCAATGATCGCAAAAGCAAAACGCGAGCCAAAGTTCTCAACGCGTGGCTACAGCCGCTGTGTGCGTTGCGGACGTCCACGCTCGGTCTATCGTCAGTTCGGTGTCTGCCGTATCTGCTTGCGCGAGCTTGCAAATCGGGGAGAGCTTCCCGGCGTGCACAAGGCAAGCTGGTAGGAATAAGGAGTATTAACTATGTCAATGAACGATCCTATTTCAGATATGCTTACGCGCATTCGCAACGCGAACAGCGCTGCATTGCCGGAGTGTTCGATGCCTTCAAGCAAGAAACTGGTGGCTATCGCCAAGATTCTTCTGGAGGAGGGCTACATTTTGGATTATCGGGTTGAGAAGGCCGAGCCAGTCGATCAGCTCGTCATCACGCTTAAGTATGGCGAGAAGCGTGAGCGCACGATCACCGGTATCAAGCGCATCAGCAAACCCGGACTTCGTCAGTACGTCAGAGGTGACCAGCTCCCCCGTGTATTGGGTGGATTGGGCATCGCGATTATTTCAACCTCAAGCGGTGTCATGACCGATCATGACGCGCGCGTCAAAGGTGTGGGCGGCGAAGTGCTCGCTCACGTATGGTAGGAAAGGATACGGTAAACGATGTCACGTATTGGAAAAATGCCTATTCCCGTGCCTTCGGGCGTGGAGGTAACTGTCGCAGGAACGACCGTTACGGTGAAGGGGCCGAAGGGAGAGCTCTCACAAGAGATCTCGCCTTTGATTACGGTAACCCAAGAAGGTGACGAGATTATCGTTACACGCACCGATGACGAGCGCCAGGCGCGCTCTCAGCACGGTCTTGCCCGCACTCTGATCGACAATATGGTCGTAGGGGTAAGTCAGGGCTATGAGAAGAAACTGGAGATCGTCGGCGTGGGATATCGCGCGACGCTGAAAGGCTCGGATCTCGAGCTTCAGTTGGGCTTCTCGCATCCGGTGGAGGTCAAGCCTCCTTCGGGTATCACATTCGAAGTACCCGCCCAGACGCAGATTATCGTCAAGGGCATCGATAAGCAGCAGGTGGGTCAAGTTGCTGCTGACATCCGCAAGTGGCGCAGGCCCGAGCCGTACAAGGGCAAGGGTATCCGCTACGAGGGTGAGTATGTAAGACGTAAACTCGGTAAGGCTGCGAAGTAGTGTAGCCGTTTGGGGTTACAGTCCCAAAGAAGTCAAAGAAAGGTTTACCACGTGAAGAAGACACAGAAAAAGAGTGCAGGGCTGAAGCGTCGCCAGACGCGCGTGCGCTCAAAGATCAGCGGAACGCCCGAGACGCCGCGCCTGCGGGTAACGCGCTCGAACGCGCATATCTCCGCTCAGTTGATCGATGATATCGCCGGCCATACGCTTGTAAGCGCAAGCTCAAAAGAGCCTGCTCTCGTGGGCAAAGGTAAGGTCGGAAGCAATAAAGAGGCTGCCAAGCTGGTAGGAGAGACTATCGGCAAGCGTGCGGTCGATGCGGGAGTCACCGAGGTCGTCTTCGATCGTGGCG
>Ga0209737_10001806_pt1 | contig 15109 bp, 12 predicted proteins | sample TergutCu122P3_FD_187284 | JGI IMG/M metagenome (GOLD analysis project Ga0209737, IMG submission 187284) | Cubitermes ugandensis P3 segment gut microbial communities from Kakamega Forest, Kenya - Cu122 P3 (SPAdes) (version 2) | ecosystem: Host-associated > Arthropoda: Insects > Digestive system...
TCCCGATGCGAACCGACATGTCCTGTCGGCTAAGAATGGGATCTCCCGGTTCCCGTACAAGGAGCTTACGCACATGCCAGGGTCTATGACCGCGCCGGGGGTTACAGGCACTCGCAATAACGCGCCTACAACTGTTGCCTTCCGGGCTACGCAAGCCGTCGGCCACCCGAGGGTAAGCTCTTTCGCAGCTCAATGGCTGGCCTATGCGCACCTCTACCGACGCTTCGTCTTCGCCCTCACGAACGAAAACGCACGGCTCGAGGCCAATGTGGGTTGCTAATCCTTCATCGAAATGGACTTTCACCATATACTCCTTGCCGGTCTCCCGGCGCACGCGAAGCGAACCCCAACGTTTTGCTCACGCGGAGGCACGAAAGAACGTTCCCTCTCCCCTTGCGGGAGAGGGGTAGGGGAGGGTTTGGATTCTGCGACTCCGCTTCCCGCCACGCTTCGCTCGCGGCTAAAGGCTCCGCGCAGAATGACGACTTTTTGTGCTCTATGCGTTCTTTGCGGTTACATTTTTCTCCGCGCTCCCCGCCTCATGACAAAGCAAACTTTCTGTAGTATATTGAATAAATCGCCCTCTTTTTGAAAGGGTTGCAACATGTCTCTACTGCTTGCCACCGCGCACAGCGCCGTTCGCCATTTTTCTCTCTCGCTTTTTTCTTTGAAGCGCTTTTTTCTCCGGTCATGTCTTGCGTTGTTCGGCGCGCTGCTCAGTGTGCTGGCCCTGTCGGCCTTCAGCCTGCCCGCGCTTGCGGCGGGAACGCCGTCCGCCCCCGTTCTCATCAATCTCAGCACGGTCAACAGCAACGGCCCCGGCTACACCTACGCTGTTGGAGGCACCGCCAGCGGCGTCACGGTTTATGTGGTCACGATCACAGAAAACGGTTATTACACCCTCACCGGCACGGTCACGACCAAGCGCGTCGTCGTGCAATCCGGCCTGACCAACGTCAACATCACGCTGAATAATCTGGACATTACCCGCACCCTCGGGTATGTCACCGGCAATTACTGCGCTTTTTCGATGGCCGGAGCAACGGTCAACCTGACACTGGTTGGAACAAACACGCTGAGAAGCGGGCAAACGTGCGCCGGCTTGCGCGCTCCAGGCGGTTCCATCCTGATCATCGGCGGCGCGGGCACGCTCAACGCCTATGGTGGCACGAACAGTGCGGGGATCGGCGCAGGCTATGACGGCTCAACCGGCGCAGGCGGTGTTATCACGATCAACAGCGGCACGATCAACGCAAACGGTGAGGGCGGCACGGGCATCGGCGGCAGCTCCTACTACTCCGGCGGAAACATCACCATCAACGGCGGCACAGTCACCGCCAATGGCGGTGTTTACAATGCGGGCATCGGTGGCCGACAAACCGTTAACGACGCCATCACCATCAACGACGGCAACATCACCGCCATTGGCGCTGCGATAGGTACCCCTGCCAACCGCGCCGGTGCGGGACTCGGCGGCGGCCAAAGCTACCCGGGCGGAAGCACCACCATCAACGGTGGCATCGTCACCGCCACGGGCGGTGTCTTGGGCGGCGCGGGCATCGGCGGCGGCAGCGCTGGCTCCAGCAGTTCCGCCGCATCGGGCGGCTTCATCGTGATCACAGGCGGCGAGATCACGGCCAGCGGAGGTCGCAGCAGCGCAGGCATCGGCGGCGGCGGCGGCTACAACGGCAGTGATTCGGGCGCCATCACCATCACCGGCGACGCCGATGTGGATGCGCAAGGCGGCAACAGCAACGACGCCTCCGGCAACGCCACCGGCAGCGGCGGCGCAGGCATCGGTTCCGGCGGCACCTGGAATCCGGAAAACTATGGAGGCGTCGCAGGCTCGGTGAATTCGATCATCATCGATACCAGCGGCACGGTCTCCGCGACAGGCGGCTCGGGCGTGATGGGCAGCAGCGGCAACCACCGCGATGGCGCGAACATCGGCTACGGCGGCGGTCTTACGGACAGGGGCACAGAAGTCACGCCCGGCACCGGCGCAGACATCACCCACCACAAAGCCGCCATCATCCAGCGCATTGGCGGAACTGTTGCTCCCCTTCCCGCCGGTATCAACATTGAGATGATTCCTCACGGCGCCAACCAGTCTTTCGTTATCACGCCGGACGTCGGCTATGCCATCCGCGCCGTGCTGGCAGACAACGTGAACGTGGGCGGCATCGTCACGCACTGGACGCTCCCGAACATCGTGAACGACGCGCGCACCATCGAAGCCCTGTTTACAAAACTCATCGACACCGCCGCCATCACCGTCACCGCGCCGGTCATCGGCGCAACGCCGAACACGACGGCAGGCGGTGGCGGCGCTGAGTTCAGCATCGGCGCCGCCACCTGGTCACCGGCGCATACCACGTTCCAGCCCGGCACGTCCTACACCGTCACCGTCACACTCTCGGCAAACCTTCCTGAGTACTCGTTTGATTGGACGCTGACCGCTGCGACCATCAACGGAGTCAGCGCGACCGTCACAAACAACACCGGCGCATCGGTCAAGCTGTCGTATCAATTTCCGCCAACGTCAACCATACGCGGGATCACCATCCATACACAACCAGCACAATTGATCTACACGGACGGTGACCTTCTTGACCTGTCCGGGCTGATCGTCACGCTGACCCACGAGCGCACCTCTCCGGAAAACATCCCGCTGGAACAATTGGGGGCGCACAACATCCGAACCGAACCGGCAAACGGCTCGGCGCTGAACATGGCGCACAATGGCTTTCCTGTGAATGTGATCTACAACAACGATCCCGCCATTCGGACGGCGACGAATGCGTTAACCGTGAATCCCAAAGCGGCAACAACCCCCGCCAGCATTCCGGTGTTGAACCCGGCGGCGCTGGTGCTGCTGGCGTTGATGTTGGGGGGAATGGCGTTGCGGCAGAGAAAAGACGTTTAACAAAAGGCAAGGCCTTTAACCGCAAAGAACGCATAGAGCGCGCAAAGGAAAAAGCCGTTATTCTGCGCGTGTGGGGGCGGGTTTCAAACCTGCCCTTTGCGTTCTATGCACCCAAATCGTATTTTTTGTTCCCGGATGGCGCTTCGCTTATCCGGGCTACGCGCTACGCGCTCGCAATGACGCCACTTTTTTTGCGCTCTATGCGTTTCTTTGCGTTCTTTGCGGTGAAATGATTTTTGCTGGGATCCGCTTCGCTCATCGCCAGCCTACGCTTTTTTCGTGGTCAAAAATAAAAGGGCGGGTTTGAAGCCCGCCCCTTGCCTGCCACTTTTGCCGGCTGCTTATTTCCTTGAAACAGTTGCTTTGTTTTGAGCTGCCGCCAAAGCATCATTTAATTCTTTTACTGCGGTTGTGACAGAACTTTCATGCAGCGCCGGATGATGAAACCCCAGCGAATATTCCGTAAACCAATAGAAATCCACGGTTAGCGCTTGCCCCAGTTTGTCGTCCACCGCCGCCAAGAGCTGCGCATCCACCAAAAAGATTCCTTTATTAACATCGCTGATAAAATCCACCGCATTGTTGATCGCGTTGTTAAGCTCTTTCACCCGCACCCTGCTTTTCTGCTGAACAAGGTCTATGCTATAGAGCGCCTCTGCGGCAGACTTCCAGTTGGCGGCCGTTCCCGGCCCGTGGCAGTTAGAACTCATGCACGTTTTATCCACTTTCTCTCTGGGCAGCGACACCTGATGGCTTGAATAGCCTTTTTCTTTCGCGTAATGGCAGCTTGTGCAAGTGACGCCCGCTTTGCTGTGAACCGATTGCACAATCAACTCCACTTGGGCGTGGGTGAACGGAATCCATTTGGTTTTTGTCACGGGGTGGACAGCGCCGTACCAGCCTTTTTCTTTATAGTGCGCATACGTTTCAAGCGGCCCTTCTTTGAACGCCGTGGTGTACGGATTGCCCTGAATGTGTCCAAGGATAGGCTTTTCTGTCTTTGCGTCGAAGATGAACAAGCTGGCATTCGGCGCGGAGTGACACTGTCCGCACATGAAATTGCTATCATACCTGTCAAGGATCACGATTTTGCGTTCGTACCCTCTTTGACCCATCACGACCACTTCCGCTTTGGGCATCAGCTTGGGATTGCTTTGGTAAGCGTTGTCTTTATACGCCGGCTCAACCATGGCCTCAATGAGCATATCGTTGATGACTCGAGGCTCTGCCGAATGAGGATCATGGCAGAAGATACAATTTACGCTGGTGTTCAGTTGCTTCAGAGCAGGCATCACTTTTGAATCCCGCTGGAGGACGGTGCCTTTTTCGGGCGCCCCCAAATAAGCATAATCCAGAATGTTGTCTGCCGACTTACATTTCAGGCACGACGCGGTACCTATGATCCCAATACTCTTTTGTGGCCGCCAGGCCAGGGTCCTTTCACGCGGGACAAAGCTCACGTCGTCGCCATCTTGCGGATGTGCGTCAACGACCGAATCCCAAAGCCTTTCTACCGGCTTGCCCACATCGTAGATGTTTTTATATTTGAAACGCCCTGCGGTGCGGTTAACGGCGATATCGGCCAGAAGTCCCGCATGAAAGCGCGGCGTTCTCGAATGCACCAGTTGGAAGATATTGGATTTGCTGTTAGGAAACGAGTTATACCCTGGTATGGTGTTTCTTCCCGCCCATTTCATGTGATAACTGATGTCGAGCATACTTTCCAACTGCTTTTCATGGCACTGCGCGCATGCGCGGTGGTCTGTGCGAACAGCCGGCCTGTTTTGCGCCGACGGGCTGGTTGAATGCTCCGGTTTTGCTTCGTGGCACATCGCGCAGTTCGCTTTGGAATGCGCCCCGCGGTCGTAGAGTTTTTTGACGGTATCGTGACAACTTAAGCAGGTTGCCACATTGACAGGATTCGCCGGTGTTTTAAGCGGCGCGTCCTTGGCTTTGCCGGTGACTGCGGCGTGTGATATCTGTATTGACAGCGCAAAACAGAACACGATGAAAAGGCAAATGTTTTTCATATTACCTCCGAGAGAATCTGTTTATACGAACGACTTACGTCGTTTGCGAGAGCCTCCCTAAGCTGAGCTTCAGAAAAACGATCTTTTGCCCAAGCTGCGCCTTTTTGACGCAGACTCACCCACAAGCGCTATAACCCTGCTCGTTGTGGGTGTATTCAATATACGCCCCCGCCCTCCTTTCATCCAGTAATGGGCGTTCCGGTAGAAACGCCTTTTCCGTTTGTCTCTTTTTTGGCTCTTTCCCGGCGACGACCAGCCCATTCTTCGCCAATGACATATTGGCGTCTCTGCAAGCGCTCTTTTTGAGGTCATAAAAAAAGCCGCCTTCCGGCGGCTTTTTCGTGAACGGCGTTTCAGCGTTATCGCACCTCGGCGCGATTTTTGTATTTCCGCAAAATTTCCATCTGCGCCATCACGGCCGCCAATTCGGCTTCGGCGCGGGCGATGTCCTCTTTCGAGGAGCGGTTGGCCATTGCTTCTTCGGCTTTCTTTTTCGCTTCCATCGCCGCTTTTTCGTCGAGGTCTTTGGCGCGGATCGCGGTATCGGCGAGCACGGTCACCAGGCTCGGCTGCACTTCCAGAAAGCCGCCTTGCACGAAGATGACTTCTTCCTGCTCTTTTCCGGGACGTTTGATCCGCACGGCGCCGGGTTTGATTTGCGTCAGCAGCGGGGTGTGGCGCGGGTAGATGCCAAGCTCGCCGCAAACGCCCGGCAATGCCACGAATTCGGCTTCGCCGGAGAAGATCAGCTCTTCGGCGCTGACGACATCGACGCGCGTTGTAATCATGGTGCGTTTCCTTTGTTCCCTTATTGCAGGGTTTTGGCTTTCTCGAAGGCTTCGTCGATCGCGCCCACCATGTAGAACGCCTGTTCCGGCAACTCGTCGCACTCGCCGTTGACGATCATGTTGAAACCACGGATGGTTTCTTTCAGCGGTACGTATTTGCCCGGCGAACCGGTGAACACTTCGGCCACATGGAAGGGCTGCGACAGGAAGCGCTGGATTTTCCGCGCCCGCGAGACGACCAGTTTGTCTTCCGGCGAGAGTTCGTCCATCCCCAGAATGGCGATGATGTCGCGCAGTTCTTTGTAGCGCTGCAACATTTGCTGCACGGCGCGTGTCGTGTTGTAGTGCTCTTCGCCGATGGTGTGCGGATCGACTTGGCGCGAGGTCGAATCAAGCGGATCGACCGCCGGATAAATCCCCAGCGACGCGATGTCACGCGAGAGCACGACGGTGGCGTCGAGGTGGCCGAAGGTGGTGGCCGGTGACGGGTCGGTCAAGTCGTCCGCCGGAACGTAAACGGCCTGAATCGAGGTGATCGAGCCGGTTTTGGTCGAGGTGATCCGCTCTTGCAGTTTGCCCATTTCTTCGGCCAGTGTCGGCTGATAGCCCACCGCCGACGGCATCCGCCCGAGCAACGCCGAGACTTCGGTTCCGGCCAGCGTGAAGCGGTAGATGTTGTCGATGAAAAGAAGCACGTCGCGGCCTTTGCCGGCGCTGTCTTTTTCGTCGCGGAAGTATTCGGCCATGGTCAGGCCGGTCAGCGCGACGCGCAAACGGTTGCCCGGCGGCTCGTTCATCTGGCCATAGACCATCGCCACTTTGTCGAGCACGTTCGAGTCTTTCATTTCATGGTAGAAGTCGTTGCCCTCGCGGGTACGCTCACCCACACCGGCGAACACGGACAAGCCGCTGTGCGCTTTGGCGATGTTGTTGATCAACTCCATCATGTTCACTGTTTTGCCGACGCCCGCGCCGCCGAACAGTCCGATCTTGCCGCCCTTCGCAAACGGGCAAACGAGGTCGATCACCTTGATGCCGGTTTCGAGCAGTTCGGTCGAGGGCGACAGTTCTTCAAAGGTCGGCGCTTGCCGATGGATCGACAGCGTTTTTTCCGCGCCGATGGGGCCGGCTTCGTCGATCGGACGACCCAGCACGTCCATGATGCGTCCCAGACATTTGGTTCCGACCGGCACCGAAATCGGCGCGCCGGTGTTCACCACTTTCATGCCGCGACGCAAACCGTCGGAGCTGCCCAGCGCAATGGTGCGCACGATGCCGTCGCCGAGCTGTTGCTGAACTTCCAGCGTCAACCCGATCTCGTCCATCTTGAGCGCGTCGTACACTTTGGGCATGGCCTGGCGCGAAAATTCAACGTCCACCACGGCGCCGATGCACTGAACTATGGTTCCTTGGCTCATTCTTCTCTACTCCTGCTGACAGTCTCTTAACTCGTTAAACCGCTGCGGCGCCGCCGACGATTTCCGTCAATTCCTGGGTAATCGCTGCTTGCCGTGTCTTGTTGTACACCAGTTGCAATTCGTTGATAATCTTGTTGGCGTTGTCGGACGCCGCTTTCATCGCCACCATCCGCGCCGATTGTTCCGACGCCATGTTTTCCGCCAGCACTTGATAAATCACCGCTTCGATGTAGCGGCGCATCACGCCGTCCAGCAGCGCTTTGGCGTCCGGCTCGTAAATGTAATCCCAACGCCCGTGCTGCGCTTCGCTCTTGCGCGCTTCGCCGGTCGGTGTCCGAAACTCCGGCGGCACCGGCAACAGCAAATCCTTGCGCGACAGTTGTTTCATCGTGTTGACGAAACTGGTCGAGAACACGTAGATTTCGTCGATCCTGCCTTCAACGTAGGCATCGAACAACGGTTTCAACGGGCCGACCAGCCGGTCGATGTGCGGCACGTCGCCGAGATGCACGGCGCTGGACAGGATGTTCGCGCCCATGCGCGACAAGAAGCCCAGCCCCTTGTTGCCGATCGCCACGTAATCGACTTCCAGTTTTTCCGCTCTCCAGGCTTTGTGCTGCTGCATCACCATCCGCAACAGGTTGGTGTTCAAACCGCCGCACAGCCCTTTGTCGGTGGAGATCACCACCGCGCCGATGCGTTTCACGGTGTCGCGCCGCGTCAGAAACGGATGGCGGTATTCGGTGCTGGCCTGCGCGACGTGCGACGCGATGTAAAACATCCGCTCAAGATACGGCCTCGACGCGCGCATGCGATCCTGCGCTTTGCGCATCTTCGACGCCGCCACCATTTCCATGGCCTTGGTGATCTTGCGCGTGTTTTGCACGCTTTTGATCTTGGTGCGTATCTCTTTCGAGCCTGCCATTGTCTTCGTCCGTTCGTTTCAGCGCTGCGTTTAGTACGTGCCGGTTTTCTTGAAATCTTCCATCGCCGCCGTCAACGCTTTTTCGTCGTCGCCGGACAACTCTTTTTTGTCTTCGATGCGGTTCATCAGTTCGCCGTACTTGCTCTTCATGAACTGGCGCATCGCGCTTTCAAAGCCCAGCGCCCGTTCGACCGGAACGTCGTCGAGGAAACCTTTTTCGACGGCGAACAGTGTCAGCGCCATTTCAAAAACCTGCAACGGCTCATACTGCGGCTGCTTCATCAGTTCGGTGACCATGCGACCACGATCCAACTGCTTGCGGGTGGCGTCGTCGAGGTCGGACGCGAACTGCGCAAACGCCGCCAATTCGCGGTACTGCGCCAGCGCCAGACGAACACCGCCACCGAGCTTCTTGATCACTTTGGTTTGCGCCGCGCCACCAACCCGCGACACGGAAATACCGGCGTTGATCGCCGGACGAATACCGGCGTTGAACAGATCGGTTTCCAAAAAGATTTGGCCGTCGGTAATCGAAATCACGTTGGTCGGCACGAACGCGGTCACGTCGCCGGCCTGCGTTTCGATGATCGGCAGTGCCGTCAGCGAGCCGGTCTTGCCTTTGACTGCCCCTTTGGTGAATTGCTCCACGTAATCGGGATTGACGCGCGCGGCGCGTTCGAGCAAACGCGAGTGCAAATAAAACACGTCGCCAGGATAGGCTTCACGCCCCGGCGGACGGCGCAGCAACAGCGACACTTGCCGGTACGCCCAGGCTTGTTTGGTCAAATCGTCGTAAATGATCAGCGCGTCTTGTCCGCGATCGCGGAAGTATTCGCCCATCGTGCAGCCCGAATAGGGCGCGATGTACTGCATCGCCGCCGAGTCGGACGCCGACGCGGCGACCACGATGGTGTATTCCATCGCGCCGTGTTCTTCCAGCTTGCGGATCACGCTCTTGATCGACGAGGCTTTCTGACCGATAGCGACGTAAATACAGATCAGGTCTTTGCCCTTCTGATTGATGATGGTATCGACCGCCACCGCCGTTTTGCCGGTCTGACGGTCGCCGATGATCAGTTCGCGCTGACCGCGACCGATCGGCACCATCGCGTCAATCGACTTCAGCCCGGTCTGCACCGGCTGCGCCACGGATTGCCGCGCAATCACGCCGGGGGCGACCTTCTCGATCACGTCGGTCATCTTGGCGTTGATCGGCCCTTTGCCGTCGATCGGCTGACCCAGCGAGTTCACGACGCGACCGATCAGCTCCGGCCCCACCGGCACTTCCAGAATGCGCCCCGTGCATTTGACGGTGTCGCCTTCGGAAATGTGTTCGTATTCACCGAGCACCACGGCGCCGACCGAATCGCGCTCGAGGTTCAACGCCAGACCGAAGGCGTTGCCGGGAAACTCCAGCATTTCGCCCTGCATCGCGTCCGACAATCCGTGAATACGGCAGATGCCGTCGGTCACGGAAATCACGGTTCCCTGTGTCTTGATCTCGGCGTGAGTATCAAGATTCTGGATCTTGTTTTTAATCAGTTCGCTGATTTCAGAAGGATTCAACTGCATGGTGTCCTCATCATGCCCCCAGGGGCTTCGCTTTAATTCAAAATGTCAGGAATGCCTTACGCGTGTAAATCGCGCGCCATCGCCGCCAGCCTGCCCTGCACAGAAGCATCGATCACCGTATCGCCGACCGTGATCCGTGTGCCGCCGATCAGCGCCGGATTGACGGAAATCTGCGCGTCCACCTTTCTTCCGGTGTGCTTCGCCAACGCCGCCCGTATTTCGCTTTCCTGCGTCGCATCGAGCGGCAGCGCCGTTTCGATGGTGGCCTCGACCGTGCCTTCCGCCGCTTCCTTGCGCAGCAAAAACAGCTTTTCGATTTCCGCCATCAGCCCGATCCGCCCGGACTGCAACAACACTTCCGCCAAACGCCGTCCTCCGGCGTCGAGCGCGTCGCCGCACACATCGACAAACAATTTCTGTTTGGCGGCAATGTCGGTCTTCGGGTCGTTGAGCAACGCGCGCACTTTCGGCGCTTCGCTCACCGCCCGCAACAACGCCAGCACCGACTGCCAGTGCGGCAGCTTGTTCTCCTCGACCGCCAGCGCAAAAACCGCTTCGGCGTAGGGACGGGCAACGGTCAATCGTTCAGCCATGGCAGCGCCTTACAGTTCCTGTTTCAACGCCGACAACATTTCGGCGTGTGCTTTCGCGTCAACTTCGCGCTGCAAAATCTTCGACGCGCCGGCCACCGCCAGATCCGCCACCTGATGCCGCAAGACCTCGCGTGCCCGCGAAACTTCCTGCTCGACCTCGGCGCGCGCCGCGACCATGATGCGTTCGGCTTCGTCTTGCGCGTGGACTTTGGCTTGATCCAGCATTTCGGCTTTCAGCTTTTCGCCTTGCGCGATGATCTCCGCCGCTTTTCCTTTGGCTTCGCGCAGGATGTCGGCAGAACGCTTGGCCGCCAGTTCCAGATCGTGCTTGCCGCGGTCTGCAGCCGCCAGACCATCGGCGATCCGTTGCTTGCGCGCATCCAGCGCACGGATCACCGGCGGCCAGATGATCTTCATGCAGAACCAGACGAGCAGAGCAAACGTGATCGTCTGGGCGATTAGGGTCGCATTGATATTCATGCGGGAGCCTTTTCAGTTCGTTGAAAACGACGATTCGTCGGGATGATTACCCCGCCACCCCGAACAGAACGAACATGGCGATACCCACCGAAATCATCGGCACCGCGTCCACCAGGCCCATCACAATAAAGAACTGGATGCGAAGCATCGGGATCAATTCCGGCTGGCGCGCTGCGCCCTCCAGAAAACGGCCACCAAGAACGCCAACGCCAACGGCTGCGCCCAAAGCGCCCAAACCCAGCATCAGAGCGCCGGCAATATAGAGCAGAGAGGTTGCGAGTTCCATCTTTTGAGTCTCCTGTTAAAAAATCAATCAAACTTTCGGGTCAGTGGTGCTTCTGATGCGCCATGTCGAGATAAACAACGGTCAGCGTCATGAAAATAAACGCTTGCAGCGTGATAATCAGAATGTGGAAAATCGCCCAGGGCAGGGCCAATAATATCTGCGAACCAAACAGCGTGATTCCGCTCAGCGAAGCGCCCGCCCAGGCGCCGCCCATCAACGCAATCAAAATAAAGATCATCTCGCCGGCGTACATGTTGCCGAACAAACGCAAAGCCAGCGAAAGGGGCTTGGCGAGCAGGTTAACCAATTCCAGAAGAAAATTCACCGGCACAATGATAATCAGCGCCACAATCCGCAGCAGATTGCCGGGGCTGAGCGAAAACTTCACCGGCAGAAAGAAGCTGGCGAACGGTTGCAACGTCAACTCGCCGATAAAACCGCCGACGCCCTTGACCTTGACGCTGTAAAAAAGAATCAGAAGGAAAACGCCGATCGCCATACCGATCGTCGCGTTCGGGTCAGTCGTCGGAACCAGCTTGAAGAATTCGAGACCCAGCGGGGCCGAAATCAGCGCGACGTAATCAATCGGCACCAGATCCATCAAATTCATCAGGAAAACCCACATGAAAATCGTCAGCGCCAGCGGCGCGACCATCGGGTTGCGGCCGGTGAAAGAGCCGCGCACACTGTTATCAATGAACTCGATAACGACTTCGACAAAATTCTGCAAGCCGCCCGGAACGTCCGCCGTGGCCTTCTTCGCCACGGAGCGGAACAAAAAGAGAAACGCCAGACCCAGCACCAGCGACATTACGATCGTATCCACATTGATCGCCCAGAACCCCATCGCTTTGGCCTCTTCCGCGCTTTGAGCGCAACGGAAACCCCCGTCCTGCAACGTGCAGGTCAAGTTCTGCAAATGGTGCTTGATGTATTCCGTCGATGTTAAGTTTCCTGACGCCATATTTCGCTCATTTTGCTTTCTTAACGCTCATCCAGATCGGGACTGCCCTGCTTCGTTTTACCGCTACCGGTCATCAGCGCCGAACTGAAAGCCAACACCGTGACAAAAAACGTAACAAAAAAAACAACGTGATGAATGCTCTTATAAAAAGCCAACGTCAAAAACAAGAGCACCACCACCAACGCCAACTTGATCGCCTCCGCCCGCAGCAGCGAAGTTAACGCTGCACCCGCCGATTGCGGCCGCGATCCCAGAAACATCGCCAGAGCATACACCGCGTTAGCGAAAACCGTAATCCCGCCGCCGATGGCCGCGGAAACAACACCCTGCGCGCCCACCCACAAACCGCCGACGATCATGGCAACCAGCGTCAAACCCGTTTGCCAGTAAAGAACCGTTTTGACTGGCTGTAACTCCTGGGGGAATCGCATCTGCCGCCTGTGCCTCGCTTGCCCTGCTCACCCGCCCGCCTTTTCCGGCAGGCTACTCGAATAATCGCGGAATTGTAAGGGCTTTTATGGCGTCCCGCAACAAGTTTTAACACCCTACGACAAAGAAAAGTGGTTTTCGGCGGGCGCAAAGCCCATAGCCCTACTCCGTGTCGGGTCTTTTGAGGCAGGGGACAGAGGTCAGGGATCAGGAATCAGCACTCCGTCATTCTGCGCGGCGCGCAGGTTGGCGGTGAGAGGCCTTTAGCCGCGAACGGAGCGTGGCGGGAACCCCAACAATCAAATCTCGTGTAGGGTGGATAAGGCCGAAGGCCGCAATCCACCATTCGTAGCGCGTAGCCCGGATAAGCGAAGCGCCATCCGGGAGTCAGGTATCAGAGGTCAGGAATCAGAAAAACCATTTCACCGCAAAGAACGCAAAGAAACGCATAGAGCGCAAAGGAAAATTCTCACGCGGAGCCGCATAGGTCGTGGTGAGCGGCCTTTAGCCGCGAGCGAAGCGTGGCGGGAACCGCGACGTTTTGACCTCACGCGAAGGCGCGAAGCCGCGAAGAAAGAAAGCCCCCGCCTTGCCCCCTTTTCAAAGGGGGTGCCCGCCGAAGGCGGGCGGGGGTTTGCTGAAAAAGATTCACCGCAAAGAAACGCATAGCGCGCAAAGAAAAAAATCGTCATTCTGCGCGAAGCCTTTAGCCGCGAGCGAAGCGTGGCGGGAAGCGGCGTCGCAGAATCCATAAAACAGGGCGCGATAAATCGCGCCCCTACGCCCTCTCCCCCACCCCTCTCCCGCAAGCGGGAGAGGGGATCGTTCCTTCGCGTCCCCGCGTGAGATTATGTTTTTCTGATACCTGACCTCTGACCTCTGATTCCTGATAACCCCAGCATCAACACCAGCAACCCAAGCCCAACCGGCCCCAACGCAGGAATAGAAGCCGTCGTGCCTCCCGCCAGAGGATTCGCCGCCCGCGCGATGGTCACGGCGTAATACAGCATCGTCACGCCGTCGGCTGCGGTCACGCGGATATAAACGGTGGTGCTCGCGCCTGCGGTCAGGTTGATCGAACCTTGCAACGTCGCAAAGCCAGCATCGGAGAACAGTTCGACCATCGCGCCGGTCGCCGCGCTGATGTTGCCGCCCGCAATCGAAGCGACGTTGTTCGCCACCGCCATGTTCGCCGTGATCGGAGCGCCCACTGTTCCTGCTTCATTGCCCAAAGTAAGCACCTGCCCAAAGATGTTTACCAGCCCCGCGTCGGAAGAGAGCCACTTCGCCCAGAATGTCTTATCGCCCGTGTCCGTAGCTGAAATGGCAAGAACCGGCGCGCCCATCAATCCGATGTTAGCGTACCAGCCATCAAATGCGTAACCATTCCTGGTCGGCGTGGTCGGCAAGTCGCGCCCTATCCCCTCAACGTAGCTGCCCCAATCCCCGGCTTCCTGAGCGCCGCCGTCAAGGTTAAAGGTAATCGCATGCGTCAGGATCGTGCCGGTGTTGCCTGACACGGTCAGCGTCATCGAAACCGCCGCGCCCGCGAAGTCGGTTTCGGTATCGCCGTTCGCCTGTTCGGAAAACACATTCAGGGTGTAGGTTCCATTCGCCACACCGGCAAGAGAAAGCACGAAACTTCCGGAAGCGTTGGTCGTGGTGTTCGCCAGCTTTCCGTAGTATTTGATGTCGCCGCCCTGCACCAACGTCGCAGAAAGAACCTGATTCGTTCCCGTTTCCGCGCCGGTGTAGCTGAAATTGATGCTACCCGTGCCATTCCCCGACGTAATAGCCAGATTCGGCCTCGCCATAGCGGCATCCAAAACCGTCAGTTTCACCGCGTCGGTCGCCACTGGCGCGGCGGCCGGATTTAAACCCGCGCCTACGGTCGCATCGGATTTGGGATTTGTACTGACTGAAGATGTGAAGATGACAGAGGCCAGATTGAGTTTAAAAGCAGGGCGAACGGCGGCCTGATTGTCGACATCGTAACCAGTGCCGGAGACGCGACCGTCGTGGATCGCGATCGCCGCATAGCTTACGTCACCGCCCGGCGAGCGCAGCCACCACCAATCGCCAAACGCGCGGAAGTTCACATCAACGCCCCAATCACCTGTTGCATTCCCGTTGCCCATTTCCGCAACAGAGGGCAAAACAATCTTTTGACTAATGTTAATATTGCTTACATGAATACCGTCTTCCGTGGTGCCATAAGCTGTGATGCCCCCCTGCTCCAACGCACTGAAAGCATTTGGCAAAAATCCAGTCGCGGTAAAATCAAAATCAGGACGACGAACATGGCTTTTTCCATTCAACCACAGTTCTATTTCTGATTCATTCCAGTTATGATGGGTATTATCGGAGCCATACGGCCTGTCTCCCATGCTCGTCGTCGTCCACAGCGTCGCTGTTCCGGCGGCATTGTCTGTGGCGACCACATACCATTTGATCGGTCCAGCGCTCGCTCCGCCTGTATAACTGCCGAAATAAACCGGCGTGCCACCCAGATTCGCAGCCGACACCAAATCACCCGGCTTGCCGATCCCTACCGCCTGCGCAGGCAGGGTCAAGAACGTCAGCAACGCCAACGCGGCGGCGGTTAAAAATCGGGAAAAAAAACGTCGGAGAGAAAAAAGCGGAGTAAAACGCGAAGGAGAAAGCGAAGAAAAATGACAGTTGCCGTCAACATATGGGG
>Ga0209737_10001807_pt1 | contig 15100 bp, 18 predicted proteins | sample TergutCu122P3_FD_187284 | JGI IMG/M metagenome (GOLD analysis project Ga0209737, IMG submission 187284) | Cubitermes ugandensis P3 segment gut microbial communities from Kakamega Forest, Kenya - Cu122 P3 (SPAdes) (version 2) | ecosystem: Host-associated > Arthropoda: Insects > Digestive system...
TTCCTAAATTCCGTATTTTTTAGGCACCAAAGTATTAGTAACTTTTAAATTCTGCAAAACGGGTTCTATTTTTATAAAAGTGTATAATTAGCTGTTTTTTTAGAATATGGTTATGGTGCCTATATAGGCACCATGAACGTATTATAAAAAAGCGCAAATTACAGACTATTTTGCAATTAGACGCGAAAATGTGGGATTCATAAAAATTTTCTGTAGTTGGTGCCTAAATTTTGCGGAATTTAGGAAATTTGGGGTCAACGGCACATTCAATGTAACAACATTTAGTTAATACTATTAAAAATCTGAAAACCAAAAAACTGGTTGATACTCAAAGCCAAAGACACCTAATTTTTGGTCTTTGGTTGTAGGATTGAGCTGGTAGTTGTTTGATTACCATAACACTAATCTGCACGGAGACGGTAGAGTTAGCTAAAGAGATGCTAAACTACAGGTGATTGAATGTTTTTTATGCAGATTCAGCAGTATGGTGACAATTTTTCTTATCTAGTAGCTGATGAGAAAATCAAAGAAGCAGTCGTAATTGATTCAAGCTACAACGCTGATGCAATAATCAAAATTGTGAAAGACAAAAATTTTATCCTCAAATATCTAATTAATACCCATGGCCATTCTGATCACGTTGCGGGTAATGCGGAGCTTTGTTCTATATTTGGCGCAAAAATAGCCACTCATACACAATCCAACCCTGTTGGTGATATTCAACTTGAAGATGGTGAAACACTAACCCTTGGCAAAATAACGCTAAAGGTAATCTATACACCGGGACACACCCCTGATGGTATATGCCTCCTGATTGACAACCAAAAACTCTTAACAGGTGACACTTTGTTTGTGGGTGAATGCGGCCGAACAGATCTACCTGGAGGTAACGCAAAGAGCCTCTATGAGAGTCTCTTCAATAAGCTCATGAAACTAGACGATAAAATTGAAGTCTATCCCGGACACGATTATGGTACTGCACCTTTTTCAACTATTGGTACCGAGCGCAAAACAAACTATGTACTTCAGCCCCGTAGCCTTAGCGCCTTTCTTGACTTCATGAGCCAACCATAGCGATGCTATTGTAGACCTTTATCCCCTTTAGATAGTTGGTGCCTTGTTATACAGCAAGTTTTATAGTTGCTGTTTGAGGCTCCATTTTTTCAATAACCTGATGAGTACCCCTTCAAATCCCTATTTTTGGGTTCTGATTGTGTTCTGGGTTACCGGGTATTTTTGTTTGTTAAAAATGCTTAAAAGCAACCAAACGTGTATAATTTTAGTCATAAAATTTCATATAGTCAACTGAGTTTTTGTGTGCGAATTTACTTGTAAGCAAAACGTTTTTGATTCCGAGTTGCTTGTCTATCTGGTGTGCAGTTGTAAATTTTTCTGTTGATGAAGCGTTGCACAAAACGGTTGCTTGTGATACTTTTTATGCGTCTACTGTGTCGGACTAGTAGTCATCTGTGAGAGTAGGTGAAAAATAAACTTTTAAGGGGTTTATTAAATGAAGGCTGCAATGAAAAACTGCTTTACCTGTCTGGGGAGAGCACGATTTCTAAGCCCTAAGGCTTCATTTTTATCGCCAAATCATTGTTAGTCTATGTGCTCTATTGCGTTTTGTAATGCAGAAAGTGGACTTTGGATCCCCAATGTTGTTGTTTTTTGAAATAGCCTCTATAGTGTTGTTGTCGGTTCTGCTTTTTGGACTTGCCGGCTGGGCATTTCTAAAACTGATGTTTAGAAGCAAAAGAGACTGGGCTAAAACAACAAAGACCGGTGTAGCCGCACCGAGAGATTTTTCAAAACAAGACTTTTTTTCTTAAATACTTCATAAACAAACGTATTTACGATTTCGCCTCAAAATCAACTTCTTTTAGCATACTTCCTGTTTGGTAACCTTCTAAATCAAGTGTGACATACAAAAATCCCATCTGTTTAAGCGCCAAGGTCACTTTATCTAACACGTCTGCATCAAAAAAGTAGTGTTGTTCTTGTGGTGCCACTTCGATGCGTGCCAAGTTGTTATGGTCTCTGACGCGTAGCTGTTGTATAGATACTATAGTTTGGATGACTTGTTCAGCTTGATTTATACGGTCTAGTTTTTCTGCGGTTATAGGCTGGTTGAAGGGTATGCGTGTTGCTAGACATGATAGTGCTGGTTTATCATAGTTGCTCAACCCTAACGTTTTGGCGGTTTGTCGGATTTCTGTTTTGGTGAATTGACATGTTGCCCATGGGCTATAGACATCTGGTGTTTCCTGCACTGCCTGATAGCCCGGTCGGTGACCTTGTAGGTCGCTGTGGTTTGTTCCCTCAAACACTGCTCTTAATCCTTGTGAGTGGGCAAAGGTGCGGATTTTTTGGAGGAGTTCTTTTTTGCAATAGTAGCAACGATTGGGTGGATTTTTTTTAAAGTCGGGGTTTTGGAGTTCTTGGGTTTGGATGATGTGGAGTGGTATACCAATTTCTTGCGCGGCTTTTTTTGCGTCTTGGAGTTCTTTTGGAGGGTAGGTGGCGGTTTGGGCGATAACCGCTATGGTTTTTTGTGCTAAAACTTGGTGGGTAAGTGCGGCTAGGGTGGTGCTGTCCACGCCTCCGGAGAAGGCGATAGCTACGCCGGTTTTGCCTTTGTCTGCTATGTATTTTTTGAGCTTCTCTATTTTTTGGTTGATGTCGTGTTGTTCCATACGATCGCCTATGAGTGTTTTGTGACTTTTTTCTGGGTTTGGCTGAGTGCTAACTCTGCTATTTCTCGCAAGGGTTGGTTGGTTTTTTCTGCTAGGTGTTTTAGGTCTTGGTATTCGGGTTTTATGCGGATGATTTCGCCTTGGGCGTTTTTGGCGATTTTTACTTTGATGGTTTCTTTGTTGCCTAAAACTATTATCTCCATTGCGATTACTTCGCGGCTGGTGAGGTGGCGTTGGCAGTAGTGGCTTCTTACGCCCAAGGTGCCGGTTTCTTCTATGAGTACCTCTGAGAGATAAGTCACGTCTTTTTTATCGGCGATAACTTTGATTAGATGTCCGGGGCGATTTTTTTTGGTGACGGTGGGGATTACACTAACATCTTTGGCGCCTTTGTTTAGGAGTTTTTCTATGGTGTAACCGATGATTTCTCCTGACACATCATCGAGGTTGGTTTCTAAAACCGCAATCTCACCTTCCTGTTCCATCTTTTGATCGGCAACCGTAGTTGTGCCTATGGTGAGTCTTAGAAGGGTGGGTGTTTGGGGGAATTCTTTGGTGCCAGCGCCATATCCTATTTTTTGGGGTGTTAGTGTGGGATAGAAGCAAATGGGTTTAGCGGATAGATTTACAAGGAGTGCAACACCTGTGGGTGTTGCTAATTCCTCTTCGATGGGTCCGCCTTTGAGGGGGAAATTTTTGGACTGCAAAATGGATAGCACTGCGGGTGCAGGAACTGGAACGATGCCATGTGAAAACTCTACTTTGCCTCCGCCTACTGCGACTGGGGTGGCATAGATTTGGCTTTCAAAAAGTGCTAAGTCGTCAAGGGCGACTGCGCAGCCTAAAATTTCTGCGGCGGTATCTACCAGTGCTACCTCATGGAGATGGGTATGGTCAGGGTTGGTTTTATGAAGTTCTGTTTCTGCGTTTATAAGAGTGCAAATAACCATAGAGGCGAATTTTTGGGCTTTTATTGATATATCGATGTTTTTTGCGGCAGTTTCTATGATGTTTATGAGTTCATTGCCGTGTTGTTTTTCTGCGGTTGTGGAGGTGATATTGATTTGAGTGGCGCCAAATTGACCACGCATGACCTTTTTTATGGTTATGTCGATGTGGTGATAGCCATAAGCTGGGTTTTCAAGTGTTTTTATTGCATTGATGACTCGCTTAGGGTCGGCTCCTAAATCTAGCAGAGCTCCTAGGAGCATATCTCCTGCAACGCCTGATGTTGAGGAATCTATAACTAGAATTTTTCTTTTTTCACTTATCATCATCCCAAAAGCCCTGGTTTACCAAGCAGGCATAACAGATATATGATTTGTGGTTTTTTAGGTATTTGTTGTTCTATGCAATCGCTAAAAGATATCCTAGATAGGGTTTCTCGCGGAGAACTTTCAGTTGTTGAAGCTGAGAAAATGCTTCGGTTGTTTGCTGTGGATGAACTGGGTTGCCTAGCAAAACTAGATGCTAAGCGTGAGCTACGCAAAGGTGTTCCGGAGATTATCTTAGCTGAAGGCAAGACTCCTTTGGATGTGGTGACGATTTGTCATGTGATGCTGGCAAATAATGGGTGTGTTGTTGTGAGTCGATGTAGTTTGGCGCATTTAGAGGCTCTTAGAGCAATGGATATTTCTGCTGAAACTTTTTTAGTGTCAATTAATGAGACCGCCAAAATGGTGGTTATCAAAAAACGGGACTGCAAACCCGCTGATATGGGTGGCCGAGTTGGGATTTTAACGGCTGGAACAAGTGATATCTCTGTTGCAGAAGAGGTCAAATTGGTTGCTCAAGAAATGGGTTGTGGGGTGTTTTCTTGTTATGATGTGGGGGTTGCGGGTATTCATCGTTTACTTGAACCTCTGAGGTTGTTTATTGAGTCTGATGTGGATGTGGTGGTTGTGGTTGCGGGTCGTGAAGGTGCTTTGGGTTCTGTGGTTGCGGGTCTTGTGAGTGTGCCTGTCATTGGGGTACCAACCTCTAATAGCTATGGGTTTGGCGCAAAAGGTGAGAGTGCTTTGATGGCGATGCTTCAATCCTGCTCACTGGGCCTATCAGTAGTTAACATTGATGGTGGCGTAGCGGGGGGTGCAGTTGCGGCATTGATTGCAAACCGAGCTGCCCGATTTCGCAAATAAATTTTGATGGCCGCTTGATATGGTTCAGTTGAGGGTTATTTTTGGTGTTGATGTAGCGGTTGGTTGGGCTGGTTTTGTTGTTGGGTATTTAATTGTCTGTTGTTACTGTTTTGTTTATTGGTAACACTTATATTTTGGTAACACTTTTATTGCTAATCGTGTTACGTTTGGAGCTTTGAAAACATGCACCTACCCGACGGGGTTGTCTCCCCCATAGTTACAATAATTGGTTTTCTAATAACTCTCATCTTTTGGGTTGTCTGCTTCAAAAAAGTCAAACTCTCCGAACAACAAGTTCCCATGATGGGTCTGTTAACCGCACTATTCTTTGCATTCATGTTTCTAAATATCCCTCTATTGGGTCCAACCACAGTTCATATCCTAGGAGGCGCAGCCATAGGCCTAATTTTAGGTCCCTTTGCAGGTCTACTCTCCATGTCTATAATCTTGGTCCTGCAAGCCCTGCTCTTTGGTGACGGAGGCCTCATAGTACTGGGCGTCAACGTTCTAAACATCGGCGTAATCGGCGTCTTTGTTCCCTGCTTGGTCTTTCTAGCCTTAAACAAACTCTTCAAACCCAAACTAGGCCTCGGCTTATTTGGTACAATTTTCATCTCAGCCTTTCTTGGCGACCTCTTAGCTGCAATCGCCGCAGGCACAGTAGTCGGCCTATCATCCCTCTCACCCTGGTATGGCCTAAGCGTCGCATTACCTGCTATGGCCATAAATCACTCCATAATAGGCGCAATAGAAGGCATCGTTACAACAATCCTGATTACAGCTCTGCTACTACTCCGCCCCGATGTACTAGAAAAAAGCCCAATTTTAAGCAAATTATCTCTATTTAAAAACAAAAACCCCAACCAGGAAACCCACCTCTATGTCCAAACATAAAAAACTAAACCAAAAAACAATCCTCATCGGTTTAGCCATTGCTTTAATCTTTGTGGTGATAGGTGTTTTCTGCTTCTCATATGCCCTAGAAACAATTGATCTAAAAGCCGAAGAACTAGGCCTAGAAGCAGAACCAATCTATAATCCCCCCTTCCCCGACTATACTATAATAGGTCTAGATAATGTATGGGGTGCCCTGCTAATCGGAATAGTCTCTATGTTTTTGCTCTTTGGAGTAGCCTTTGGCGTTGCAAAACTACTAAGCAAAAGGAAAAACAAACAATGAACGTCTCAAAATCACTACGCGACATCATCGAAGGCGCTGAAACCCTAGTCTACATCGAAGACCTAAGCAACAAAAAAGGCCTCATGCAAACCATAAACCCCATAGCAAAACTAGTCGCTATATCTGCCATGATAATATCAGCCCTATTTATAACCAACCTTACCTATTTATTGGCCATCTGCACAATTCCAATAATTTTTGCTCTATCTTCACGCATCCCCCTAAAACAACTCTTCACCCGAACCCTGATCATCCCACTATTTATGGCCCTAATCTCTCTACCCACCTTATTTCTAACCCCCGGCACCCCCCTCTGGATCACAACCATCAGCAACCTAACCCTAACCATAACCACCCAAGGCCTAACACAATTCTTCGTATTTACCCTGCGTATATGGTTTTGCGTAACAACCCTTAATCTTCTAATTCTCTCCACAGGCTTTGATAAAACCCTAAAACTCCTCGCATCCCTCCACGTTCCCCCACTAATTATCCAACTCTTCAGCCTAACCTACCGCTACTTCTTTGTCTCCATCCACGAAGCCCAAAGTATCCTAATTGCTAAAGAAGCCCGAACATACATAAACAAACAAACTCTAAACATCCAATCCCTAAAAAATCTAGGCTACATCATCTCCTCACTTTTTATCCGCACCTATGAACGATCCGAACGAGTATACCTAGCTATGAAAGCCCGCGGATTTGACATCAGCAAAACCAACAAACCCCCAACACAAACCCTACGTGTACACGATGTCATGTTTGCGGCATCAATAATAGTCGCATTCACCTACCTTGCCCTGATGTGAACTCAATGGCTGACTCCATTGTTTCCCTAAGCGATGTCAAATTTAGCTACCCCGCAGGAGTTGCCGCCCTAAAAGGCGTAACTTTTGAGGTTGCACAAGGCGAACGCATAGCACTGCTTGGCCCAAACGGTTCAGGCAAATCCACCATAATTCTACTCATCGCCGGCTTACTGATGCCAAACTCAGGGAACCTCAAAGTTTTTGGCGAAAAAACAAACTCCAAAGATTTCCAAAAACTACGTAGCCGCATAGGCATTGTCTTCCAAGACCCCGACGACCAACTCTTTACCCCAAGTGTAATCGAAGACATCGAATACGGACCCAAAAACCTCAACCTCCCCGACACCGACATCAAAATTCAAAGTGCTCAGATGCTAGAAAAGCTGGGTATTACCCACCTAAAAGACCGACCCCCCCACCGACTGAGCTTTGGCGAAAAAAAGAAAGTATCACTGGCAACTGCTTTGATTCTAAAACCCGAACTCTTAATCCTCGATGAACCCACCGCAAATCTAGACTTGGTTTCACGCCGCAACCTAATCGATACCCTAAATGAACTCAACCAAGCAGGCACAACTATCGTGGTCTCCACACACGATGCTGAAGCAATCCCCGAATTGGCTGACCGCATAGTCGTAATCAGCCACGGCTCAAAACTAGGCGAAGGCAAAACAAGCGAAGTACTCCAAGATAAAACCATGCTAGAACAATCCGGTTTAGAGCCACCAGCCATAGTAAATTTGTTCACTGAACTTAAAAACCAAGGCTTAATTGCAAAAGTCCCCCTCACACTTGAAGAAGGTAAATCAGAACTCAAAAAAATCCTAAAAACCCGCTTGTGATGCTAGCTCAACACACCCCCAAAACGTTTTATGCGCTAAAAAGTACCTATATTTTGCCGGTTGAGGAACACGCTTCACCGCAACATGCCGATTTGATGTCTGGGCTATTCCAGCTGATTCTGAGATAATATCAACGAAACAGTTATGGTTAGTGCCAAGTTCAATCGATGATTGCAGGGGGTTTAGACTCAATCGGCATTCTGTCTAATTTTGTTTGTGTTATTTAGGTGCTATTGGGTGGCAATTTAGGCGGAGGAGACGTGTTCATTTTCCGTCCTACAGTAATATAGTGAAATAGCTTAAGTTTTGCACCAGAACTATTGTACCAGTCATGGAAATTTATGAATTTTACAAGTTGTAATTTTTAAACTATTCCACTATAATTAGTACTGACAAGGCTATGACGTTGACTATAATGAGTGCTATACTTCCTATTAGGAGCGCTATTGTGGTTATGAGATCTGTTGGTTGTGTTTGATTATTATTGTTGTGGTTTTCGGGGGTTTTTCTGTTTGTGGTGGGGGTGATGTGGTTGTTGTGCTGGGGGTAGTGGGAGAAACTGTCTCAGCATTTAGGTGGTGTCATGCAGTGTTTTAATTGATGGTGTCTGTTTGTCAGAAAAACTTTTACTGACCAAAACCCCGCTTATGTCAAAAAACATTGATGAATTACCTCTAATTTTTAAGCCTCTATCAGAGACACAACACTTCACTTAACTTATGACACTACCAAATTAACAGTCATATTAATCCATAGTTTTGAAGCAGGCTGATGACATTAATATTTGATAGTTTCTTCGCGAAAAGTTGCCGAAACTGCAGTCTTTCCTTTAGGAACTGGGCGAAAATAATGTGCAATTATTTTTGCTAAAAATTCATGTAATTCCAGACTATCGTTGCAAGTTGTTTCTACACAGTTCCTTACCATGATTTCGCAATTCAGCCAATTGACCAGCGAGTTTTTCTTGCTTAGCAACCAGGTCATCGATCATTTTTTGCAATTGCACGAGTTTTTCACTATCATCCATTTTAACCACACCATTTTTTGCGTGTTAAGTAAGAGTACTAGCGAAATTTTAAGATAATGTGTAAACGCAAGTTTATCGTTATAAAAAATTGTTTGATAGTAAAACTAAGGAACTTTTCACCCTTTAGTAATACAACAAGTATTTAAGATGCTTCTTTTGTCATAGACACCTTCTATTCCATCTTGGACTTTGGCATTTCTCTACAATGACATCCACTATAAGTACAAGTGCAATTTGGGTTATAGCCACTGGCGCACTCATCACTACAAGTACAGCCTTCAACCATAATAGTCCATTTAAGCCCAAACCTATCTTCAAGCTCAGCATAACATTCACTCCAAAAAGTTTCCTGAGCCTCACAAAACACTTTCCCTCCTTCTTTTAGAATGTCAAAAGCGGCCTTAACGTGTTCTGCATTATCAAGTTCTACACAGGCAAAAGAACCATTACCAAACGCTACTCTATTGTCGGGCGTTGTGTCACAGAGATAAACTGTGCTATTTCCAATGGGGAGTACTGCGTGCATAACAAGTTCTTCTGTGCCGGGCTGTATTGAATAATTCTCAGAGGGTGGCGTGTCTTTGTATTGACAGCAATTAGCTTTTGTGTTAAAGGCTTTCTCGTAGAGTTTAATTGCCTCTACACAATTTCCGTTAAAAATCAAATAAGGGGATACTTTCATGTTATTTCATCTTTTTAATGCTCTTCTTAAACAGAAAAATCTATCTTTTCTGCGTCATAAGTATTTTGTTTTCTTTTGTGCTTGTTACACGTTGAAATCCATATTTTTTTGCAGCCGCTTCACCAATCTTACGCACCCGCTCATTGTACTGCTTATGCGTCAAATTCTTTGTTTCCTCATATACGTAATGAAATTGTATTGTTGGTGTCTTTGTTGGTGGATTGTTTAAAAGTGGTTTTTTCAATGGGTTGTGGTGTAATTTGTTTTCAACTTTACACAAATAAACTATCAATGTTTATGCAACTTGCTATGTTATTTGCAGAGGGGAAACGCAGGCTTTGGATTTGGATGGTTTGTTGTCTCTCTATATAGGTTTTTTGACTGGGGGTGTGGGGGTTGTGATAGTGGAATTTTTCAGCGGATGTTTTGTAGGCTTTATCGATGGAGTGTGAAGGTGTGTTTTGTTTCTTATTGGGAGGTTTATGTGGAGCTTATTCTGAAGGCTTTGTTGATTTAAACAAAGGCACAGTCGTACGGGGTGTTGCGGGGTTATTTTTGGGTAGCGGTGTTGGTTTGTGTGTTTTTGTAGAAAGTTGTGTGTTGTTTTTTGTTTGTTGTAAATTGTTGATTTGACTCTGGTTTTGTATGCAGAGTTTTGGGTCAACGGCACATTTAATACGATGACATTATTTAGTTAATGTTTTCTTTGATGTTAGTGCTTACTCTCTTTGCTTTGTACCCATTTTTAATCCCAATTAAGTCTCTATGTTACTTAAGCAGTGATGGAAAAATTGTTCTTTTCCTTATTTAGCGGTTGTGTTTGGCTCTAAAGCTTAAATGGGTCAAGATGTATCTCTCACTTTCGGAAGGTACAAAATTTGGCTGATATAATCCAAGACGGTGACTATGTACTCATTTACCTTGACGCACGCCGCACCTACATGATTAAAATGCAGGCTGGGCAAACTTTTCACACACACAAGGGCTATCTAAAACTCGATGAAATCATTGGCAAAGAATTCGGAGAGCCCATCAAAAGTAGCCTAGGTGTTACTTTCACTACTCTTAAACCGACTTTAACTGATTACATGATGAAATCTGGCCGTAACACCCAAATCGTCTATCCAAAAGATGCGGCTTTGATTGTTATGTTTAGCGGAATTGGACCTGGGAGTCGGGTGTTTGAATCCGGCACAGGTACTGGAGCCCTAACCAGCGCATTGGCACACTATGTCGGTCCAACGGGCAAAGTATACACCTACGAGTTACGTTCTGAATTCCAAAAAAATGCTGCTAAAAACCTTCAGCGCTCCAAACTTATCAATAATGTGGAAATGAAAAGCGGCGATGTTACCATGGGTATTGCAGAACGCGATCTAGATGCGGCCGTTTTGGATCTAGCGGTTCCTTGGCTTGTGGTTCCGCATGTTTATGAGGCACTCAAACCCTCCGGAGTTGTTGTTTCCTTTAGTCCAACTATTGATCAAGTGGTGCGAACAACTGAGGCCCTTCGTGACAGCGGTTTTGTTTTTATTGAGACTATTGAGTGTCTTATGCGCACAATGCAGGTGGAACGCGGTAAAACCCGGCCCAACACCATGATGACTGGGCACACTGGCTATATTACCCATGCTAGAAAAATAATTAAACTCGCACAAGCCGATGGCTCAATTATTGAGCAAGAAGTCGCTATAGCTGATGCGGATTTCGATAGTTTAGATATGGAAGAAAATAATTAGACCTTCCTTTATTGTGTTTTGTGGTTTTAACGGGGTTTTTTAGTTATTTGTTTGAATTCTTAAACGAATAAAGTTCCTGTTATACAAAAATAACCCCACTACATAAATAGTGATAAAATGGTTAAGCGTAGCTACAAACACACAGTATTTAGTGCTATTGTGCTTTGATTATGTTGTAGCCTGAGGCTTTGCGCAGGCGGTTCATAATTGCTAATCCCAAGCCTTCTGAGGATACGCCTTCTGCTATTATGATATCAACGTTTTGGTCGTCAATGTCTCGTAGAAGTCCAAAGAGGTTTTGGGCAATGGTTGGTAGATTGGTGCGGCTACCCAGAGATTTTACGATATCGGTTTGGTAGGCTGTTTGTGTTTCGTCTGTGGCCAAAATGGCGATTTTGTAGCCTTTTTGTTTATAGATGTTTGTCAGGGTTGAGATTTTGTTTGTAACTGTTTTTGGGTTGCCCTCGACTAGGATGACGTCTGCTTTTGGGGCGTAGTGTTTGTGTTTCATGCCTGGGGAACTGGTTTTTTCGATGGTTAATTCTTTTTCTGTTTGTACGAAGGGATGGAGCTCTAAATCGGCTATTACTGCTTTTAGGTCTTCATAGGATGTGCCGCCGGGGCGCAAAAGTACAGGGGGGTCAATGCTTAAGTCGACCACGGTGGATTCTACGCCGATATTGGTTGTGCCGCCATCTATTAGGGCATCTATGGCTCCATTGAGGTCATCTATGACATGTTGGGCGGTTGTTGGGCTTGGTTTACCTGAGAGGTTGGCGCTGGGTGCGGCTATGGGGCAGTTGGCCTGTCGGATAAGGGTTTGTGCGATGGGGTGGTTGGGTATGCGAATAGCAATGGTGTCTAGGTTGGCAACGGTTTGTTTGGGTACTATCTTTGAGTGTTTAAAGATAAGGGTTAGCGGACCGGGCCAGAATTGTTCCATTAAACAGCGGGCTTTTTGAGAGACCTGACGTACCAAGGGATAAACCGATTCGGTGTCAGCTAGGTGTATGATTGGGGGATTGTCCAGAGGGCGTCTTTTAGCTTCAAAGAGGTGTAAAACTGCGTTGCTGTTTAGTGCATCTACTCCAAGACCGTAGACTGTTTCTGTTGGAAAAGCCACTAACCCGCCGTGTTTGATGATATCGGCTGCGGGTTGGATTTTTTTTGGGTCCGGGCAGTGGGGATTGATTTTTATCAGTTGGGTCTTCATTTTAGGCGCCTGATTAGTGAGCTAACTACGTGGATACACAGTATTCTTTAAGAGCTTATTTGTTTCTACCCCACAATCCCAAAGACAGCTAAGGTAAACTCTGAAGAGATGGTCAGGGGTGTTGATTGTGTGTGATGGTTGTTTAGTAGAGGGCGGTTGGTTCTTTTTGGCTGCTGTCGGTTTTTAGTACCTTATCGATAAGATACATAAAGATCTCCTGGGCTTGGTTTTCGCTTACGTTTTGAAGATAAACTGAGACTAGAGCAGTTTTGCCTTTTTTGGATGCTGTGTATTCAGCAAACATGCGAGCAGAAATTACGTTTTTGTCGCCCAGAAGCACTGAGGAGGAGGCTGAACCAAGATTATTGTCACGGGGTTTAGGAATTGCAACCGCTAAGGTGCCTAGTTTGTCTTCTTTTTCACTTAGCATGATCATGATGCTGTTTTTTGCTTCCACATAAACAGCTAGAAAGAGATTATCTTTGTGTTCAATTGCTTCTTTGATGACATTAGCCCGCTCGCTCAAGTTTTCTCCCCAAGGGCTAAGAGAAGCTGCAACTTTAAAAAACTTTACACCCCAAACATGTCAACTGACTGCAAATAGTAGGTAGTTGTGTTAGAGGTTTTCTTAGGTTGGTGGTTTGAGGTTGAGGGTTTTGTTGGAGTGTTGGAAATGCTTAATTAAGGGCGTTTGTCTTTTCTGGGTACGAAGGAATAAACTTTGAGTGACGAATTATCCAAGTTGCCTCCTAACGTTCAAGAAAGACTACTTAGGCTTCAACAGCTCCAACAGACTATGCAGTCGATAATGGCGCAAAAGCAACAGGTTGAGATGGAAAAAGTAGAGGTTGAGCAGACCATAGCAGAGTTATCTACAACTGTTGATGATGCAGTTATCTACAAAACGGCTGGTTCGCTGCTAATTAAATCAGAAAAAGCCAAGGTTAACGAAGATCTCAACGAACGTAAGTCCCTTCTAGAGACTCGCAGTACAGTTATTGCACGTCAAGAAGAACGCGTGAAAGCTCAAGTCAAAGAACTTCAGACTAAACTTCAGGAAGACCTCAGCCCAGTCTCAGGTCAATCCCTCTCTTAAACGGGACTTGATGTTGTTGGATGAGCTCGGCTTTCCAGAGCTGACTGCCGAGCAAATCGAATTTTTATGCCAAACTACTGAGGCTACAGTGCGCAAATATATCCTAAACCAAGTGTCCAGTAAAGATGTTAATCAGCTGGACATCTTTGTTGAAGTTGAGGGTACCAAACCGGTTAATGTCTCTGTTGAAGTGGAACTTGTGCTCACAAAACAAGCTGAAGCTATTGATGTGGAAGTATTGGTTAAGCAAGCAATAGATACAGGGCATGCTGCAGCTGAAAACTTTTTGAGAAATATACAATGAGTTTTAAAGATTTATTGGCAATTATAGAAGAGAAGCAGGCAGGCTTTGTGTTGCTGATGTGCCATCGCAGTGCTGATGCTGATGCAATTTGCTCGGCCTATGGTTTGCAGGGCTTAATTAAGCGATTTTTACCCAATACTGTGGTGGAGATTGGCTGTCCAGCTGGCATCAACAAACCCTCCAAAACCCTGCTGGACTATCTACCCATAACCGTTAGTCTCAAACCCAGTATTGAATCCGCAGAAGTTATTGTACTCTTAGACATGAACACAATAGAGCAACTCGACGAAGTAGCGGAGGCTGTTAAAAAATCCCCGGTTCCAAAAATCATCATTGATCACCATGCACCAAATCAAGAAACGCTACAACAATGCAGACTTTGCATAGTTGATGCTAAAGCATCGGCAAACTGTGAACTGATCTACCGTCTCTATGCAGAAGCTCAAGCCAAACCCAATCTAAATGAAGCCAAAGCATTGTTTGTGGGCATAGCCTTTGATACACGTCATTTTGCACTGGCAAACTCGCCTACATTTGGCATTATTGCAGCGCTGGTCGCAGAGGGCATAGATGCACAGCAAACGCTTGCTCAATTTGCTCTACCCATCGAAACCTCAGAGCGTATTGCTAAACTCAAAGCGTGTAAACGAGCAAAAGTAGTCCAGGTGGATAATTGGATAATTGCACTCTCACATGTGAGTGCTTTTCAGGCTCCAGCAGCAAAAGCACTGGTAGATTTGGGCGCACATGTAGCAGTAGTTGCAGGCAAAAAGAGCGGCAAAATTGAAATCAGCCTCCGAAGTGTTCGCCAGTTTAACGAAGGCGCAAATATCCATCTTGGAACCGACATCGCAGCACCCCTGGGAGAGTACTTACAAGGCATAGGCGGCGGCCATGCCATGGCATCAGGTGTGAGCGGCAAAGGAGAAATCCAAGACGCACTCAAACAATGCCTAACACTACTAAAACAAAAAATAACCAAACCCGAGTAACCATCTACAACAGATAAAATGGTTGGAGATGCTTAAAGGGCCGAATTTTTGGTAGTGTGTTAATATTTGTTAGTTTTTTACAGGTGTTTGATTTTCTAAAGTACTATCAGGTCAGGAGGGTTTGTTGGTTCCATTTGGGGTTTTGTTGTTATGTAGTTCGGCTAGTCGTAGGATGGTTTCTTTGTATATTGCTATGGCTTGGATGTATTCGTTGATTTTTATGTGTTCATCTGTAGTGTGGTCGAGGTGTGAATCTCCGGGGCCGTATGTTACTATGGGGAGGTTCATGGCTTTGCCTAGGAGGTTCATGTCGCCTGTGCCGGTTTTGCGCAGAAGAGTGGCGGGTTTGTTTAGGATGCGTCGGACTGAGGCGGAGAGTACGTGA